>ERZ1292633.2854-Hain-H41-02um-R1-2854-length-17308-cov-5_pt1 | contig 17308 bp, 20 predicted proteins | sample MGYA00564406_ERZ1292633 | MGnify/ENA primary metagenome ERZ1292633 (study PRJEB36523, sample SAMEA6512639) | groundwater metagenome | collected 2019-01-08 | study: AquaDiva: Metagenomics assemblies of 32 groundwater samples | reverse complement strand
TTTTACCTGCTAAGAGATATTGCAGTTGAATCCATCACGCCGAGATTTTTTGTCAGTACATCCATATATTCTAATTTAATGTACTTCTTTGCTCCCGGATTAGTTAGCGGATCATCAGAATACACGCCATCAACCTTTGTTCCTTTAAGAAAGACATCAGCGCCTATTTCTATAGCCCTTAGTGCGGCAGCGGTATCAGTTGTAAAATAAGGATTTCCTGTCCCGCCTGCAATAATAACAATATAACCATTTTCCAGAAGGCTCAGGCATTTTTGTATAGTATAGGATTCTACGATGTTCTGTATTTGTATTGCACTTAAGACACTTGTTGGTATTTTCAGTTTTTTAAGTGAATCCTGAAGGATGATTGCATTGATGTTTGTAGCAATCATGCCTAACTGATCAGCCCTGGCACGATCTACGCCTGATTTACTTAATTCCGCTCCTCTTATTATATTGCCGCCACCCACGACTATGGCAATCTCAACCCCAGCTTTTCTTGCACTGCTGATTTCTCTTGCTATAAGGTTGCACTTTGAATTATCTATAACTGGTGATTTCTCTGAGCAGAATCCCTCGCCGCTAATTTTTAAAAGAACTCGTTTATGCCTTTTGATTGCAATAGTACTATTCTCCAATAGCGAATCTTGCAAAACGGTTAATCTTGATGTTTTCACCCAGTTTTGCAATTGCGTTTTTTAATAAATCACCTACTGTCTGATCGTTGTCTTTTATGAAAGTCTGATCCAAAAGGCAGTTTTCTTTATAAAAGTTTTCCATCTTCCCTTCAATGATTTTGTCCCTTACATTGTCGGGCTTATCTTTAAAATCTTCACTATAGGACTTTTTCTCTTTTTCTATGGTTTCCTGAGAAATAGCTTCTCTGCTTGTAGATATTGGATCAGTTGCAGCTATCTGCATACAGAGAGCTTTTACCAACTCTGCAAATACATCATTCCTGGCCACAAAATCAGTTTCACAATTTACCTCGATCAAAACACCTATTTTGCCGTTTGTGTGAATGTATGAATCCACTCTTCCCTCCGGGGTGCCTCGCGAGTCCTTTTTCGCCGCCTTGGCCAAGCCCTTTTTTCTTAAAGATTCTGTTGCTTTTTCAAAATCACCATCTGATTTTTCAAGTGCGTTTTTGCAATCCAGTACACCCGCACCTGTCTGTTCTCTTAATTTCTTTACGTTTGATGCGTCAATTGCCATTGTATAGTAACTCCATATATTTCTCTTAAATTTTATTGATAATAAAGATCCTGCTTGAGGAGGGATATCAACTGTTACAAGATGTTATTTCGCGAGGAGAAGATAAAACATTTACACACTTTTTTGTTCTTGCAAGACTTTGTTGTCTTCTTCTATCTTTACTGAAGGTTGTCCCTCTAATACGGCATCTGCCGCTTTACTTAAGAAGAGTCTTATTGCCCTGATAGCGTCATCATTTCCAGGCACACAAATGTCTATAAGGTCTGGATCACAATCTGAGTCTGCCAGGCATATTGTTGGTATCCCCATTTTAATGGCTTCTTTCATTGCTATGTGTTCTTTCTTTGGGTCTACTACAACTAAAACGGAAGGCAGTTTATTCATATTCTTTATGCCTTCGAGGTTTTTTGTAATTTTTTTTCTCTCGCGTGTAAGTGAAGAAATTATCTTCTTGCTATAATTATGGATTGAACCATTATTTTCCAGTTCTTCCAGTTCTTCCAGTCTTTTCAATCGCTTACGAATTGTTTCAAAGTTTGTTAATGTTCCGCCGAGCCACCGTTCGTAAACGTAATGCATATTAGAGCGTTTTGCTTCAGCGACAATAGCATCCTTTGCCTGCCATTTTGTGCCTACAAAGAGAATTCCTTTTTTGCTGCTGGAAACCTTTGTGAGAAACTTATAAGCTGTAATCAAGCCTCTAACGGTTTCCTTTAAGTTGATTATGTGAATCAGATTGCGTTTCCCAAAAATAAAAGGTTTCATTTTGGGGTTCCAACGGCTGGTTCTGTGTCCAAAATGGAAACCAGCATCAACTAATTCTTGAAGACTTACTATTGGCAAATTCTACTCCTTTTTGTTTACTCTGTTTCAAAAGCGAAAGGGTATACTTATATCAAACTAACAGCATATGTGTCAAGAATAATTATTATAAAACCCCTTTTCCAAATGGTTTGTTAACAACTGACATTCGCTAATTTTAAATTTTTATTAATTTCTTCTTTTATTATTGTAGCAACTTTTATAGCCTTAATCCCGTCTTCACCTGAAACAACAGGTTGTTTACCATTATTTACACAACTTACAAATGATTCCAGTTCTTTTCTCAACGGTTCCTGGTTGTTCATTTTTATTCGTTCAATTTTTAGCAGATCTCCAAAAACAAAGTTCTTAAGGTCTTTAATTGTCGAGACATCGGTGTTTTCAGTAATAATAGATTTAGGGGTTAACTCAGGAGACTTTTTATAAATGATAGCTTCCTGCTTATGATAATCAAGTGAAATATAGGAGTTTTCTGAGAATAAACGAATCTTCCGCATCGGCTCAAAAGAAACCCTGCTTGCCGTGATGTTAGCCACACAACCATTTTCAAATTGGATGCGAGCGTTTGCAATATCTTCTTTATCGGATATTACACTCACACCAACAGCATCTATCTTTTTTACTTTAGATTTGGAAAGATCTAATATAATGTCTATATCGTGAATCATTAAGTCTAAAACTACGCCTATGTCGGCAGAACGGAACGTAAATGGGCTTAACCTGTGGCATTCTATGAATTTCAAGGAAACATCAAGTTTCTGGATTGCCTCTATAGCAGGATTAAATCTTTCTATGTAACCTGGTTGTAATATTGTAGAGGTCTCTTTACTTAATTTTATTAAATCTTCTGCCTCGGATACTGTTCCCGTCATAGGTTTTTCTACTAATACGTGAATACCGTTTTTAAGCAGTTCTTTGGTGATTTCATAATGAAACCTGGTAGGAACAACGACGCTGGCTGCATTAACTTTGTTTAAGATTTCTTTGAATGAACTATAATATTTGGTATTACAACGCTGTGCTACTGCTTCACCTGTGTCTTTGTTAATGTCCACAATACCGACAAGGTTTACTTCCGGTATCTCAGAATAGATTCGCGCATGTTCTTTGCCGAGATGACCTACTCCTATAACCGCAATCTTTAATTTTTCCAAAGTCATTTGCCTCTTATGAATTGTTTGTTAATGCTGACCTTAAAGACTCTCTGTATCTACCCAATTTTCCTTTATCAACATTTCTAAAGAAATCTATTAGTACCTTTACTTCTGGTCTCAAGTGTTCCTGACTTTCCAACTCAGAAAGTATCTGGTTTCTGTTCAATGTTTTTGTGCGAAATAGTTGTTTAAATGCTTCTTTTATGGCATTAATACTGTCTTGTGAGAAACCGGCTCTTTCTAATCCTATTGTATTAACCTTTCGCACCTTGGCAGGGTTGCCTTCTACAATCATGTAGGGTGGCACATCCTGGACAATTCTTGTGAGACCTCCCACATATGAGTGTTGACCAATAGTTACAAAAGGGTGTATGCCTGCAAGCCCCATCAACTTTGCATATCTTTCTATCTTTATGTGTCCCCCCAAAAGCACACCGTTAGCGATAAGAACGTTGTCTTCAATGATACAATCATGTGCTATATGTGAACATGACATAAAAAGGTTGTTATTGCCGATAAGTGTTTCGCCTCCTCCCACTTCTGTCCCTGTATTTATTGTGACGCATTCCCGAATAACGTTGTTGCTTCCTATTATGAGTTTTGTCTGTTCGCCGTAATACTTTAGATCTTGAGGCTCAGAACCTACTATGGCATTGGGGAATATCACGTTGTTACCGGCCAGAGTGGTATTGCCGGTGATTGTGACGTTATTTTTAATAATGTTTCCATCGCCAATCCTCACGTTTTTATCTATTACAGACAATGGTCCGATTTCAACGTTTTTGCCGATTTCGGCTTTTGGGTGAATTATGGCTGTTGAATGTATTTTCATTTGTTTGTGTTTGTTTAGATTTGTAATAGATTTATGCGGCGTGCTTTGGCTAATTGTATACTTGCTTTTTAGAACTTTCGAAGATTTTTTCAGCCATACAAGTGTTTAAAAAGTGTCCTGATTTAGTTGCAACTATACGAGCATGCAATGTAAGATTAGTCAGATAAAGATCGCCTATAATGTCCAGTATCTTATGCCTGACGCACTCATTTGGAAATCTCAGCTTAGCAGGGGTCATAGATATGGGTTTTGTTATTGTACCATCCTCATGCAGGATAAGACTGTTTTCATCAGTTACTCCTCTTCCCCATCCTTGCTTCTTATATTCTTCAATAATAGTGCTTAGTCCAAATGTCCTTGCAGGCGCTATTTGAGTGCTAAAATTATTTTCTGTCATTTCAATTTCAAAACATTGCCTATTTAAAAATGATCCATTGAAATCAAGGATGTAAGAAAGAGATAGTCCCTTGTCATATGGTAAGGCTATTATGCTTGCGTCACCGTCGCTTACCTTTAATTCCTCCTGTAGATAGAATGTATTTTTTGGTTTTTCAAGAGGTTTTGTTCCTGCACCTTTTAGCAGATAGGTAAATAAAAGAGAGCTGCCGTCCCCTGCCGGCACTTCATTACCATTAATTTCTATTTCGATATTGTCGATACCAAGCCCCGCTAAAGCAGCCATTAAATGTTCTATACTTTTTACTCCTACTCCGTTCTTTTCTAATGATATCAGCCGCTTCGAGCCAGAGAGTGTTTCAACGCTTGCCGGCACCTTCGGATGGCTTGCAATGTCAGTGCGTATGAAATTTATGCCGGTATTTGCCGGAGAAGGCTTAAAGCGAAGTTTAGTTTCTTCACCAGTAAATAACCCTACCCCAGAATACTCTACTATCCTTGAGATTGTTCTTTGTTGGTTGTTCAAATCTTATTTCTTATTTTTTTCTTTGGAATATTCTGAATTTAAATGTTCAATTATACTCGCCGTAATGTCAACTGCCTTTGAATGGTATAATACAGTTCTAATTCCTATCTTAAATTGTAAGTCAGAAATTTGTCCACTCTTTAACTCCGGTTCTTCCTTTTTGATAATGAGATCGTATTTCTCTTTCTCCCCGATTCCTTCAACTTTTTTTACTACTTCATCATAAATTTTCTCGAAGAAATCTTTATATCTTCTAAGTAACTGCCTTTCTGCAAATTTTGCATAACCTTCAAGCTCTACATTCTTTCTTTCCAACATGTCTTCATTTTTCTTTCTTGTTTCACTGCCTAAATCCAGTAGCTGTGTCTCTTCATCCAGATCTATCATTTCTTTCCTTTTTTTGTTTATTTCATTTTGAAATTCTTTTTCCATATCTTTTAGTTGCTGATCCATGTCTTTTCTTTTCTCATACTTTTCAAATACTCCACTTATGTCGACTATGCCGATCTTGAACCCTTCAGCTTCGGCATTCACGGGAATCATATAAATGGTGGTGAGACTTGCTAGCAAAACAAATACTAAGCATATAATCGGTGTTTTGATAAATAAATTCTTCATGATAGTAAATTCCTTTCCTGTCCTGATTTCTAATGAAATAAATAATAAAGGGGTTTCTTTAAAGCCCACTTCCGCCAAAATTAAATGTGATAGTTTGTTCATCATCTTCATCTTTTCTTATTAATGGGAATCCAAAGTCAAGCGAAACAACTGAATTTCCTAGAAAAGGCACGCGTACCCTGAAACCAAAGCCCAGTGAGGCACGCAGGTTGTTGAGGTTTATATCATTTATATCGGTATCGGCTTTTCCTGCATCTATAAAAAATGCACTTCTGATCATTTCACCGTAAACAGGCATGGTGTATTCAGCTGTTCCATTTATTAATACTTTGCCGCCGATTTGTTCTCTTGATACAGGGTCGACAGGTCCCACACCCCTGAAGCTAAAACCCCGTATAGAATTAGAGCCCCCCGCAAATAGCCTCTCAAATATCGGCACACCTTCACCTGTGGTTGATTCAACTACACCGAAGGTACCTCCGTATGAGAGAACATGTTTACCCCAATTAGGAAAGTCGAAAATGGTATGATATCTTTGCCCTCTTGCCATAAACTTTACTATGTCAACATCAAGTCCTGAGACTTCTAAAGATGAAGTAATTTCATAACCTTTGGTGGTAAAGAAACGGCTATTCCGCCTGTCTAACACTGCGCTTAGTTCCAAGCTTAATTTGGAACTGCTCCCTTCTATATCTTTTACAGTTTGAGGTGCATTACTGTCAATGTTTTGTATTCCGATTACTTCGTAGTTTGGGGTAAGTGTTAACCTCAACCCCCTGAGTACCTGCTTGCCAACACTTATTTTTCCTCCCTTTCTTTCCTCATCATAATCTTCCCTCGCACGCCTGAGAACATTAGCGCTAAACCCCAGACTATATCCTGTATCGTAAACAGAGGGGTTTTGAAAAGAAAATAATCCTTCAGTTCTTTGAAATCCCGGGCTAAATCTTAATGTTATCACATGCCCTGCACCACGAAATGCATTGCCAGAAATAAAGTCTTTCCAGTCTTTAGGCAGGTCAAATATATCGAAGTTTTTATCAGTATAAGAGGCATCTGCAAAGAGGCCGGCGTTGGCGCCGAATCCTCCGCCAAATCTTAATATTCCGGTCCTTCCCTCTTTTACATTGACGATTACGTTTTTAGTATTATGTTTTGTGCCAGGTTCATAGCTTATGTCAGTCGGTGTTCCGGATTCAGAATCGAAGTATCCTGTGCCTGTCAATCTTTCTTCGCTGATATGAACTTTTTCAGTATCGAGCCGTTCTCCAGGAAAAAAGAGTAATTCTCTACGAATAACAGTGTCTTTAGTCTTGTCATTACCAGAAATTAAAACTTTTTCAATGAAAAACCTTTCATTCTCTCGAATATCATAAGTTATATCTATTTTGGGTTCAACCTGTTTATAAGTATAGTCAGTTTTCACACTTGCGTTAATATAACCTTGTCTGCCATAGGCCCTTTGTACGTTTTGAGTGTCTTTTTGAAGAGATTCCGGCAGGAAAGCGCTCCCTTTTTTTAATTCAAGCATATTCCCTATTTCGGTGCTAGTAAAAAGTATATTTCCTTTTATGTTTATAGTATCAACATAGTACCTTTCTCCTTCATCTATAAACACATTCAGGAACACCTTTGATGAATCAGGGCTGTATTGCTCTTTCCATTTTACATCGGCATCTAACCACCCCCCACTTCCATAAAATGCCTTTATTTTTTCTATGTCTTCATTAAATTTATCTCTATCGAATCTGCCCTGGAAAAAAAAACGAGGGAATTTCCTTTCTTTAGTAGAAATGATTTTAGAAAGTCTTTTATCAGAAAAAGTTTTGTTTCCTTCAAAGCCTATTTCTTTTATGTAGACCTTTGATCCTTCCTGGATATTGTATGTTATATCAACAAACCCATCTGTTCTTTTTTCTTCACTCTTGACATCAATAAAATGAAAGCCTTTTCCCTGGTAAATCTCTCGGATTTTATCTTCGCCTAGTTTTAGTAGATAGTGTTTTAAATAATCGCCTTCTTTTAATTCTACGGCTTCTCTGAGTTTTTTTGTTTTAACCTTGGTATTACCAGCAAAATTTATATTTTTTACTACAGGTCGTTCAAGTACAAGGAAAATTATTTTAATCCCATCTTCATATGGCTCTACCTCTACTTCTATATTGTCAAAGAAACCCAACAGCCAGATAGCATCAACATCCTGGCTTATTGCTTGAGGGTCATAAAAGTCTCCCTCATTAGTTTTTATGGCAGCTTTTATTGTGTTGCCGCTTATTCTGTGATTTCCTTTAAATTCAAACTTCTTTATGATAACCTGGGCAGTTTCGTTTTCCTGTGCATTAAGTGTGCTATAGTTCTGTAGCGGAAGGAAAACAAAGAAAGCAACGACTATAATTATGTATTTGCATGACATAAGTTTAGTACATATCTGATGAAGTATTGTGCTGGAAGTTTTCAAATCTTAGAATTTCCCGTAGAAAAGTAAGAGTTATTTTACCGGTGGGTCCATTTCTCTGTTTCGCTATGTTAAGATCAACTTCACCCGGTTTTTTAGTTGGGTCGTAATAGTCTTCTCTATGTAATAATATAACCACATCAGCATCTTGTTCAATTGATCCAGATTCCCGCAGGTCAGACATTCTAGGCGTATGCCCTTCTCGAGTTTCTACCGAGCGGTTCAATTGGGAAACAGCAATCACCGGCACCTCTAATTCTCTGGCCAACGCCTTCAGACCCCTTGAGATACTGGAGATTTCCTGCTGTCTGTTTTCGGCTTTTCTCGCCTCCATCAATTGTAGATAATCAATAATAATTAATTGAATATTATGTTGTAATTTAAGACGTCTGGCCTTGGCGCGCAGTTCAAGGAGTCCAAGTCCCGGAGTGTCGTCGATGAAAATTTCCGACTCTGATAAATCACCCATAGCCAAGGAGAGATTTGAAAATTGGTTATCGCCAAGTTTGCCTGTACGCAGTAAATGCGCATCAATTTTTGCGGTAGAACACAACATATTTTGCGCTACTTGCTGGGCCGACATTTCCATCGAGAAAATTAACGTTGGTTTTTTCTCTTTTGTACCCGCATGTTCCGCAATATTTAAGACTAAACTCGACTTCCCCATACTTGGCCTTGCGGCTATAACTATTAACTCAGATTTCTGGAGACCCGAAGTTATATCATCCAGGTCATAAAAACCGGTTGATATCCCGGTTAACCTACCCTCTCTGTCGTGTAGATTGCTTATGTGGTCGAAAGTATCATGGAGTATGTTGAATAGTTTTATTGTTGGGGAAGCAAATTTGCGTTGTGTTATGTCAAATATTTCTTTTTCAGCCATGTCTAAAAGTTCGTCTGATTCTAAAGAGTCGTTGTATGCTTCCTGTTGAATTTTTGCAGTGGCCGCAATCAAATCTCTTTTTATTGTCTTTTCCCGGACAATCTTTGCATAATATTCTACATTTGAGGCTATCGGGACTGATTCTTCCAATTCCATCAAATACTCAGCGCCACCTACCTTCTCAAGTAAAGATTGCTTTTTAAGTTGATCTTTCAAGATGACAAGATCAACGGCGTTGTGCTTGTTATATATGTTTATAATGGTGTCAAAAATATGTTGATGAGAGGTTTTGTAGAAGTTGCTTGTACTTAATATCTCTGTAACAAGATTAATTGATTCATTATCTATTAACATAGAGCCTAAGACACTTATTTCTGCTTCTATATTAAAGGGTTGTGTTTTGTCTTGTATTAGTCCTGTTGTCATTGTTTTTACTTTAGTCTGTTTGCCGTCTTAAGATAAGGTAACCAGAACAGGATATTTTTTGTGGTTAATTTTTGTCTGTTTCCGGTTTGTTTTCAGAAGGAGTTTCAGATGGTTCTACCTGGTGGTCTGCTGACTTTTCAGATTCGCTGACAATCCATACTCTACATTGTGCTCTAACCTCAGGATGCAACATCACAGCTATATTGTATAGGTCGCACTTTTTGATCGGTGTTTCGAGGATTATCATATTCTCATCTATTTGATACCCTTTTTCAGACATTGCTTCTGCGATATGGTTGGCATTTACAGAACCAAAAAGCTTTCCTTCTTTGTTTGTTTTGACAGTGATGGTGTACGATATACTCGAAATTCCATCTGCTAGTACCTGGAGGTTTTTAATTTCTTCTCTTTGCTTTACCTCATTCTTCTTTCTTTGAAACTTAATCTGTTCAATGTTTCCCTGGGTTACAATTGCTGCAAATTTTTTAGGCAATAGATAATTTCTAGCATAGCCATTTGCCACCTCAACTATATCCCCAATCTTACCTAATTTGCTGATATCTTTTTTTAGTAATATTTTCATGTTGCGAAAGGTCCTATGGCTTTCCTCACCAGACAAGCCGATTAACAATAATAATTAGACTATGATAAAATATATTTGCCCCTGTTACTTTAAGTGAAATTTTTATAACTCAAGACAATAATGCCATGTGCCTGGCTCTTTTTATGGCAATTTTCACCGAGCGCTGGTGTTTAGCGCAGTTCCCTGAACGTTTCTTTGAGAGTAGTTTTCCCTGGCTTCCAACAAGTTTTTGTAAATAGTGCATGTCTTTGTAATCAATCTCGTCTACTCTCGACCTGCAAAAGCGGCACTTTGTGGTAAATTCTTGATATTTCTTTTTCTTTTGTGGTGTCTCTTCTGTTTTTTTCTTTTTAAATTTTCGTTTCATCGAATGCAGTTCTTTTTAAAGTTGTTATAAATGTTATTTTTTAAAATGGTATTTCTTCATCGTTAATATCTGTTGGTGTCACAGATTGATTGTTGTTGAAATCTGTCGCATCAGAGATATCCGGCCCTTCGCCTTTTCTTGTTTTACTGCCTATAAATTGGAAATCCTCAGCTACTACACGCAAGGTATTACGCTTTTGACCATCTTTTGTTTCCCATTGTTGAAATTGCAGACGTCCTTCGATAAATATGGGATTACCCTTACTAAAGTATTCGTTTATAACTTCGGCGCGCCTGCCAAACATATTTACGTCTACATAACATACTTCTTTCTTTTTCTCTCCGTCTGAACTCTTCCATTCCCTGTTAGTAGCAATCCCAAAACTGGCAATTGCTGTACCGCTTGGTGTATATCTCAGTTCAGGGTCTCTAGTGAGATTTCCAATTAAAAAGACTTTGTTAAGGTTTGCCATATTTCTTTTCTTGAGACCTTTTTATTTAAATCCGTGTACAGAAGACCACACTACTATCTATTCAGTTGCTACCGGTGCAGGGCTTGTGTCTTTGCTTATAGTAGTAGCAGGTTCTTTTCCAGGTTTCTCAGTGCCTTCAGGTTTCGATTCTCTAATTTTATCTGTCTTGACTATCATGGCCCTTAAAACATTGTCTGAAAGTTGCAAGTCTCTTTTTATATGTATGATTGAGTCTTCAGGCGCATTAAAATATGTCAATAAATAAGTTCCCCGTTTTTGTCCTTTAAGTTTATATGCAAATTTTCTTTCATCCCACTTTTGACTGTTAAGGATTTCAGCGCCTCTGTTTTTCAAAAGATCATGTACTTGATTAACAGTCCCTTCCCAATCTGCGCCTGCAATAGTATCGCTAATTATGAACATACCTTCGTATAATCTCAAGATTATTTTTCCTCCTAGTTAATCATACTCATACAATTGTTAATTCCAGTTGTAATCCAATAATTTATTGCCTTACATGCTTTGTCTAAAGCGTCTTGAATCGAATCATTTTCTTCTCTTGTGAAACGTGCTAGGACAAAGTCCTTCGTGTCCTCAGAGAAACTGTTTCCGATACCGACCCTTAACCTGGGGAAATGTGTGGTTTTTAAATGATCTGAGATCGATTTCAACCCATTGTGTCCGCCACAGCTTCCTTTTTCCCTAATTCTAATACTCCCCAAAGGTAGATTAATATCATCCAGAATCACAAGTATTTCGTTCAGGTTACAACCATGTTTTTCTACTATTTTCTTTGTAGGTACACCGCTTAAATTCATGAATAACTGAGGTTTTACAAAAAGTATTTCTTCCCCTTCAAAAAGACATTTGTTTATGATGGAATCGCGATATTTTTTTGTAAAACTTACATTGCAACCCTTGAGAAATCTGTCTATAACCATAAATCCAACGTTATGCCTGGTCTTTGTATATTTTGTACCCGGATTTCCAAGTCCAATAACAATTTTCATCAATCCTTATTTTCTGCCTCTTCCTCTTTTTCCGGTTTACGAGCGCTTATTATTTCTGGTTCGGATGCCAATTCTTCTGGTGTTTCCTTTTCTTCTGCAGCAAAATGGACCGATACAACAATGGCGTCGGGATTGCCTAAAGCTTTAGCATTTGCAGGAAGCTCTATATCACTTATGTGTACAGTATTTCCAATAGCCAGTTCTGAAATATTGATACGAATATTTTTTGGGATTTCTGTAGGAAGACACTCAATCTCAATTTCCTTCATTGCGTGGTCTAAGATGCCTCCAGCCTTGACCCCTTGTGAAGTTCCGTATAATACAATAGGTACATGAGTTGTAACTCTTTCTGTTAAAGCAATCCTGACAAAGTCAACATGTAATATTTTTTTACCGAATGTATCAAATTGTATATCTTTAATAATTGCTATCTCCTCTGTGCCATTCCACGTCAGATTAACCATTTTCACCTCGGTATCAAGTGCTTTGGCAAATTCCTTTTCGTTCAGCAGGAGCTTCAGATTTTCCTGTTTGTGTCCATACAAGATAGCAGGGATTAAGCCTGATTTTCTGTTTTTTCGTGCTTTAAGAGAACCTGTGTCTTTTCTTATTTTTACCTGTAGTTGTTGCGTTTCCATTTGATTAACTATAGTTATCTTTAAAAGGTTTTAAAAACTGAAAAAATTTTCTAAGGAAAAAATTAATAATTTACTGTTCAATGAACATTGAACTAATTGACATATTAGTATGTATTCTCTTTATCGCTTCGCCTAAAAGATTTGACACGGTTAAAACTTTAATCTTTTCGCCTAAACTTTTTGCATGTTCGTTCAAAGGTATAGTATCTGTTACTGCTATTTCCTTAATTGGAGCGTTTGCCAACTTTTCGGCTGCAGCGCCGCACAGTACCGGATGGGTTGCGCCCACGTAAATATCTTTAGCTCCCTTTTCCTTCAACACCCTTGCTGCCTGGCATATAGAGCCTCCGGTAGCAATTAAATCATCGATTATGATCGCATTTCTACCTTCTACGTCACCGATAACAAACCCAACATCTGTTTCCGCCGGCCCATACCGTCTTTTATCAACTACTGCCAGTCTAATGTTTAGGTGGTTTGAATATAACCTTGCTATCTTTATTCCACCCACATCAGGAGACACTACCACAAAATTAGATAAATCTTTTTTCCTATAATAATCCGAAATGACAGGGAATGCAAGAAGATGGTCCACCGGTATATCAAAAAATCCCTGTATCTGGGCTGCATGCAAGTCCATTGTGAGTAATCTGTCTGCACCAGCTTTAGTTATAAGGTTTGCAACCAGCTTTGCCGTAATTGGTACCCGGCCTTCATCTTTTCTGTCTTTTCTTGCATATCCATAGTAGGGCAAAACCGCAGTTATTCTGGCTGAAGATGCCCTTTTGAAACAGTCTATCAAGATTAATAATTCCGCAAGGCTATCATTTACCGGCGGGCATGTAGGTTGAATAATAAATATATCTGACCCACGAACGTCTTCATCAACCTTAACGTCTATTTCACCATCCGGAAATCTCCCTACAGTGGCATTACCAACTGGAATTGAAAGATAATCACACACTCTTTTTACAAGTGCCCGATTTGAGTTTCCAGTAAATATTTTTATATTATTTAACGTATTTATACGGTTCTTTTCGTCCATCCTAATTGAACTCTGGTAATTTCCTATTTACACCAGTCTGCCAATCTAAAGCCTTCCCCGTGGTTTATATATGGACTAAATACAGCGACCTATTTCCACAGACGCCTGATAAAACCTTTTGCATGTACGGTTTAATATGCTCACTCTTACCAGCCTGCTGCCGGTATAACGGCTACAGTTTTCTTGATTCCAGTTTAAGATTATATGTAACTGTTTATTTCAATTACAGTTAACAATATTCTATCTTGGAATTGGCATAGAGGAAGAATGTTATCAAAAAAAAGTATTCAATGCAAGAAAAAACCAATTATTCCAAAAATTGAATGAAATATAGTAATTTACGCTTAAATCAATATAATACCATTATATATATTCAGCTATGTTTGTTTAGGATATTATTACAAATGTGCATATAAATTGAAATTGTTAAATTACTTTGAAACGATTTATTTGCGTTTGTATAATTATTAAAATATCTTTGTCTGATTTTGAATAGGAAAGAGGGGTTAAAAATGTTCAATTTTGGTGATATTCTAATGTTTGATATTTGTACTGTATTTGGAAAGTTACTTATTGCAGCGATTTTGGGTGGATTTATCGGGTGGGAGAGAGAAAGACGGGGGCGGCCTGCAGGTTTGAGGACACATCTCTTGTTATGTGTAGGCGTTGCCCTGATGATGCTGGTCTCAGAACATATTTTTGTTAATTATCAGGTTTACAAAAGCGATTCAGTTCTTAGAATAGATCCTGCCAGGATTGCGGCCCAGGTTGTAACAGGCGTAGGTTTTCTGGGAGCAGGTACTATTATGAGATTTCGGGCAAGTATAAGGGGATTGACTACTGCGGCATCTCTGTGGATAGTTTCTGGTATTGGTCTGGCAGTAGGCAGCGGATTCATCCTGCCCGCTGTCTTTACAACCATTATTGCAATTACGACCTTAATCTTACTTCCCAAAGCTGAAAGTGAAATGAAGAGGGACAAATATATGACGATAAAAATGTTAATTGCCGGCCAGGAACACCTCCTGGACAATATAAAAAGTATTCTTGAGAAGAATTCTGTAAAATTACAAGTTTGAAAAGGATATCCAGAAAAACGAGATTGTGTATGACATAAACGTCAAATACAAAGATGAAAAAATGTTAGTACTTGCCTCTGACGATATGACAAAGACAATCAAAGACATAAAGTGCTTCGGTTGGGAATAACAGTTCAGCCACCACAGTGTGCACAGTGCAGTACAGTTGCACCAAAAGCAGGTAGCAGGCATAAAACAACAGGATGTTCCATACTGAATATTTTACCTTGTTTAATAAATCCTGGATACTATTTGATAATTTTGTTTTGCTCAGCAAAACAGCCATAAATTAGCGATGGAAAGGAGCTAATTTACATGAAAAGAATTCTTATATTTCTCATTCTTTGTTTTACGCCTTCATTCATTTTGCTGGGCGCTTCGGACTCACAACAGGTTCTCGAAAAACTGGATTCTCTGGAAAAAGTAATTTCTGATTTGTCATTCAGGATCCTTGCTTTAGAAAAGAGGATTATCTCACTTGAAGAAAAACTCTTTCTGGAGGCAATCAGGACACCAAAACAGCCCGGAAAGATTCCTGACACCTCTGAACAGTCTTCTGATAATTTCTCCATAGGAAACGTTACTTGCGAGACTCACTATAATGATACAGTCTTTAAAGGTGATGTTACAAATAATACAAACAAGGATTTCAGGTACACACTTTTTAAGATTACCGTCTACGGCAAGAAGGGTTCTGTTGTGTCAAGCAACGATTTCTATATATTGAATATGGACAGGGGAACAACAAGGGCATTTGAAGCAACAATACACGGCGTTAAGAAAGAAGAGTTTGAAAGGTACGAGATTGAATTTACCAAAGGTTCTTAAGAAATGTAAAATATTCTAACTACCGTAAATTATCGATCAAGCTGGGATTTGATATTTAAAAAAACATAGGTTTTGATTAAAGAGTTAAATGGGAAACGTCAACATTAAAGACCCTATTCTACCATATAATCACTGTTCAAGGTTTGACCCCATTATCCTCTTATCCTCATTATCCTTTCTCTTTACCACATTTTGAGCAGTATGGCATTTGTCTCTCCTCTCCTGATTTTGTTTGATGATAAGATCGGACAACTATCTGTTGACTTTGTTTTTGTATTGCTCAACGCATAGGCGGCCCAACGCCACGCGTCAGGCGCGGCTGAAAGCGGGAGCGAGGAACGAGCGGACGCTGTAAGCCGTCGCCTGCACGCGATTGTTAGGCAGAGGGGTCTAGCGTCGGCCTCTCACCTCGTTGATGAGTTCCATCTGGACCTCTTGGATCTCCACGAGCCGTTCCCATTGATGGGAAAGCAGATGGTCTATTTTCTGGTGCAGCTGCCGGATCTCTAGCTCTGCCTTGAGATTGATTTGGTAGTCATGCATTGCGCGTAACCGATCCCGCGCCTCCTGGCGGTTCTGACTCATCATGATCACCGGCGCCTGCAGGGCCGCCAGAGCCGAGAGCACCAGGTTCAAGAGGATATACGGATATGGGTCGAACGGGCGCACGACTAGCACATACGAGTTGACAAACATCCAGGCAAACAAGACCACCGCGAACCCGATGATGAAGTTCCAACTGCCCCCGAATGTCGCTATCCGGTCTGCCAAGCGCTGACCGAATGTGCGTTCAGCCTCCAAATGCACTTCCGGGTTCCTGGCCAGTATCTCATTTTCTCTCAAGCCGTTGAGGACTTCGAGTTCGAGTTCGGTCAATTCGCCCTTGTCGGCTTCGAGGAGCGAGTGCACATACTGATGCTGGTATTTCTGGAGGTCATCGAGGCAGATCCAGCCGTTCTCGTCCCAGTGTTCGACCTCACGCTGAATCAGTTGCACCACGGCAGGACGAACAATGATAGCTCTCCGCAGCACAGCGCGACGTGTTGTCCCACAGACTTGGCACAATATCTCTTTGTGAGACGCGCTTCGATTCATGGTTACGAACTCACTATCATGAGGAATTGCTTTCTGCCTAACGCCTGAACTCAGCGGCGGCGGTTTTTGCCGTCCGCTGGGTTGATTTGTTAGCCATTTTTTTTTTGGGTTTAAATCTGACAAGGCGATGTCCGCATTTAATTTGATGCTGACATAAATCTTTACATATTTCATCAATATTGTTTCTAAACATCTTAGAATGTTCTTCTCTGAACTTACGGATTTCCTCTACAATGGGATCTCTCATTTTTATTCTCCTAAAAGTTCATCCGGAGAACATATCTCCGGACAAACAAATCCTTGATTTTCCACTATTTGCCTTACCATTAACCTTGTAAATGGGTTGTTAATATGGCTGAAATTCCAAGTCACTATTATATCAATTCCATTTACAGCCGCTAAAGAAATATGAACAGCATCTTCAGGGTATTCTTTTGGAATAGCACGGCCATTGATTATCTTTTTCGCCAGTTCTTTTGTTTCATCGTCAACCTTCAATGCTGGAAAAGATTCAATCGCCTTCAATCTCTTTTTGGCTTGTTCTTTGTCTCCTTTACATGATTCTTGAACTACAAGGTCAGAAATAAAGACATCAAATTCTTTCCCGATTTTCTTCCACATCAGTTTTGTTGAATCCTGATGTCCGGAAATAATCACGTTGCTTGATTTTTTTGCAACAAAATAGCTGACAACAGTGGTTTCAAAATATACTTTTTGTTTCATAGTGAGAATTATAGCAGAAATATTGTTTTGTTCAAATGGCTAACGTAAAAGTTCAGCGGCTGGCACGGCTTTTTGTGCCAGTCCGATGGAGCGATTTGTTAGGCGATTTTTTTATTTTTATAGAATCTAAATATAAAGTGT
>ERZ1292633.2853-Hain-H41-02um-R1-2853-length-17309-cov-6_pt1 | contig 17309 bp, 19 predicted proteins | sample MGYA00564406_ERZ1292633 | MGnify/ENA primary metagenome ERZ1292633 (study PRJEB36523, sample SAMEA6512639) | groundwater metagenome | collected 2019-01-08 | study: AquaDiva: Metagenomics assemblies of 32 groundwater samples | reverse complement strand
TGCATCCTTCCATTGACGGCTGAATATTACACCATCAAATGCCGGGACTAAACAATTAGCGCCTGTAGCGGAGACATATTGTTCGTGCGAGTGATTGACCGTTTCGTGATAAAAGCCTTCCGCTGTGAGCGTCTGGTAAGCCGAATGTTCGTCGGTATGAACGAGGCTGTAAGGCCGCACGGTATCTTTAATGATCGGCAAAAGGGTATCACGGCGACGGTTGCTAACAACTTCTGTTACGACATTGCCACCACGTTCCAACATGCCAAGCACAACAGCCTTGCCCTTGCCACCAAACGCGCCGGGTTCACGACCACCGATATAGGTTTCATCAACTTCAACCTGCTTTGTGAAGCCGCCAAGCGTATGATCACCGTCAACCGTGGCCATATACTTGCGGATTTCATGACACATGCGCCAAGCGGTTTTATACGTCACGCCAAGCTGACGCTCGACTTCCTTTGCAGCAACGCCATTGCGCGTTGTGCAGAACAAAAACATTACGTGGAACCAGTCACGAAGCGGGGTGCGGGTGCGATCAAATGGGGTGCTAGCGGTAGGATAAACTTGATGCCCGCAATACTCACACACATAGGCGCGACGGGTGGAAACGCGATAGTAATGCGCGCTCTTGCCGCAACCAGTGCAATCGTGACGGTCGCCAAAGCGGTTGCGCATGATGTGTTCAAGACAGCTATCGTCGGTTGGGAATTGCGCTTGAAACTGGCGAAGGGTTGGGGCTTTCGTTTTCATACCCATTGTGTAGCACAACCGTATAAGTGTCGCAAGGGGATAATTGCCTTACAAATCATTTGTTCATACTATGTTCCAATAAAAAGGAGAGTCTTAGATGTCGATTGACTATATCATGATTGGAACCAACGATCTTGAGCGTGCCCGCAGTTTTTACGATGCGGTATTTCCACTGATCGGGGGCGAATTTGCGCATGATTATCCCGGCCTCACCTTTTGCTACCGCTTTCGCAATGACACGCGTGCATGGGTTGCCGGCCCTAATAACAAGGAAACGGCGGCACCCGGCAACGGCAATATGCCCGGTTTCCTATGTGCATCAGAAGATGAGGTGAATGCCGCCCACACCGCTGCACTTGCCAATGGCGGCACGAATGAAGGCGATCCTGGCCCACGCCCAATGTATGGCCCTGAATTTTATGGCGGCTATATCCGTGACCCTGACGGCAATAAGATGAGTTTCATTTTTAATCGGACATTGTGAGGCGTATAACATGAGAATATCCGTAGCAAATGATCCATAGCTTGATGTTGATATGGCAATTCAGTCCGTGGAAGTGCTTGCTATACCCTCCTCCCTTTAAGGGAGAGGGGGACAACTCCCCAAAAAAACACCCGTGACGAAAACGATCAAAGCGCTTAACACGCGGGGATGACCCGAACCCTTATCTCCTCCGGCTCGCCCTTTGAAAAACAGGTGGGGTATAGCCGTGCCGTGGTTCAAGGCGATTGGTGCTTTGTGGCAGGCACGACGGGCTATGATCCCGAAACGCGCGTGATGCCTGAAAGCGTTGCAGAGCAGGCGCGCAATGCCTTAGTCGTGATTGAACGCGCCATGGCAGAGGGCGGCTTTGCGCTATCCGATATTGTCCGTGCGACATATTATATTAGCGATGCGGCATATTGGGAGGAGATTGGCGCAACGCTTGGCGGCACCTTTGGCACGATCCGGCCCGCCGCGACCTGCATCGTCTGCAACCTGATTAAGCCCGAAATGAAAATCGAAATCGAAGTGACAGCACTGAAGGCAAATCGCACATGATCCTTTACGGCATTCCCAATTGCGACACGGTCAAAAAAGCCCGCGTCTGGCTTGATGCGCACGGCATTGCCTACACCTTCCATGATTATAAAAAGCAGGGGGCGGACGCGGTGAAGCTTCGCACATGGTGCAATGAAATGGGCTGGAACGTAATCCTCAATCGCGCAGGGACAACCTTCAAGGCGCTGCCTGATACTGACAGGCAGAATATCGACGCGGGCAAGGCCATTGCGCTGATGCTCGCACAGCCGTCAATGATCAAACGGCCAGTGCTTGAGGGGGCAGGCAAATTGCTCGTTGGATTTAAGCCCGATGCCTATGCCTTGGTCTTTGGCTAAGATGCGGTGCGGCGGGTTGCTGTTGGCGTTGATCGCGGTGCCCCTTATGGCGAAGGATATTCCTATGGCGACCCCAATTCTGATCGCGCATCGCGGCGCATCGGGTGAGCGACCCGAACATACGCTGGCAAGCTATCAATTGGCGATCGATCAGGGCGCAGATTTTATCGAGCCGGATCTAGTGCTGACCAAGGACGGCATTCTCGTCGCGCGGCATGAGAATGAGATTTCGGAGACAACCGATGTCTCCGTCCGCGCTGAATTCGCCGCGCGTAAGACCACCAAGGCGATTGACGGCGAGGCCAAGAGCGGCTGGTTCACCGAAGATTTCACGCTTGCCGAACTCAAAACGCTGCGCGCGAAGGAGCGTCTGCCGCAGCTTCGTCCCGCCAACATGGCCTATGACGGGCAGTTTGACGTGCCGACCTTTGATGAGATTCTTGAACTGATCAAGGTCAATGAGGCAAAAATCAAGCGGCGGATTGGCGTTTATCCCGAAACCAAACACCCGACCTATTTCACCCAGATTGGCCTCCCGCATGAAGGTGTATTGCTCGCCAGCCTGACGCGCTTTGGCTACGGTAAGCGCGATGACCTCGTCTTCATCCAAAGCTTTGAAGTTGGTAATTTGAAAGCCTTGCACGGCAAGACCAAGCTGCGCCTGATCCAGTTGATTGATGCCGAGGGCGGCCCCGCCGATGCGCCGACTGTGCGTTATGCGGATATTATCACGTTAGAGGGGCTCAAGGCGGTCGCCAAATATGCCGACGGGATTGGCCCCAACAAAGCGCTGGTGATCCCACGCGATGCAAATGGCGCACTTGGCACGCCAACAATGCTCGTGCGCAATGCCCATGCGGCGGGACTTGCCGTTCACCCTTGGACATTCCGGCGTGAGAATTATTTCCTTCCCACCGGGCAAAAGGCTGGTGCTGATCCAACGACACCGGGCAATCTCGCTGCCGAAATCGGGGCATTTGTGGTGGCGGGTGTTGACGGACTGTTCAGCGATAACAGTGCAGAGGCCCGTGCCGCGCTGACGCCAGCGGGTGCATTTTAAGGCTGGCAGTAATGCTGGCCTTCGCTAAAGCGGCGATCATGTTCAAACCGAGCTCAACCCCTGCGATCCCGTTCGCCACGGCGACACTTGGCATTGCGTTTTTCTCGGTGATGGACGTGCTGATGAAGGATCTGTCGATCACGATTGGCGCGTATAATGCGATGCTGTGGCGCTGTGCGATTGGCGCGGTGATTGGCGGCGTCATATTCTTTGCGAAGCGGATGCCCTTGCCGCCGCGCTCAACACTCAAAATTCATCTCATCCGTGGATTCCTCGCCGCTGCGATGGCGACGCTATTTTTCTGGGGACTGGCGCGGGTGCCACTGGCTGAGGCGGTGGCGCTGTCGTTCATCGCGCCGCTGATCACGCTCTATCTCGCCGCCGTGCTGCTCAAGGAAACCATCGGGCGCAGCTCGATCCTGGCCTCGCTGCTTGGCATCGCCGGGGTGTTGGTGATCCTCGGTGGGAAGATGGGCGGAACCTTCACCGATGACGCCAAATGGGGCGTCGCCGCGATTTTCCTCTCCGCAGTGCTCTATTCCTACAATCTGATCCTTCAGCGCCAGCAGGCGCAAGTCGCCAAGCCCATTGAAATCGCTTTCTTCCAAAGCCTGATCGCGGCGAGTGCGCTGGCGCTGGCGGGACCGTGGTTTGCGGTCTTGCCCGCTGCACATCTTTTTCCCGCACTCACCGGCAGCGCTGCACTCGCGCTGATTTCGCTTGCGTTACTCTCTTGGGCCTATGCGCGGGCGGAGGCGCAGGTGCTGGTCGCAGTGGAATATACCGCATTCATCTGGGCGGCAATTTTTGGCTGGTGGTTTTTCGGGGAGGCGGTGACGCTACCGACGATCCTTGGCACCGCGCTAATCGTCACCGGCTGTATCATCGCCGCGCGACAGAAACCCGCGCAAATTGAGCATATTGAGGCAACCGCATTATGACGACAACACCCCCTGAAGATTGCCAGACGATGACCCAAGTCCGCGCCGGTGTGGACGCAGTGGACGCACAGATTGTAGCCCTCCTCGGAACGCGCTTTGGCTATATGCGCGCCGCCGCCCGCATCAAAACCGAACGCAGCGCAGTGCGTGACGAAGACCGCAAAACAAGCGTGATTGCCGCCGCCAAGGATGCCGCGCGCGTGGCGGGCGTGCCCGAACCGTTCGTCGCCGCGATGTGGGAAATGCTCGTGGAAACCTCGATTGCCTATGAGATGGCGGTTTTTGCTGCTGGCACAGCATAGCCGCATGTTATTTGCCTGAGCGCCTTGCTGATGATCAAGACGCCATTTTGGCCAGATATCCATTCAGCCATGCAATCAGTGCTGCCGGATCGGTCGTCGCCAGCTTGGGGACCTTTGCTTTGGCACGGGCGATTGCTGCGGGAAGATCGCCAGCTTCCAGCGCGATCTCGATCAGGCCTCGCGCCGCGAAGGCTTCGGAAATTTCAAACTGGTGATTGTCATAATGCTCTCCACGCTCAAACAAGCGGGGCACGGCGATCACGCGACAGCCTTGGCGCAGTGCAGTGATAAATGACCCGGTACCACCGTGGCAAATGACGATATCAGCCCCACGAAGCAACGCCTGCATTTCGGCAAAAGGGAGGCTTTCGACAATCCGAAGGCCATCAGTGCCGTGGGTCGCGGCGGTCACTGCGCTCCCCTCGCCGGTCTGGAGGACGACGCTTTCGCGGATTACGCCGTCAGCTTTGAGCCGCGCGACTGCCTCGCTCATCCGGTCGAAGGCCAGGGTCGCGCCGACGGTGGCCAGTAGCAGCGGTTGCTTTTCAGGGCGGGCTCCATCAAGCGCACGCAACGGGTCAAACAAAAGCGCATCGGGCCAATGCTCCTTAAGTGCGGGCGATTGGACAATGGTCTGGGTAGCCAGCCACCGCGCCGAACGCGCGAACTTTGATGGCGCTTCAAACCGTGCGAACGAATCGATTAGGATAAATTTCGCTCCAAGAATGCGGCAAAACAGCACCGTCCAGAACATCGCCCCTGCCCCGGTGCTAATCACGACATCGGGACGTTCAGCAATCGCAATCCGCAGCGACTGGAATAAATTTATCACCGCTGACCATAGCATATACACCGGCCTACCAAGCCGTGCCTGGCCTGCTGCAAAATGGCGGACGCGGTGGACGCGGTGCGACGCAGAAAGGTCGCTCGCAATTGCGGAATGTTCGGTCACAAAAGCATGGTCGTGCGCCGACCAGACTGGTTCCAGATCAAGCAATTGCCGCAGATGTCCACCACCCGAACCTGCAAGCATAAGGCGCGGTTTTGAAGAAAGAAGCGCGACGGGTGCTGCTATCGTTTGATCCACCAGCCGCCCTTGCCGCGCTGCGCTGCCGAAATCAAACTTTTCCGATATTATACCGGTTTACCCTTTTTCATTTTGCGCAATCATGTGGCCATCGATATAGCAGCGTTTTTGCGGGGTAAGGCAAGGCCGGACTCGCTTTTGATATTGATCCAAGGAGATCTTGATATGCGTCCTTATGCCCTTTCCGTCTCGGCCATCGCGCTGGCGATGACCTTGTCCGCATGTGGCGGCAAAGATGATGCCAAGCTTGAGAAGGGTCAGGTTTTGGCAACGGTAAACGGCACTGACGTTACGGCCAATGAACTTAATGCCGAACTGGTTGGCGCTCAGCTTCCTGCTGCCGGCGAACAGCGCAAATCAGTCGAGATGCAAGCGCTTCAGGGCTTGGTAGATCGCACAATCCTTGCCGACATCGCGCGCGAACGCGGGATCGACAAATCACCGATTTATATCGCGCAGAAGCGCCGCGCCGAAGAAAGTCTGCTCGTTCAGATTTTGCAGCGTGACATTGCCAGCAAGGTTTCCCCGACTACGCCGAGTGAAGCCAAGAGTTTTATGGAGAGCAATCCACAATTGTTCGCCGAACGCAAAATTTTCCAGCTTGACCAAATTCAGTTTCAGGTACCGCAAGACATGAATAAGCTCAAAGCCTATGAGCCGCTCAAAACGATGGAGGAAATTGCGCTGCAACTGACGCGGGATGGCCTAGCCTATCGCCGTGCGCCAGGCTCGCTTGATCCGGCCAGCACCAATCCATTAATTCTTAATCAGCTTATGTCAAAACCTGAAGGTGAAATTTTCATCATTCCCGCGAACGGTGCACTGGTGGCGACGCGGATCATCGGTTCAAAGCCTGAACCGTTGACCGGCTCGAAGGCCGAACAATTTGCAATGAGCGCTGTTCAACAGAAAAAAATTGCTGCGGTAACCGAAAAAGAATTGGCAGAACGCATCAAAAAAGCGCGCGAATCTGTGAAGTATCAAGAAGGTTATGCGCCGCCCAAGCCCCTTGCTGGCGCTCCGGCGACGGCGGCACCTGCGCCGACCGGAGGCTAGGATAAGGCGGGCGTAGTCCGGTGCGCAATATGGTTCTTGCCCGGCTGAATCGACTGCGGACATCGGATGGGATGACCGCAGTTGGTCGTTATCTGGCATCGCTATGGACGCGCCCTGCCCCGGCACTCGCGCCGTATCACCAACCCGTTGCACCCCTGCGACGAGCGATCAAGAAAACGGCTGCGATATCGCTGATCATCCTGATCGGGATGTTTTATGGCTTGTTTATATCAATCTTTCCGATCTTTCTCTATCTCTACCTAGCGGTCCCGGTCGGGATACTGGTTTTGCTGGTAATCTGGGCATTGCCTGAAAACGAGAATATACCCACCAAGTCGATCAACTGGCTCTTCTTTGCGATTGTTGCGACCGCCTGCTTGTGGCCAAACTATATCGCCATCGCCATTCCCGGCCTGCCCTGGATCACCTTCATGCGGCTATGGTCAATCCCGATGACGCTGCTGTTTGTGATTAGCCTGTCAATGTCACCGCCATTTCGCCGTGAGGTTTCGGCCTGGTTTCAGACCAGCCCATGGATTTTGCGATTTATGTTGGCATTTGTCGCGCTCAACTTTCTTACGCTGCCGATGGCATCCCGCCCCTTTGGAGCGTTTAACCGGGTAATCATCAACCAGTTTGAATGGACAATGGTGTTTTTCGTCGCTTGCTATTTGTTTAGCAAGCAGGGGAAAGTGGCGCAGTGGGCGCGGCTATTTTGTGGCTTTGCTATTTTCCTCGCGCTGTTCAGTGTGGTTGAATATATCAATGGGCAGGTGCCTTGGGCCAACCGGATCCCCTCATTCTTCAAAATCGAGAGTGAGCTTGTTGAAGCGATTCTGATAGGCGGCGCACGTTCGGCGACGGGCGCCTACCGCGTCCAGAGCATTTTCACGACCAGCCTCAACTTTGCCGAATTTCTTGCGCTTTCAACGCCGTTCGTGATTCACTTCATGGTCACGGCCAAGCGTCAATCGATCAGCTGGGGATTGCTGCTTTATCTACCATTTTCATTCTGGGTGATTTTCAAGACCGACTCCCGGCTCGGGATCATCGGCTTCTTTGCATCAATCTTCATTTACACGCTGGTTTGGGGGATAAGACGCTGGCAACGCGATAGCCACGGCTTGGTCGCACCGGCGGTGGTGATCGCATATCCGGTTATCATCTCGGCGTTTTTTGCGTTGACGCTGATCTGGCGAAGACTTGAAGTGATGGTGTGGGGCGGCGGGCCGCAACAGGCCAGCAACGAGGCGCGCCGCTTGCAATGGATGGGTGCGGTGCGCGAACTCAAGGAATGGCCGCTTGGCAACGGGCTTGGCCAAGCAGGCGAACTGGTGGGCTATGTTGATGCCGCCGGGCGACTGTCGCTTGACAGCTACTTCATCACGATCCTTCTCGATTTTGGAATTTTCGGGGCCGCCGCGTTTTTTGGTATGTTTATTATGGCAATCTTCAAAGCTGCCAAGGTTGGCCTCGAAACCAATGACGAGGAAACTGCGCTGATGATCCCTCTAGGCATTATGCTGATGGTGTTTTTGATTATTAAGGGCGTGCTCAGCCAAGAGGATAACCATACGTTGATGTTCATTGCGCTCGGCGCAACCGTTGCGCTTTATCATCGGGCAACGGCAAAACCCCACTCGACATGATAGCTGACGACATCCACGCGTCGCGTGAAACGCTATATTCCGAGAAAACGGCTGGATATTTTTCGGGCGCGCGCCGTGATATGGTCGCACTACTTTCAACCGGGCCGGGCGCGCGCATCCTCGAAATTGGCTGCGGCGACGGTGCGACCGGCGCGGTGGCACTCGCCGCTGGCAAGGCAGATCATTATCTCGGGATCGAACTGATGCCCGAGGTTGCAGAGCAAGCCCGCGCGCGGCTGAGCGAAGTGATCACGGCCGATGTCGAAAAGCTTGAGCTCACACAATTTTACGGCAAATTTGATGCGCTAATCATGAGCGAAGTAATCGAGCATCTCGTTGATCCATGGGATACGCTGATGCGGCTGCTCGCCTGCGTTAAGCCGGGCGGTGAAATTGTTGCGAGTTCGCCCAATATTGCCCATCGGCGGGTGATCGGAGATCTGATCGCAGGCCGGTTTGAATACGCCGATGAAGGCGTCATGGACCGCACCCATTTACGCTGGTTCACCCCGCGATCTTATCGGGCCTTATTTGAAGGGGCGGGCTGCATCGATGTGCGGGTAATGCCCATCCGCCGCCCCGGCCTTCTCCCGAGGATTGTGAACCGGTTGACCCGAAACCGCTACGCGCATCTTTCGATGACGCAGATCATGGTTCACGCGCGCAAGGCCACTTGATCCGGTTTGATACCCTTGGCAGCATCAAGGAGAAGATCTTCAAGTCCACGTAATCGCTGCGCATCAACAATCTTTTCGCCCGTGAGATCTGTTACGTAAAATGTATCAACCGCCCGCTCGCCGTAAGTAGCAATATGTGCAGACCGGATCGTGACGCTTGACTGAAACAGTGCGTGGGCAAGTGCATTGAGCAGCGCCGGGCGATCCTGCGCGTTGACTTCAACCACGGTATAGCGGTTCGAGGCGCTATTATCGATCAGAACATTGGGTTCAACTGTGAAGGCATGGGCGCGCGTACGCGGCAGCGGGCGCGCCGCAAGTCGTTCGGTTATCTTTGAACGATTGGCTAGGCTGTCTTCAATCGCGAGTTCAATCCGCTTCAGCCGCGACGGATCGTCAAACGGCTGACCATAAGGATCTTGGATCAGGAAATTATCAAGCGCCATCCCGTCACGTGTCGTGTGAATACGCGCATCGATAATACTGCCCCCGGCAAGATGGATGGCCCCGGCCAAGCGGTAAAACAGGCCGGGATGATCCGCTGCATATACCGTCACGAGCGTTGCGCCGCGATCAGGATAGACCTGTGCTGAAATCGAGAGTAATTTTTCGCCCGATTGATCTATATGCCGGGCGTTACGCTCAAGGATGTCGGCCGGTTCGGCAATCCAATAGGCTTCGGGCAACCGCTTCTTATATTTCGTAAACTGCCCGTCAGGCCAACCGAGCGCTGATTGCAGCGCATCCTCCTTCGCCGCGATCCGCTCCTTCCGGCCCCGCTGTTTGTGGCCTAGCCGCAAAACTTCTTCGGCAGCGCTAAACAGATCGGACAGCAACTGCCGCTTCCAACTATTCCAAACGCCGGGGCCCACCGCACGAATGTCAACAATGGTTAGCAACAGCAGCAGGCGCAGCCGTTCAGGCGACTGGACGATGTCGGTAAAATCGAGAATCGTTTTGAAATCGGACAAATCCCGCTTGAATGCGACTGCCGACATCAGCAAATGCCGCCCTACCAGCCAAGCGGTAGTCTCCGTTTCCGCAGCGCTCATCCCGAAGCGCGGACACAGCCTTTCAGCCACCTGCGCGCCAAGCACGCTATGATCGCCGCCGCGCCCTTTGGCGATATCATGCAACAGAACGGCGACATACAGCACACGGCGCGAAACAATCTGTTTGACGATTGCAGTGGCAAGCGGATGATCCTCGCCAAATTCGCCCTTTTCGATTTTTGCAAGCAACCCAATGGCACGGATGCTATGTTCATCGACTGTATAGTGATGATACATATCGAACTGCATTTGGGCGACAACACGGCCAAAATCGGGCACAAAACGGCCAAATACGGTCGCCTCATTCATCCAGCGCAACACCGTTTCGGGATCGCGCGGGCTGGTCAGGATATCGATAAACATGGCATTGGCACGGGGATTCGAACGCACCTTTGCGTCGATCAATCGTGCGTCACGGTTTGCCGCGCGCATCGCCTGCGGATGAATCTCCACCTGATGCTTGTCAGCGAGCGCAAACATCTCAATCAGGCGAACCGGATCATGTTCAAACCAGTCGTCTGCGGGCAATGCCAGCCGCCCGCGATCAAACACAAAGCCTTGCAGATTGCGCGGTGAACGACGCAATCCCGCAAGCGAAAAACGCCTTCCTTTTGGCGCGAACTGATCATCAAGGTGGGCGAGAAACACCCCGGTCAAATCGCCGACCTGCTTTGCATTCAGGAAATAATGCTGCATGAAACGCTCAACCGCTGAGCGCCCCGGCCGATCTGCATAACGCATCCGTGTTGCGATTTCGCGCTGCACGTCAAACGTCAGCCGTTCCTCTCCCCGCCCGGTAATCGCGTGAAGGTGGCAACGCACCGCCCACAGGAAATTTTCAGCTTTTTGAAACTGGCGAAGCTCAGTTTTGGTAAGCAGCCCACGCTCGACCAATTCGGCAACGCTCTGCACCCGGTGCATATATTTGCCGATCCAGAAGAGCGTGTGGAGATCACGTAATCCGCCTTTGCCTTCTTTGAGATTAGGCTCAACAACGTAGCGACTATCGCCCATCCGCTTATGGCGCACATCGCGTTCGGCAAGCTTTTCGGCGATAAAGGTACGCGCAGTTCCGGCCACCACTTCGGCATCAAAGCGCGCCGACGCTTCATCATAAAGCGGCTGATCACCCCAGACATAACGCGCCTCAAGCAGCGCAGTGCGGATTGTCAGATCGCCCTTTGCCATCCGCACCATTTCATCAAGCGAACGGCTCGAATGGCCAATTTTCAGACCCAAATCCCAAAGCGTGTAAAGGATCGACTCAATGACTTGCTCAGTCCAGCCGGTTTGCTTCCACGGCGTCAGGAAGGCGATATCAACATCTGAATGTGGTGCCATTTCACCGCGCCCATAGCCGCCAACCGCTATGAGCGCGATCCGTTCAGACGCGGTTGGATTATTGAGCGGATAAAGCCGTTCGCGTGTAAAATCGAAGGTTACACGGAGCATTTGATCGATGAGAAAGGCCTGCGCTGCGGCTACCTCTCGTCCAGCCTGTGGGTGGAGCGCCAATCGCGCCGCAATCTCCACGCGGCCTGTCTCAAGCGATGCCTTCAAAATTGCGGTTGAGGCCGCACGCATCTGCCCGGCATTGCCGTCTTCAATCACGCTAAGCTGGTCAGCAAGTGCGCGCCGATCAACAATCATGCGGCGGTTGGTCAGTTGATCGAAGCGGGAAGCCATCGGCTCCTAATGCCTAACTTAGCTGGTGCTGTCGCCCTGATATTTCAGTTCAAGGTAGCGCCCTTGCGTTGCCAGCGTATTGAGATCACCCGAAGCAAGCTGTTCGGACAGGCGGGTCAACTCGGTATCAACCACACCCAGCCCATCAACCAATTGCTTGTCAGGGCTCATCCCGTTGAGGCCGTCACGGCGCAGATGCGGCGGCACCCGGTTATAACCGTTGACCAATTCGGGCAGTTCATCACCGATCAAGCGGCGCAGTTCGCCTGCAATTGGCTCGCGCTCATCTATGGTTTGCAGTTGCATCCCAAGCGTATCGAGTTTGCGACCGATATCATTGACCAATGTTATCGCGGGCGCAGGCAAAGCGCGGCGCTGCGCCTGAAGCCAGCGATCCGTGCTTTGGGGTAGTCGTTTGAGATCAACTTCGCGCAGTTTTTCAAAGGGCACGAGGCGTTCGCGACTGAAAAAGACACCGGCACACATCGCGCCAAGCATCGCGAGAAAAGCGATCATCACGCCCGCAATCCCGATTGGCGAGATCAAACCCCAGATGAAGGTTCCAAGGACAATCGCCCCAGCGCCGGCAGCCGCATATTTGATTGCACGGCCCGCGCGGGCGAACAGCGAACGCGGCTTTGGTGGCTGATTGGCCAAGTGCCGCTCAACCGCGCGGCGTTGCTGCCCTTGTTTAACTTCGGCTAATGTCTGATTCGAGTTCATTGATCAACTGACCGGCGCAAACGGACTGTCTGCGCCGCCGCCCTCAATCGCGGCCTGCCGTTGCCCTTCGGCACGCGCAATATAGCCTTTGGATTTCTCAACCTCGTTTGACAGCGTATCGACCGTGGTTTTCATTGAAACCAGCGCCTTGGCCTTGAACGTATCGATGCTGTCCATCGTCACGTAGATATTCTGGAACGCGCGCTGGAGCGTTTCCATTGGGATCGTGCTTGAGGCCGCCTGTTCGTGGATTTTTGCGGTCTGATTTTTGAGCATTTCGCCGGTTGAATCGATAATGTTCGCTGTCGTCGTGTTGAGCGCGGTGATTTGTTCAAGTACCAGTTTCTGCCCGACCAGCGCTTGCGCAACCGTAACCGCCGTGCGCAGTGCAGCGACGGTGGTGGTTGAGGCGCGGTCAACGCCCTTGATCAGTTCAACATTATTCTTTTTGACCAGATCAAGTGCCAAATAGCCCTGAACCGTCACGGCCATTTGGGTCAGCAGGTCAGTCGTGCGCTGGCGGATGTAAAAGAGCGCGGTTTCGCGGATTGCCTTGGCTTTGGCCGGATCACTGATATCAAGATCATTGGCCTTATCCTCAAGCTTGGCATCAAGTGCCTTGGCCACATGGATCATCTGTTCAAGCCGACCCATTGCGGCCCACAAATTCTGCCGCTCTACATCAATCGCGGCGTTGTCTTTAAGCAGTTCATCCTTGCCCGAACCAAGGTTGGAGAGGATTGAGGAAATATGGCCTTGTGATGATTTATAGCCATCGAAATAATTGCGCATCTTATTGCCGTAAGGGATGATCCCGAAGAATTTTTTGCGCGTGAACAGATCACCCTTGGCTCCGGGATCAAGATCCTCAATCGTCCGGCGCAGTTCGGCCAGATCCTTGCCAACGCCGCCTTCCTTATCCATCGCGCGAACGGGGCGATCAAGAAAACGGTTCGATTGGCCAGAGGCTTCGGCAATTTCCTTGCGGCCCATGCTGGTAAGCTGATCCACCTTTTTGCCAAATTCGGGCGAATTGGGGTCAAGCAATGCAAGCTCGCTCACAAAACCGTCGGCCTTTTCATCAAGCGCAGAGCGCTGCGTATCCTTGAGCGGAACAAGCCCTGATGCCTTTTCGGGCGCGACAACGGGCACCGGATCGGGCGCGTTTAATGTGATCGTTGGTTCCTGAACCTGCGTGGCCAAACAAGCCTCCTTTAACAATTTATCCGAACATGGCGATAAACGCTGTGTTATTCAAGTAGAACGCGCCAACCGTGCTGCGGCCCACGCCGAAATGATCAATTGCAGTTGGTGATACAGCATCAGCGGGATGATGATAAGCCCCGCCTCAGCGCCGGGAAACAGGATACGCGCCATCGGTGCGCCGGTCGCGAGCGTCTTGTGCGATCCTGAATAAAGCAGCGTAATCCGGTCTTCGCGCGCAAAGCCAAGTGCCCGCCCCAGCCACCAGGTCGAGCCAAATGCGAAGCCCAACAAGACCAGCACAACCAGCAGCAAAAAGCCAAATTGTCCGCCCGACAAACGCTGCCAAAGTCCGTCAACCACTGCCGCACTAAACGCCACGTAAACCGCCAAGATGATCGTCAGCCGATCCATCCGCCCAATCCAAAGCTTATGCCGCTCGGCCCAAGCGCCGAACCAGCCGTGCGCAATTTGGCCGAGAATGAAGGGCAGCAACAGCAGCCCCGCGATCTTGCCAATCGACCCAAGCCCGACGCCCGTCCCGCTCACGCTTGCAATTCCCGCAACGATTAGCGGTGTTAAGACAACACCTATGATATTGGAGAGGGCAGCGGCAACCACCGAAGCCGCGACATTGCCGCCCGCCATCGAACTTGATGAAATCGCCGCCTGCACCGTTGACGGCAGCGCGCAGAGGAACAGCACGCCGATCCAAAGACTAGGGGTGAGGAGCGAAGGCATCAGAAGCGATAATGAAAGCCCGGCAAGCGGAAGTGCCGCGAACGTGAAGCCAACGATGGCAAGCTGCAATCGCCAATGCCTGATCCCGGCCCATACCGCTTCGCGGCTCAACCGCAGCCCGTGAAAGAAGAAGAGCGTGAAGATCGCAATGTTAGACACAGTGGAAACGGTGGAAAGGGTAACGCCCCGCGCAGGCAAAACACTCGCCGCTATAATCACGCCGAGGAGGAGCAGGATGAAGCGGTCAGGGATCAGGCGGGCAAGCATAAGTGGGTGTGATGGCGCAATGCCGCGCGCTCGACAAGTGTCGCCATTTGATATATATCACTGCCATATACCAATTGGAGCCGTTGCAATGAATGATATGGCCAAAATCTTCTGGACAGGGCGCAGCCAAGCGGTGCGATTGCCAAAGGAATACCGCTTCAACGGCAAGGAAGTACGGATTAGCCGCGAAGGCGGTAGGGTCGTTCTAGAGGCGGTTGAAAGTGAAGCGCCCGGCGCGTGGCTTTATGCGCTTGAGCCGCTTGATGATGATGCAGCAGCGGGAGCACTTGATCGACCCAGCCCCAATCATCCCGACAACGCGCTTGATGACGATATCAGCTTCGACTGATGCGCTATTCGCTTGATACCAATATCGTCATTGCGCTGATGGCTGGAAACATTGGCGGATTGCGCGAAAAGGCAGCCGCCAGGTTTCAGGATGGTATTTGTGTATCAAGTATCGTCATGTTTGAACTCATGCACGGCGCATATAATAGCGCACGGGTTGAACAAAACCTTGATCGGCTTTCACGACTTGCTTTTCCGATCCTCGACTTTGTCGAAGCTGATGCAAAAGCAGCGGGCGAGATTCGTGCTCAATTAAAGCGCGCCGGAACACCCATTGGACATTATGATCTGCTGATCGCCGCTCAAGCCAAAGGGCGCGGGCTGGTGATGGTGACGAATAATGTTACCGAATTTTCGCGGGTGGAGGGGTTGGTTGTGGAGGATTGGATTGATCAGGCGTCACCAACATAATATTCGACTATCGTTTTCGGTTGCACTATTCTGATCCCATCAAAAGAGGTTTTGGTTTCTATGTCTCAAGTCCACCAATCAAATCACAGCTCCCAAAATGTTGAGAGTGAAATGCTTTCTCGGTTACGAGGTGAGATTCAAAAGGGTTTGGACAGCGGGGCGGCGGAACCTTGGGATGCAGACGAAATTAAGCAGGCCGCGCGCGCTGAACGCATCAAGGCACGCGCTGCCTAAATGGCGCGCATAGCGCGTCAGCCCCAAGCACGGCGTGACCTCATAGAAATTTGGAATTATATTGCGGATGATAGCGTGCGAAGTGCCGACGCTTTGATCCATCGAGTTGACGTTAAGCTGACCCTGCTCGCCACAAATCCCAAACTGGGCCGTGCACGCGACGAGCTTAGCGTTGGCCTGCGCAGCGTCAGCATTGGACGCTATGTTTTATTCTATCAACAAATGCCCGATGGAATTTTGCTCGTCCGCGTGCTGCACAGCGCGCGTGATTTGGCGTCACTATTGAAGGGATCTGTTTGACGCACTCTGTCCCACTCAATTCGCCGAGTCATTGATCAGGCCGCAATGACCAAACATGCTTCAGTCACGGCGAGTAACCAACTTAACATCTTTGCAATGCGCGCATTCACCTTCCTCGCGAGTATAATCTCGGGTCAATTCCAAAACGTTCGTCACGTGGTAAGCCTGTTGACTGCGCGCCAATTTGGTTGCTTTCGCAATGCAGACATCGCACAGTGCTGCAGGGGCTTGCTCGTTAATGTACTGGACAACACGCTCTGCTACTCTTGCCATATAACCTCCATGCTTTCAGCTAAGCATATAGTAGCGGAAGCAGGGTAGCGATAGCCGATGCATCGAATTTCAAACTGAGACACTACTCCTCCTCACCACCTTGCCGCACCGCACAAATTGCGCTAAGCGCGCGGGCAACGTCATTCCTCGCAATCAGAGTATTTTCATGAGCCTCCGCAATGTGGCCATTATCGCGCACGTCGATCATGGCAAAACGACCCTTGTTGATCAGTTGTTCCGTCAATCGGGCACGTTCCGCGAAAACCAGCGCATTGAAGAGCGCGCGATGGATTCGAACGATCTTGAAAAAGAGCGCGGGATTACGATTCTCGCCAAATGCACCAGCGTCGAATGGCACGGCGGCGGCGTTGATACGCGGATCAATATCGTCGATACGCCGGGTCACGCCGATTTCGGTGGCGAGGTTGAGCGCATTCTGTCGATGGTTGACGGCGTCATTCTGCTGGTCGATGCCTCCGAAGGCGCGATGCCGCAAACCAAGTTTGTGACGGGCAAGGCGCTTGCGCTCGGCCTGCGTCCAATTGTGGTGGTGAACAAGGTTGACCGTCCCGATGAGCGCATTCAGGAAGTGCTTGATGAAGTGTTCGATCTGTTTGTGTCGCTCGACGCAACCGATGAACAGCTTGATTTCCCAGTGCTTTTTGCCAGCGGCCGCAATGGCTATGCCTCGCTCGATTCGTCTGCGCGCGAAGGTACGCTCGCGCCGCTGTTTGAGACCATCGTGTCCCATGTGCCAGAGCCATCGGCCAATCCCGAAGGGCCGTTCAAATTCCTCGTAACGCTGCTTGACCGCGACAATTTCCTTGGCCGTATCCTCACTGGCCTCGTGTTTAGCGGTTCAGTCAAGACCAATATGCAAATTCATGCACTCAACCCCGATGGCAAAATCGTTGAAGCGGGCCGCGCATCCAAAATTCTCGCGTTTCGCGGGCTTGAACGCGTTCCGGTTGATGAGGCTTTTGCTGGTGACATCATCTGCATCGCCGGGATGACCCACACAACGGTGGCCGATACCATTGCCGACATTTCGGTGAGCGAGCCGCTCCACGCGCAACCGATCGATCCGCCAACGCTGTCGATGAGCTTTGCCGTCAATGACAGCCCGATGGCGGGACGCGAAGGCACCAAGGTAACCAGCCGCATGA
>ERZ1292633.2851-Hain-H41-02um-R1-2851-length-17311-cov-21_pt1 | contig 17311 bp, 17 predicted proteins | sample MGYA00564406_ERZ1292633 | MGnify/ENA primary metagenome ERZ1292633 (study PRJEB36523, sample SAMEA6512639) | groundwater metagenome | collected 2019-01-08 | study: AquaDiva: Metagenomics assemblies of 32 groundwater samples | reverse complement strand
TGAGAGCTGCAATTGACGTCGAAAACTAGATACGAGGTATATATCTTACGAAGTTCGACTTCGTAAGATACAAAATAAATTTCTTGGCACGGTATTATAAAAAAATAACGCAACAGTCTTTCGATCTGTTGCGTTCATATCCAGTAATCTCTGTCGTGCAATTCGTCCACGAGTTATCATAGATACTGTGGATTTCCATTATGATATGTTTGCCATGAGGATTGCCGTTTGCATTTCATCATCCTTCCTTTCAATACAGGGATTACAATTTCCATCCTTGTCATACTTTCTTTTTTTACAGGAGCGGCATATTTTCCCTGCTCTCTCCCGTCTCCTTCTTTGATCCAGAGTAGTCCTTTTTGACCTCATCTCTCAACCTCCACTTGAATTGAAATAACTGCAATCTCTACCAAAACTACCATTTTATGGTATATTGTCAAGCATGTCCGGTAATGTGCACACACATATGGCGGTTTTCTCCTATATCTTACGAGGTTCGACTTCGTAAGATAGTGCGGTGTTTCACCGCACTGTTCTCCAGAGGCTTTTTTGCAGATCTCTGTCAACTCTTTTTCCATGGTAACATTTCAATTCAATAGCGCCATCACCACTTTTAAAGAGTTTCAGTTTTCTCCCTATTTTTTCAAAATTTAGTGATAGAGATTTTTTGTCGTTCAGGAAAAATGTCAATATCTTGTCCCCAAGTTCTTCATGAAAACGGTAACGAAGAAGGTCGTCAGTATGTTCGGGATCGCGGAAGGGTATTTTTTTCTTCCACTTTCCTGTCTTTTTGAATTCCAGCCATTTTTCAATGGCTATTGAAAGCTTGGATTGAAAAGCATAAGCGCTCCAATACGCTTGGTTTAAAAAGACCTTTTTCATATTCCCTCCTTTTTTATTTAATTTTTAATGTTGGAAATCTTTCACTTCTACACACTTAATATATGAATATTTTAATTTTGTCAATTTAATGTAAAATACAGAATTGGAGTTAAATGCATAAGCGTTTGATGTCAGTTATTCTGTAGTCGCTCGATCGTTTCGTTCAGGATCTGGCAGTAGAGGTTGAGACCAACTTGGTTGACGGCGCCCGATTGTTTTTTGCCTAGGATGTTGCCCGCACCGCGGATTTCCAGATCGCGCTGGGCGATGAAATACCCACTGCCGAGCTCGCGCGCTTCTTCAAGCGCTTCAAGCCGTTTGCGCGCCATGTCGCCGAGCTTCTGCGCGGAATAAAAGAAATACGCATATGCTTTTTTATCAGACCTCCCGATCCTTCCGCGAATTTGGTACGCCTGCGCAAGACCGAGCCGTCCCGCGTCTTCCACGATAAGCGTATTCGCGTTTTTAAGATCAAGCCCGTTTTCAATGATTGTGGTGGCGACGAGCACATCGAATTTCCCGTCTTTGAAATCATGCATCGTTCTGCGGAGCGCGAGTTCGCCGGTTCGTCCGTGCACCGTGCCGTAGCGCGCGCCCGGCACGAGCTCTTCAAGCGACCGCTTCACCGCTTCAAGCGTTTCTATTCTGTTGTGGAGGAAATATATCTGCCCTTTGCGCGCGAGTTCTTCGCCAATCGCTTTTTTTACGATTGCCTTGTCATAGGGGAGCACGAATGTTTCTATCGGCTGGCGCGCGGGCGGGGGAGTGTTGATGACGCTGATACCGCGCAGACCCGAGAGCGCGAGATACAGCGTGCGCGGGATCGGGGTTGCCGATAAGCTCAACACATCAATGCTTTCGCGCAGTTTTTTGAATGTTTCTTTCTGGCGCACGCCGAAGCGCTGTTCTTCGTCAATAATGACCAGCCCGATGTTTTTGAATTGAACATCGGGAGAAAGGACGCGATGCGTGCCGATGACGATATCAACGGTACCTTTGGTGAGTCGTGCGAGCGTTTCGCGCTGGGCCGTTTTGCTTTCAAACCGCGAGAGCATCGCGATGGTGATGGGGAATTTTTCAAACCGTGTGGCGAATGTTTCAAAATGCTGGTCGGCAAGCACGGTCGTGGGGCACAACAGTGCGACTTGCTTTCCCGAGTGTACCGCTTTGAACGCGGCGCGCAGAGCGACTTCTGTTTTGCCAAACCCCACGTCGCCGCAAATGAGGCGGTCCATCGGCTGGTCTTTTTCCATATCGGCAAACACTTCTTCAATGGCTTTTTGCTGGTCGATGGTTTCAAGATGTTCAAAAATGCTGTCGAATTCGCGCTGGTCGCTCCCGTATGCGAGGTACGGTGCGCGCGTTGCCTGCGTTCGTTTTGCGTACAGCTCAAGCAGTTCTTTGCCGAGGATCTGCGCGTCTTCAGTGACCTTGCGTTTCGCATGTTCCCATGTGGTGCCCGAAAGGCGGTGGATGGTCGGCTGTTCAAGGCCGATATATAACGAAAGCTTTTTTACCTGATCTTCGGGCACATACAGCGTGTCGTGTTCCGGGCGTCCGTGGGGTGGCGCGTATTCAAGAACATAATATCTTCTCTTTATAGCATCGCTAATGCGCTCGGTTATGCCTTGGAAAATACCGATGCCGTGGTCAATGTGCACGAGAAAATCTCCTTCCTTGAGATTGTGAAGATGAGAAATCTCGCGTTTGAGCATTTCTTTTTTCAACAGATGCGCCTTGCGTTCACTTGTGGTTTCTTCCTTTTCACAATGCGTTATTGTTTCAACGGTGTTTCCGAGGAATTCAACACGCACAGAGTGGTCGAGGTTGAGCGGGAATATCGTTACCGCTCCGCCGATGACGGAAAACTCTCCTTCACCTGCGATGCGCTGTGTTTTTTCGTATTCTAATTCATCGAGCGTACGCAAAAATTCCGACATGCTGATGCGTATGCCTTCTTCTATTATTGTCGCGCGCTTTGCCCAAAATGGGTCGGTGGTGACAAGCCGTTGTATTTTTTCGTCGTTTTCCGCAAACCACAAAACATCCCTTTCAGCGAAGATGGGGATGAACGCGGCAATCAGTATCTTGTTGTGCTTGCTCATGCGCTTGTATGGTACTCCCGAAGCGCCAGTTTTTTCAATGTGAGCACAGCGATCCGTTGACACTCTGTAGCGAGGGGGTACAATGAAGGCATATAAAGGATACTAAAGAACATATGGAAATAAACCAAAAAATCACGCAAAAAGAATGGAAAGATTATGTTGAGAATCAGATGTATCATCACGGGTTTACCCCGAAAGAAAGAGCGCATATAAATGCGGCTTTTTCCAGCGATATTCGGGATGCCGAACACAGGGAGACAGCGGGATTTTTAGGTCATGTCAAACCCGGGATAACTTCAGAAGAGTTGGCGGATGCCATGGCTATGCTCAAAGATGAGCATTCTGATTTTTCCAAAAACGCAAAACTCCGGCTACATCCGGAAAAAGTAGATAAGCTCGAAGAGATATTGCACAAGGCTCTCGTTGAGAATAAAGAGAGCTTCTTTTAAACTGTGTTTTATGCGTTATACAGCGTCATCGCTTTTTGCGGGCTCTCGGTGACGGCGCAGGTGAGCGCTTCCACCGCTTTTTTCAAAACCTTTTTCAACTCGAGCGTTTCTTTAGGCGTGAAATTTTTCAGTACGACATCCATCGCCTGTTTAGTTTTGCGCGCGCCACTGATACCGATACGGAGGCGGTAGAATTCGTTTGTCTTGAGATTCTTCATGATATGCTCGACGCCTTTGTGCCCCGCGGAGCTTTTGGCAAATGAGATCTTCATGCTTCCGACAGGGAGATCGATATCATCATGCACGACAAAAATACTCTTTGGCTTTATTTTGAAATACCGCGCGAGCGCCGCGGTGGCAAGCCCCGATTTGTTCATGAACGTTTCGGGGAGCGCGAGCGTCACTTTTTCTTTCTCCATTTTGCCGGTCGTAACGAGCGCGTTTGATTTTTTATCGAACGCAAATGGCAGAAGGTCGTGTTTTTTGGCAAGCCGATTGACCGCCATTCTTCCCGCGTTGTGTTTTGTGTTTTCGTATTCTTCTCCCGGGTTTCCGAGGCCTACAATAAGATACATAAATTTTTAATTACTAATTTACCTAATTTCTAATCACTGCCTAATGTTAAAATGTCTATGGTTAAAATATTTTGTCATTGTGATTTAGGAATTGGGGTTTGATCAGATCAATTAGAAATTAGACATTAAGGATTCTTATTTAAATATCTTTTCTGCGGTTTCTATAATGCTGTAATAATCAAAGTCGCCGGTCTTTGGCACAAGCACGAATGCGGGCATGCCTGCGAGCCAAACTGTTTTGCTCGTGAGCAGGGCGCTCGCGTCAAGCGGGTCGCCGTCGATGACCGTGTGTATCACATTATCATAGCTGATATTTTGAGCAATGTCATAGAAGCGCTTCACTTCTTTTTCGGTAATATCGGTTTGGATGTGCGCGGTGAGCGTGCGGTAGAGCGAAAGCACGGTGGGGAAATCGTACAACATATTCAACCCGAACACTTTTTTGCGAAGCGCTTCAATGACCGCCTGCTGTTGGCGCATGCGCGCGAAATCGCCGCCTTCGGAGTGTCGTGTGCGGAGATATTTCTGAACCGTCGCGCCATCAAAGTAGCGCCACCCTTTTTCTACCCTGAATGTCTCTACGCCGGCGTTATCCGTGGGGAATGCCGGGTCATGCACGTCATCGGGCACGAGCACATTCAATCCGCCGAGCGAATTGACGAACTGCTTTACACTGCTGACATCCATAACGAAATAATAGTCGAGCGGCTGGCCGGTAACCGCTTCTATTTTTTGGGCAAGCAGGGAGGGGTCTTTGCCGTTCATGGCGAACAATGCGTTGATCTTCGTGCGCGCACCAGCGGGCAGTTCCACTAAAAGATCGCGGGGTAAAGAAAGGAGCGCAAGCTGATGCGTGCTTGGTTTAATGCTCGCAACAATAATAGTGTCGGTGAGAAACGGCGCAGGGTGGGGGATGCCCGTCATCCCGAGTAAAAGAATATTGATGCGGTCGCGCGCCTCTCCCGCAAGCGGTGTTTCGGTATCAACAAGAAAATTGAAAGCGATCTTGGTGAGTGATAGTGGCGGCTTATGCACCAGCGCGCGGTCGCCTGAGATAGCCGAGGGGCGCATGAAAAACACCGCCGTAGCGAGCGCGCCAATGGCGGCAAGTTTGAGGATAAAAGAAACAACTCTCATGCGCCCATCATAACGAAATTATGCCCATCGCGCACCATTGACAAATCATTGTTTTTGGAGTATTCTTATGCGAAATAGTAGCTGTTTTAAAAATCAAACGCCTTATATAGGCAAAGGAGGAGAATATTATGGTAATACCGACAACGCTTATTGTTGTAGGCGGGCTCATACTAGGTGCCACGACATACCACCTGCATAAAAAGAAAGAGGATATTGAGGTACAGCTTATAATCATTGCCTGCTGTTTCATCGGCCTTGGTATTTTCTTGAATTTTTTACCTAGATAGGGCGATATATCGTCCAACCCTCGTGTCTTTATCAAAAAGAGCGGGGGCTTTTTCTTTGCCGTGCAATGCCTTGTAATCTTCGTTTTTTTGTGATATTATCGCGCTATGACGCTTAAGGCACTTGGCGCTTTTTTATTTGAGACGTTCAAGCTGGTGCTCGTCTCGTTTCTGATCATTGCTCCGATCAGATATTTTGTCGTTCAGCCGTTCTTCGTCCTCGGAGCTTCCATGGAGCCGACATTCCAAAACGGCGATTATCTTATCATTGATGAAATAAGTTATAGCGTGGGAGATCCTGATCGCGGCGATGTCATCGTGTTCCATTATCCTTATAATACGAAGCAGTTCTATATTAAGCGCATCGTAGGCTTGCCGGGGGAGATCCTTGTGCTTGATGACAAAGGCGTTACGGTGAAGAATAAAGATAATCCGGAAGGGTTCGGGCTCTCCGAAGAATATCTGCCCGTGAAAGAAGAATACGGCAACATAACGATGACGCTCGGCAATGACGAATATTTCGTGATGGGAGACAACAGAGATGCGTCGTCTGATTCGCGGCGGTGGGGCGCGCTGAAGCGCGAGTTTATCGTCGGCAAAGTATTGGTACGCGCGTTTCCGTTCCAGAAAATGGAAGCATTTTAATATATATGACCACGAAAACAAAAAGACAATTTCAATCGCCGAAGGGGACATTCGATATCCTTCCCGAGGACCAGAAATATTGGGAGAAAGTGCGCAAGGTGATCGCGCGCGTGGCGCTCGGGTATGGGTTTGAGCGCATCGACACGCCTATTATTGAAGACGCGGATATCTACTCGCTTGCCGCCGGCGAAACCGCCGATGTGGTGGAAAAGCAAATGTATGTGTTCAAATCAAAAGGCGGCGATATGCTCGCGCTTCGGCCGGAGGGCACCGCGGGCGTGATGCGCGCGTTTATCGAGCACGGCATGGCATCGTTGCCGCAGCCGGTGAAGCTGTATTATCTCGCGCCGATGTTCCGGTATGAACAGCCGCAGGCGGGACGATACCGCCAGCATCATCAGGCGGGGTTTGAGATCATCGGCGATCAGGATGCCGTGTATGATGCCCAGCTTATTCATATGTATGTGGTGATCGGCGAAGAGCTTGGGCTGAAAAACCTGAGCATCGAGATCAACAGCATCGGGTGTGCGAAGTGCCGTCCGACCTACCGCGCACAGCTCTTGCGGTATTATCGTTCGCGCACGGCGAAATTATGCAAGGATTGCAAACGGCGGATCAAAAAAAATCCGTTGCGTCTGCTTGACTGCAAAGAAGAGAAGTGCGCACAGATGCGCGTGAACGCGCCCAATCTTATCGATCATCTCTGTCATGAATGCCACGATCATTTTAAAAATGTGCTTGAGTATCTTGATGAAACAGGCGTGCCGTATGTGCTCAATCCGCATTTGGTGCGCGGATTCGATTATTACACCAAAACGGTGTTTGAGGTGTTTTTGGAAGACGAACATATCGAAGGAGGCAATGAGAAGACGCATCAGCGGGCGAAACTCGCCTTGGGCGGCGGCGGAAGATATGATTATCTCGCAAAAACACTCGGTGGCAGAGAAACCCCCGCGGTGGGTGCCGGGCTTGGCTTGGAGCGCCTCATCGGGGTCATGAAAAAACAAGGCATTAAGGCGCCGCCGCTGTACAAGCCCGATGTGTTTTTAGTACAGCTTGGCGCGTTGAGCAAGAAAAAGAGCTTGCGGCTGTTTGAAGAATTGCGGAAAGCGGGCATTGTGGTTGCCGAATCATTCGGGAAAGACAGCATCAAAGCACAGCTTCGCTCGGCGGATCGGCTTGGCGTCAAGATGAGTCTGATCTTGGGTCAGAAAGAAGCGATCGACGGCGTTATTTTGGTGCGTGAAATGGAAACCGGCGCGCAGGAATCGGTTGCGATAGAAAAGGTGGCAAAATTAATAAAGGAACGGTTGAAAAAATGACCTGTATTTTTTGCGACATCGTGAATAAAAAAATTCCGTCCGACATCATTTTTGAAAATGACGCACTGGTCGCGTTTCATGATATCCGCCCGAAAGCGCCGGTGCATGCGCTCGTCGTTCCAAAAAAACACGTGGCATCGGTGAATGAATTTACGAAAGAGGATGCGCCGGCCATTGCCGCGCTGATGTTTGCGGCGCCCGTGGTAGCCGAAACATTGGGCGTGAAGGACGGCTACAAGATTGCGTTCAATGTCGGGAGAAAGGGCGGCCAGCTTATCGATCATGTGCATATGCACGTGCTCGCGTGGCCTGGAAGTCCGGAAGGAAAAAAGGAGGTGGCCCCTATATGATAGAAGCAAAAAGAAAAGAAGGAGAATCGATCGGCGCATTTTTGCGACGCTTTACGAAGAAAGTGCAGTTGAGCGGCGTATTGAAAAAATCGCGGCGTCTTCGATTTCGCCAAGATGTGAAAACGCGGCGGGAGAAACAGCTTGCGGCGGTACGAAGATCAAATGTTACGCGCGAACGTGAACGGTTGTACAAGCTTGGCAAATTGGAAGACTAATCTTTGCATTACAAAGCGTCACCTTCTTCGTTCCGCCTCCGTGTCTCGCCTCGCTGTACTACATAGTACAGCTTCGGCTTCGATACTCGGCGCGCCTCGAATCTGACGCTTTGTAATGCAAAGCAATTTTTGAAATTATATTATGACGCTGTACGAAAAAATTCTCGAGAATTTCAAAGACGCATGTAAGGCGCGCGATGCGGTAAAACGCGGCACGCTTGCGATGCTTAAATCCGCGCTCCAGAACAAAGCGATAGAAAAGGGTAAAAAAGATACGCCTCCAACCGATGACGAGGTGTTGGATGTCATCGGTTCTGAAGTTAAAAAACGAAGAGATTCCATAACGCAATTCCGCGCGGCACAGCGCCACGAGCTCGCCGACAAAGAAGAAAAGGAGCTTGCGGTGCTTATGACGTATTTGCCCGCACAGCTTACCGAAGACGAGTTGGTGCCGCTCGTTGCGGATGCGGTTGCGCGTTCAGGCGCATCAAGCGAGAAGGATATGGGGAGGGTGCTGGGGACACTGTCTAAGGAGCTCAAAGGGCGTGCGGATATGGCGTTGGTCGCGGAAATTGTAAAGAAAAAGCTTTTAGGATAAAATGAAAGCGTATCTTGACGTTGCCGTGCGCAACATGACCCCGCGCCGAGCGCACGAGCGCGCAGTGAAAGAAGCGGTACGTCTCGCGCTAAAGTATGCGGGCGTGCGCGGGAACGGCGAGGTGAGCGTAGTTATGGTGGGAGAGCGCGCGATACGCGCACTTAAACGGGAGTGGAAAGGGGAAGATAAGGTCACCGACGTGTTATCGTTTCGGTTTGCAGAGGGCGGGTGCGTGGATATGCGCAAGCAGGGCGAAGCGGAGCATCTCGGGGAAATTGTGATCTGTCTCCCGTACGCATATACGCAAGCTCAAGAGCTTGGCGTGCAGGGGAGAGAGCATATTATTACGCTTGCGGCGCATGGTGCTATTCATCTTGCCGGCATCGATCACGAACGGTCAGCGCAAGAAGCGCGGCGCACGGAAGCGATTCAAAAAAAAGTTATCAAACACGTACTATAAACTTTGAATTATGAAATGTCAGATTCGAGGCGCGCCGAGCATTGAAGCCGAAGCCGTACTGTATAGTACTGCGAGGCAAGAGGCGGAGGCGGAACGAAGAAGATGGCGTTTCATAATTCAAAGATAAACAGGAATGTAGGTTTCACGACGTATGGCACGAGACACCATTATTTGCGGTCTTGATATCGGATCAAGCGCGATCAGAACCGTTATCGCTCATAAAAAAAGAGAAAGCGAACAGCTTTCGCTTATTGGCGTAGGCGAGGTTCCTTCGGTGGGTGTGCGGAAAGGAGCCATCGTTGATAATGAAGAGGCGGCCGCCGCAGTGAAAGAATCGATAAAAATGGCACAGCATGCCGCGGGCCACACGGTGCGTTCGGTGTACGCAAGCGTATCGGGGGCGCATGTTTCTTCTCGGTATTCAAAAGGGATTGTTTCGGTCTCTCGCGCGGACGAAGAAATATCGGAAGACGATGTCGCGCGGGTGGTTCTGCAGGCGCAGTCCATTTCCATACCGCCCAATAAGGAGATCCTTCACGTGCTTCCGAAAGAGTATATCGTTGACGGAGAAGGAGGTATTCAGGATCCGGTGGGCATGCGCGGCAAACGGCTTGAAACAAATGCCGTGATCGTCGAATGTTCCGCGCCGGTCATTCGCAATCTTGCCAAGTGCATTGATGCGGTTAATGTTGATATCGACGGTTTCGTCGCGTCTCCGGTTGCCGCGGCGCACGCGGTACTTTCAAAACGGCAAAAGGAGCTCGGGGTATTGTTGTTGGATATCGGCGGCACGACATCCGGCATTGCGGCGTTCGAAGAGGGAAATATGATCCATGCGGCGGTTCTGCCGGTGGGAGCGGCGCATATCACCAACGACATTGCGATCGGACTTCAGGTGGATATTGATGTTGCGGAGATGATCAAGGTGCGCTATGGCGTGTGCAGGCCGGACACGATCAACCGAAAAGAGATGATCGACACGATGATGGAAGAAGGAGGGGAGAAAATAGATAATATTTCGCGGAAAGAGGTCGCGGAGATCATTGAGGCGCGCATGGACGAATTATTCGATCTCGTAGAGAAAGAGCTGAAAAAAATAACCAAACAAGTGCTGTTCCCCGGAGGCGTGGTGATCGTGGGCGGAGGAGCGCAGATGGGTGGGATAGTGGAATTTGCAAAAAACCGCCTGAAATTGCCCGCGCATGTGGGTGTTCCCGATCATATTGACGGGATTGTGGACCAGCTTGCGTCTCCGCAGTACGCCACGGCGGTCGGCTTATGCCTTTTGGGGTTTGATGCGGAAGAAAAAAGCACCGGTTCGCGGATATTTCCCTCATCGGGGCCCGCGGGACGGTCCGGGGAATGGATGAAAAAGATACTGAAGATGTTTTTACCCTGACGCTTGTGTTGCGTGAGAGAATCGTAGTAGTATGGAGGCAAGAATCGAGCGCACAGCGAAGAATATAAAGGAAACATTTTTTGCTGTGAATTTTTTGATTTTCACTTTACGTTTTATTTATGGCCCGTCTCAAACCTGATTTGGAAACATTTGCGAAGATAAAAGTGGTGGGTGTCGGCGGCGGCGGCAATAATGCCATTACGCGCATGGTGAGCGACAAGATCCGCGGCGTGGAGTTTATCGCGATCAATACCGATGCGCAGGATCTGCATTATGCGCAGGCGCAGACAAAGATCCATATCGGCAAAAATATCACGCGGGGACTCGGCGCGGGCATGGACCCCGACTTGGGCAAGCAGGCTGCGGAAGAATCCCGCGAAGAGATACAAGAGGTGCTCAAAGGAGCGGACCTCGTGTTTGTCACGTGCGGTCTTGGCGGCGGCACGGGCACCGGCGCATCGCCGGTCGTGGCCGATATCGCGCGCAGTCTTGGCGCGCTTACCATTGCGGTGATCACGAAGCCCTTTACCTTCGAAGGAGCTCAGCGCACGAAACTCGCGGAAGAAGGGCTGGTCAATTTGAAAGAAAACGTCGACGCGCTCGTGGTGATCCCCAATGACAGGATATTTGCCATTATCGGCGAGGACACCTCGTTTTTCAATTCGTTTGAAATGGTGGACAATATTCTTAAGCAGGCGGTGCAGGGAATTTCCGATCTTATCACCTTACCCGGCATCATTAACGTTGATTTCAACGATATAAAATCGATCATGCAGAACGCCGGTTCGGCGCTCATGGGCATCGGCATCGCATCGGGCGAGGAGCGGGCTACGAAAGCCGCGAAAGCCGCGATCAATTCGCCATTGCTTGAGCTTTCCATTGAAGGCGCGCGCGGCGTGCTGTTTAATATCTCGGGCGGGACCGATCTGGGCATGATGGAGATCCATCAGGCGGCAAAGGTGATCACCGATGCGGTTGATTCCGATGCGCGGATCATTTTTGGCGCGGTGAACGACCCTCGGCTTAAAAAGGGAGAGCTCAAGATCACGGTGATCGCGGCCGGGTTTGGCGACGGCAGGGGGCCGGGAAGCTCTGCGCAAAGAAAGGAACAGCCGCGGACGATTTCTATTACCCCAACAGAAGCCGTGTTTAAAAAACCCGAAGAAAAGGAAGTGCCGGTACGGCAGATCCCGGTGACAAACGCCGCGCAGGGCGCAGAAAAAAAGCCGGAACAGAAAGCAAAAACTGCGTTTGCGCCTGAAGTTACCAAGATCGCCGACGACGGATGGGATATTCCCGCATTTATCAGGCGGAAAAAGATGTAATTGGCCGATTCCCTCGGTGTCACAAAGCCCATAGTACTGCATGTGGGTTTTTTGTTTTTTAGCACGTGTAAAAATAGTATCCACAATTGCCTGCAGGCATGCACGCATGATAGTATGAGAATATTATTATCAATAGTAGGTATTATTATCATTTATTGTTCTCTCTATGTCCATCAGTCAAATTAAAAAAAGAAACGGAGACAGCGTTATATTCGATGCGGGGAAAATAAGCAATGCGATGGGCAAGGCGCTGGACGCGACCCGCACGCCATATAGCGTAAAAGAACTTGAGGGTGCGACCGCGGAGGTGGTATGTAGCGCAGAAATGCTCACCGGGTGCGGGGGCGTGCCGCACGTGGAACAGATACAGGATCTCGTGGAGAAGGAGCTTATGGCGCGCGGGTGGTTTGAGGCTGCAAAAGCATATATTTTGTATCGGAAAGAGCGCGAGCGCGAACGATTTGAAAAAAAGAACAAACTGCTTGAAAAGATCGATGCCCAAGATCTTTTTGTTGTGAAGCGGTCCGGCGCGAAAGAAAAATTCGATGAGAAGAAAATGCGCGTCGCGCTGGTGTCAGCGGCGCAGGGATATGAAAACGCGGTCAATATTGATGCGCTCGCACTGCAGTGCAAAGGCGGCCTGTACGACATGATCGCCACCAAAGATATCCGCAAGGTAATGGTGATGACCGTGCGCTCGTTCATCGAGCAGGATCCGGCGTATTCTTTTATCGCGTCCCGGCTCGTGCTTCATGGTTTATATAAAGACGTGATCGGTAATGATATAGATCTTCGCGATATCACGAAGGCGTACCGCGCGGCATTTGTGCGCAATATCCATGATGCGATCACTGCCGGCGTGCTCGCGCCCGCGCTTGCGGAGTTTGACCTTATGGCGCTTGCGCAAGCGATGAAGCCGGAGCGGGATCTTTTATTCAACTATCTCGGCATGCAAACGCTCGCCGACCGCTATTTCGCGCGCGACGCGAACACCGGAAGGATATTTGAAACGCCGCAGGCGTTTTGGATGCGCGTAGCGATGGGTATCGCTCGCAACGAAAAAGAAAAAGAGAAAAAAGCGATGGAGTTTTACGAGGTCATGTCGACCCTTCATTTTGTGCCGTCCACGCCGACGCTGTTTCATGCGGGCACGCCGCATTCGCAGATGAGCTCATGCTACGTGAACATGGTAGAAGACGATCTCGCGCATATTTTCAAATGTTTCGCGGACAACGCCCAACTTTCGAAATGGTCGGGTGGCATCGGCACCGATTGGACGAACCTGCGGGGCACGGGCGCGCTCATTAAAAAGACCGGCGTCGAAAGCCAGGGGATCATTCCGTTTTTAAAGATCGCAAATGATGTGACGCTTGCGATCAACCGCAGCGGCAAGCGCAGAGGAGCGACGTGCGCGACGCTCGAGACGTGGCACTACGACATCGAAGATTTTCTTGAGTTGCGTAAAAACACCGGCGACGAGCGGCGCAGGACGCACGATATGGATACGGCCAACTGGGTTCCCGATCTCTTTATGAAGCGCGTGGAAGCGGATCAGGAATGGACGTTATTTTCTCCCGACGAGACGCCGGACCTCCATCATATCTACGGCAAAAAATTCGAAGAGCGCTATACCGCGTACGAGGCGCTCGCGCGCGAAGGGAAGATACGGCTGGTAAAGACGATGAAAGCGCGCGATCTGTGGAAGAAAATGGTCACCATGCTTTTTGAAACGGGGCATCCGTGGATCACATTCAAAGATCCGTGCAATATCCGCTCGCCCCAAGACCACGCCGGCGTGGTACACGGGTCCAACCTGTGCACGGAGATCACGCTCAACACCTCAAAAGATGAAACGGCGGTATGTAACCTCGGCTCGGTAAATCTCGCGTTGCATGTGAAGGATAAAAAAATAGACAGCGCGATGATCGAGTGCACCGTACGCACGGCGATGCGTATGCTCGATAATGTTATCGATATTAATTTTTATCCGACGCCCGAAGCACAAAACGCGAATTTCAAACACCGGCCCGTCGGGCTTGGCATTATGGGGTTTCAGGATGCGCTGTATCAAATGGATATTCGGTTTGATTCCGAAGCATGCGTGCAAATCGCAGATGAAAGCATGGAGCTGGTCGCGTATCACGCTATCGCATCATCTGCGGAGCTTGCCCGCGAGCGCGGTGCGTACGAAACATTCAAAGGGTCAAAGTGGGATCGCGGCCTTCTCCCGCACGATACGATCGCGTTGCTTGAAGAGGAACGGGGCGTGCGCATCGACATTCCTAAAGGCGGGAAGCTCGATTGGGCGCCGGTGCGCGCGGCGGTGAAAGAGTACGGCATGCGCAACTCAAATTGTCTTGCGGTAGCGCCGACCGCGACGATCGCCAATATCACGGGCGCAACGCCCTCCATTGAGCCGGTGTATAAAAACTTGTACGTGAAGTCGAATCAAGGCGGCGAATTTATTGTGGTGAACGACTATCTTGTCGGGGAACTGAAGGCGCTCGGCTTGTGGGATCATGACCTGTTGGGTAAAATAAAATACCACGATGGAGGCATCACGCGCATCCATGAGATCCCCGAGCACATCAGGGAAAAGTACAAAGAAGCTTTTGAGATAGACCCGATGTGGCTTATTCGTGCCGCCGCTCAACGGGGGAAATGGATCGATCAAAGCCAGTCGCTCAACATCTTTTTTAAAGGATCGTCGGGGCGCGATATATCCAATATCTATATGTACGCGTGGGCGATGGGGCTCAAGACAACGTATTATATGCGCACGCTTGCGGTGTCGCAGGTGGAGAAATCGACCGTGAACACCGCGGAGTTCGGCTCAACGCATAAGCGCGCTGTTGTCGAGCCGATCCAAGAACCTGTGGTGATGGCGAGCGCGCCAAAATTGTGCGCGATAAAAGACCCGACCTGCGAGGCATGCCAGTGAAGGGCTTTGTCCGTATTTCCGAGCTGTAGCGAAAGAAATACGGAAACAAAACCTTCATGGTGAGCATAGTCGAACCGTTACCCTTCGACTACACTCAGGGTGCTCAAATTTATGATAAAATTAACTTCGTTTTCAACTCGTAAATTTTAATAAATTTGGCATGCCAATTACTAAAACAACGCAAAAAGTAGATATCAATAAACGGCGCATTATCAACGGCGCGGATGCCGACGTGATACAGCTCTACCCGATGAAGCACACATTCGCGTGGGATGCGTATAACAACGGCAACGCGAATCATTGGCTCCCGACCGAGATCAGCATGCAACAGGATATCGAGCAGTGGAAGTCGTCATCGGTGCTGTCTGATGACGAGCGTTTGGCGTTTAAAACGGTGCTCGGGTTTTTTTCCACGGCAGACTCTATTGCGGCAAACAATATCGTGCTTGCGGCATATCGCCACATCACATCGCCCGAGTGCAGGATGTATTGTTTGCGCCAGGCGTACGAAGAGGCGATACACACGCACGCATATCAGTATGTCGTTGAGAGCTTGGGGCTCGATAGTTATGAGATATTCAATATGTACCGCGAACGGCAGAGTATTTATGACAAAGATGCGTTCATTTTATCGTTCAACGAAGGCATATTTGACCCGTCATTCAAAACAGGAACATTCGAGAACGATCAGAAATTCCTTGAAAACATCGCCGTATTTTCGCTCATTATGGAAGGCGTTTTCTTTTATAGTTCGTTTGCGGTCATGTTCAGCTTCCAGCGCCAAAATAAGCTCGTGGGCGCTTCCCAGCAGATACAATACATCATGCGCGACGAGTCACAGCATCTCAATTTCGGCATAGAGATGATAAACACCATCAAAGAAGAACAGCCGGAATTATGGACAAAAGAGTTTCAGGAAAGGATCATCGGCTTGGTGCGCAAAGCGGTGGAGCTTGAATATGCGTTTGCGGTGGATTGTTTCCCGAAAGGGATTTTAGGCATCAACTCCGAGAGTTTTAAAACATACATCGAATACATCGCCGACCGGCGGCTTCAGCGCGTCGGGTTACCCGTGCAATATGGCAGTCCCAATCCGTTCCCGTGGATGTCCGAAGCGGTTGATCTTAATAAAGAAAAGAATTTCTTTGAAACCCGCGTCACCGAGTACAAAACCGGCGGCACGCTTGAATGGGATTAACATGAGATGAGAAATGAAAAAAGGCGCACTGTATTACAGCGCGCCCCTTTTGTTTGTTTTTTCTTCAATGTCCGAGGAGGAAGCTTCTTAATTCTTCCTTGCACAACAGATGAGCGGAGATAGCCTGATGTGTAACATTAATACCGACAGCGGTAATAATACCGCGCAAGCTATTATGCCGACCTCCAGTCCGAAAACGAGTCCGAGAAGTGGGGGACAAAACAGGGAAATGCCGAAAAAATTAGCCGTCGTGGATGGGCGTACCAGTATCCTTTCCAGTACCCAGGCATTGGTAAGAAGAAAGGTAAAGATAACGGAAAATATCGGCCCCAAAAGAATGTCCCACCACCGTGAAATACCAAACAGATGAGAAACCGGAACAGATCCCTCCTCAAAATACCACCTTCCCCAATATGCTCCGATAACCATCGTGGAAAAAAACGACCCACCTATTACGAATACTAATCTCACATCTATTTTCCCTTGCATCATTCTACCCTCCCTTGTTATTTAGTTTTTAAGGTTTCTATTTACACGAGAATATCATAAAACAATAGTTTGTCAATGGTGCGCGTTTTCGAGTAAAATGAATGCATATGTCCAAGTCGCGGATATTTCTCGCGTTCATGCTGTTTTTTGTCGGAGGCGTTGCGCTCCGTTCTTTTTTTGTTGTCGGCGAACTATATGCTCTCATCGGCATTGGCGCGCTTGTGTGCGTGATGCTCGCGTTCTCGCGCGACATGAAGGTGGGTTTGTATGCGGCGATGGCGGGCGTGTCGCTTATCGGCATGCTATGGGTTTCGTCGTTTGAGCCGAGGCAGTTGGTACGTGAAAAACAAGCGGGGAAGAACATAACCATAGAAGGGGAGGTGGTGCGTGATCCTGAATTCCGCAACAATACTCAGCGGTTGGTGGTGGCGCCGCAGAGCGCGCCCAAAGAAAAAATAGTGGTCGTTGCACTGCGCTATCCCGAAGCGGCATATGGCGATACGGTGCGCGTGACGGGCATGCTCAAGCGCCCGGAAAATTTCAGCGGGTTTGACTACGCGGGGTATCTTGCGAAAGATGATATTTATTTCACGATGAATTACGCGGATGTCGCGGTTGTGCGCGAGGGGAGCGGAGTACGGCGAAGTTTGTTTGCCGTTAAAAATCGGCTGAAAGAAAATATCAATCTCGCGATGCCGTCTCCGCACGCTTCGTTCGTAAACGGCATATTGCTGGGGGATACCGCCGATATGCCAAAAGAACTTGATGAGGCGTTTGTCGCATCGGGCGTGTCGCACCTTACCGCTCTTTCGGGATACAATATCACCATCATCGCTGTTTTTATCGCGTTCGCACTGTCGTTCTTTTTTACATCATCAGCAGTGATCACCGCGCTTTCCGTGATAAGCATCATACTCTTTGTGCTGATGACGGGCGC
>ERZ1292633.2847-Hain-H41-02um-R1-2847-length-17329-cov-5_pt1 | contig 17329 bp, 19 predicted proteins | sample MGYA00564406_ERZ1292633 | MGnify/ENA primary metagenome ERZ1292633 (study PRJEB36523, sample SAMEA6512639) | groundwater metagenome | collected 2019-01-08 | study: AquaDiva: Metagenomics assemblies of 32 groundwater samples | reverse complement strand
AGCATCGGGAAAAAAATTATATCGGATTACTAATCCGAAAGAATTTTGCGATCAGGCCGATCAAGACGGTGGTTTTTGGGTCTGGTTCTCTGAACTTTTATCAACCCATCCAAATTTGCCCAAGAGACTCAAAGCCCTGGGATTAAACATACCAGACAAATCATCGTAACAACAAATCCCACCTTAGCCTAACCGGTAAAATCTGTTTGCCATCAGGGTATCTTAATTTTTTTCTGCCGGGCCGTGCGGATGGCCTCAGGGTAACCGGCATCAGCATGCCGCACCACACCGATCCCCGGGTCGTTAGTTAGACAAAGCGCTAATTTTTTATCAGCCAGCGCCGTGCCGTCCGCGACCGCTACCAATCCGGCGTGAATAGAATAACCGATACCCACCCCGCCGCCGTGATGAACCGAGACCCACGTCGCGCCGGAAGCGGTGTTAAGCAAGGCATTCAGCACCGGCCAGTCGGCGATGGCATCGCTGCCGTCTTTCATTGATTCGGTCTCGCGGTTAGGCGAAGCCACGGAACCGCAATCCAGATGGTCGCGTCCGATGACCACCGGCGCGCTGACTTTTTTGGTTTTAACCAACCGGTTAATAATCTGTCCGAACCGCGCCCGCTCGCCGTAACCCAGCCAGCAAATCCGGGCCGGCAGTCCCTGAAACTTGACTTTTTCCCGCGCTAATTTTATCCAATTTACCAAATGTTTATTATGACCGAATTCCTGCAGTGCGGCGGCATCAATCGTATCAATATCCTGTGGGTCGCCGGAAAGCGCGGCCCAGCGGAACGGACCTTTGCCTTCGCAGAAAAGCGGCCTGATATAAGCCGGCACAAAACCGGGGAAACCAAACGCATTGGCCAGACCGCCGGACTTGGCCTGCTGGCGAATGTTGTTGCCGTAATCAAAGACAAACGAACCCATCTTTTGTAAATCAAGCATTGCTTTAACGTGAATAACTATTGATTCAACGGCCAGCCGAATATATTTTTCCGGATTAGTTTTTCTCAATTCTTTTGCTTTCTCCAGAGATAAACCTCTCGGGATGTAGCCGTTTAAAGTATCATGGGCCGAAGTTTGGTCGGTGAGCAAATCCGGCGCCACGCCACGTTTAACCAATTCGGGAATAATATCGGCCGCGTTGCCCACTAACCCGATAGACAGCGGTTCTTTTATTTTCCGGGCGCCGTTAACCATTTCCAGAGCGGTATCCAGCGACTCGCAAAGGACATCGCAATAACCGGTTTCTATCCGGCGCTCAATCCGTTTTGGGTCAACTTCAATTCCTAAAAAGATACCGTTATTCATCGTCACGGCTAACGGTTGGGCGCCGCCCATTCCGCCCAGTCCGGCCGAGACAACTAATTTACCGGTCAGGTCGCTCTTAAAATGTTTCTGCGCAGCCGCGGCAAAAGTTTCGTAAGTTCCCTGTAAAATCCCCTGAGTCCCGATATAAATCCAGCTACCGGCCGTCATCTGACCGTACATAATCAAACCTTCGGCTTCCAGTTTACGGAAATAATCCCAGTTGGCCCAGGCCGGCACCAGTAAACTGTTCGCCAGAAGTACCCGCGGGGCAAATTCATGGGTTTTAAAAATACCGACCGGTTTGCCGGATTGAATCAACAAGGTTTCGTCGCGATTAAGTTGTTTCAGCGCCTTAACAATCCGGTGGAAGCAATCCCAGTTCCGGGCCGCCTTGCCAGAACCGCCGTAAACCACCAGATTCTTCGGGTCTTCGGCCACTTCCGGGTCAAGGTTGTTCATCAGCATCCGCAAGGGCGCTTCGGTCTGCCAAGATTTGCAGGAAATTTTATTGCCGCGCGCCGCCCGGACCGGTTTGTAAGAAAACGACCTCATCTTTCAAAACTCCTTTATAAAAACGTATCATATACTATTATAGATAAATCACGGAATAAATCAAGGCTTAATAGAAAGTTAATTGAGATTACTTGACAGGATGAAGGAAAAGCAGTAACTTATTATAATAACAGAAAGTTAGTATGTTAATTGTTATACCACAAAAATAAACGGAAATATGCCCTTATATTGAAAACGACGTGGAAGGTTTAGAAATGAAAACTAAATTGAATATGCTTTATTGGAAGGGTAAAAAATTCTGGGTCGGTAAATTACTTGAACGTCCAGAGATAATGACGCAAGGAGAAACTTTGGACGAGCTTGTGGAAAATATGGAAGAAGCATATCTGTTAATGACGATGGAAGATGTTCCGGAAAACCATAAGATTAAAAAACTTGAATTGGCCTAACAAATTACTCCAGCCGACTTCCTAAATCAGTCCGCTCATCTGATTTCATTTTAATCGACCGATTATTTTTTCGACCGCTTGGCCGATGGTCCGGTCCGCCACCATGTTCCTGAGGTTTTCAATATCATTTTTCAAAACGCGGTCATTATTAATCGGTTTGACTTTTTTCCTGATAATCTGATAAGCCGCCGCCACGCCTTTGCCCGGTTTTAAATCTTTGTTGAATTCCAGGGCTTGCGTGGCGCAAAGTAATTCTACAGCCAGAACGTATTCCAGGTTTTCAATAATCATCCGGCACTTCCGGGCCGCCGTTGTGCCCATACTGACAAAATCCTCTTTATTGGCGGACGTGGGAATGCTATCAACACTGGCCGGGTGCGCCCAGATTTTGTTTTCCGAAGCCAACGAAGCAGCCATCACCTGCGCCACCATCAGACCAGAGTTCAAACCGCTTTTTTTAACCAGAAACGGCGGCAGACCGCTTAAATCCGCATTGCTCAAATATTCAATCCGCCGTTCGGAAATGTTGGTCAGACCGGCCAACAGTATTCCGAGCCAGTCCGCCACTACGGCAATCGGATGCCCGTGAAAATTACCGCCGGAAAGAATCTGGTTTGTTTCCGGAAAAACCAGCGGGTTATCCGTAGCTGAGTTAATTTCACGTTCTAAAACCTGTTTAATATAATTAATCCCGTCGCGCACGGCCCCGTGCACCTGGGGAATACACCGGAGCGAATACGAATCCTGGACCCGGGGACAATCTTTATGAGAAGCCAATATTTTACTTGATTGCAAAATCTGCCTGAAATTGCGGGCCACGATACTCTGACCCGGATGCGAACGGACGACCTGAATTTGCGGATGGAAAGGCGTTAAAGTACCTTTTAACCCTTCTAAACTAACTGCGCCGGCGATATCAGCCATTTTACATAAGTGTTCGGCCTGTAATAAAGCCGAAGCCAGAATCGCCGTCATCACCTGGGTCCCGTTAATTAACGCCAGCCCTTCTTTAGCCGTGAGTTCGTGCGGTTTAAGGCCGGCCTTCCGCATCGCCTGCCGGGCCGACATTTTTTTATTTTTATAAATAACCGGACCTTCGCCGATGACACCCAGGGCCAGATGGGAAAGCGGGGCTAAATCGCCGCTGGCGCCGACCGACCCTTTTTGCGGAATCAGCGGATAAACTCCTTTGTTAAACATATTAATCAGCGTGTTGACTAATTTCAAAGTAACACCGGAATGCCCCTTCACCAGGGTATTAATCCGGAAAAGCATCACCAATTTTGTCTCCGGAATAGGCAAAATTGGTCCAATGGCTGTGGCGTGGCTGCGGATCACATTTTTCTGCAAAAGGCCGATTTCATCATTAGATATTTTAACATTAGCCAGTTTACCGAAACCGGTATTTACTCCGTAAATCGGCCGGCCGGTCGCGGAACTGGCCAGGGCTTTTTCAATAACCAGCCGGCTTTTCAAAACTTGCCGGCGCACCCGGGTCGTTAAAATTAATTTAATCACGTTACCATTAAGCACTTTTCCCAAATCAGATAATTTTAAATCACGCCCGGTCAGAAAAATCTTATCCATCATATTCTCCTGTTGTTGTCGCGGCGGGTCCGCCTCTGAAGGCGACCACCCGCCCCGCCTTGGCGGGGTGAGGCTCACCCGTAAGGGCGGCAAGAGTCGCCGCTACTTCTAAGATAAATTGCTCTTGAACACCAAAAAGCTGAATCCTTTAATCATCCTTCCCCGTCTTGGGCAGGACCAGTAGTTCTAAATTTTCGGCTATCCCCTTAAAATATCCGTCAATTCTTTTTTGTAATTCCTCTATCTGCGGCTGAAGCAACCGGTCGTTATTGATCAATTGCAGGTCGATCAGTTTAAAATATTCCGTAACATCTTCTCCGAGCGGCAGGATATAGCCGGCAAAAATATAATCCGGTGTTTCCTGAGTCAGACTAAATAATTTTTCTTTGATTTGAGTCCGGCGGAGTAGCTGGCCTGTTGCCCACAGGGATAAATCAGAGTGATTGACCAGATATTTTTGATAACTCGCTTTTATTCCATTGTAATGGCTTTTTATTTCCGCAAGAATTTCAGCTGTTTTCGGCTGATCAACTATTTTCTGGTATCCCAGACTCTGCAACTGGTCATTTAGGACGGCTAAAAATTCTTTTGACGCATTGGTAAAAATCTCGGCGGACTGGAGCAAATCCCGCCCTGGCGTGATTCGGGCAAATTCCTGAGCCATCCGTAATAATTCATTACCTAATAGACTGATAGAATAACGGGCTGATGATTCCAGCCAGTAAATCCGCTCTTCAAAACGCAATTTGTTTTTATCCAGCAATTGGTTAACCTCGGTCTGCCATGCTTCAGACCATTGATTCCACTGGTTTGAATCAAAGGATTGGGCTGACCGATGTTTTTGAACTGTTTGGACCAGGTTCTGATAGAACTGTTGGATTTTTTCTAGGTCCTGATAGGCCGCCCGTTGAGCCGTTAATTTTTCCTGCGGCAGGTTAACCGGATTGCCAAAAGTTACCGTGGTTTCTTGAATAATCGGCTTAAGCCCAACCGGGACCTGCTGACGAATAGTTTCAGGTTGAACGTTCGGGTCAAATTTTATCTTAAAATTATAATCACCTGAATATAACGGGCGTTTAAAAAATCCGCAGATCAATTCAAACCGGCTATTTTTCACATTCACCAACCGCTTATCCATCAAATAATATTCAATTTGGTATTTCTGACCGATTTCTTTTTGCAACGACTCGTGCAGCGGTATTTTTTTAGCGTAATAAACCTCGCCTTCCAGAACGGTCTCCTCCGGCAGGTTGGTTTCTCCTTCCAGGTAAAAAACATAGGTATTGTTTGGCCGGTTAATGGATGTCTTTCCCAATACTATCCGAATTTCATCTTGCCCCGCCGAAGGTGGTTCTTGAGACCAAATAACCTTATCGCTAAAGACGAAAATTGTGATTACGAAAATAAAAAAAGTTGGCGAGAAAAATAGCGCTGATTTTTTACTCATATAGACCGTTACGATTAAATTACGAATATAAATGTTATAAGGTAATGCCGATTTTCCTTTATTTATCAGCCGAAGGACTGATTCGTCCTCTGGCGAACAACAGTATGCTGAAATCCCGGCCCATAAATAACGAATCCTTTTCAGGTAGCTTGCCCCGATTGTATCGGGGTCGTATCGGCATATTTTATTATCGCATATTATTTTTAAACGGGCAAGAAATTTTAAAACACCAGGAAATAATTATTTTCCGGGAGGAAATGTAGCGCAGTGATAGGAAATAGATCTTATATCTACCTAATAAAACATGGTTTTCTCTTAATTAATTCTTCCCGTACTTCCATAGATTACCTATCCCTCAAATATATTATTTCTATGAAACTCTATAAATTTCTTATCAGGAATAAACCTATCCGGTAATTTTATTTCACTTCCTTCGTAAGCAATGAAACCTCTTTGAATTGATATTTCACGGGCAAAAGTTTTGATTGCACTTGAAAGCGTTATTTTATAATTATCATCAATGGTAATTAACCCATTGTCAAATGCCTTATCGTGTAATACGCACATGCAAATTCCGTTTCTTGGATTCATACGCAAGGAAGCATCTATTGACCAGGGAATAATGTGTCCGGCAACTAATAAATCCTCTTTAGGCAAGGCGCAGACTGAACACCGGATTCGGTAGCCAGATAGTATCATCTGGCGGAAGAAGTTCTGGTTTACCCTAACTTTAACGATGGCTTCTCTATCCTTACCTTCGGGAATATCTTCTTCGGATGGCACGATTTCGTATTCTTTCAATCCCTTTAATTGCGCTAATGCAATTTCACTTTGATATGCCAATTCTTCCCAATTCTAATTGAATTTATTCCAAATCTTTCCGTCAAGTTTACTCCCGTGTTGCCATCCTTTTACGCCTCGTTTCCGATGAACCGGGTTAAGCCGTGCGAAATTACCTAATTTAAATGCCACCGCACTCGGCGTTCTTCCAAGAATTTTAGCTAACTCAATTACTTTTTTATTAGTATGATTATATTGCCCAAATGGAATCTTACAATACAAGTTAAACGCAATAATAAGTTCTTGTTCTGACCAATTTTCTCTTGAAGTCATAGTTAAATCAAATTAATCTTTATCGTACCTTCTACGGCTGGCGATAAAGACGCCGCATGCTTGAATTCCTTGTCCTCCTGATGGTCATCGGGACTTCGTTGTCCCTCACAGAATCCCGTTAATAGGGACGCCTCCGCCGGTAACCAATCCATCTTTCCTCTTCTTGGCCAGAGCGGCGGCAAAACAGTCCGCATTATAAAGCATTTAATAACCGCAGATAATCCAGCATTGATTCATAAACCATCGCGGAAATGAAGTTAATAAATGGTATATCAGTTTTTGGTTCTATCTGGGTTTTCTTAATCGCGTTTATGTAATCGTTCCTTAAAACTGGCGGTATGATAGTGATAACATATCCATTCTGCAACAACGCCAGGTTCATCAAAAGCCGAGCCGCCCGGCCATTGCCATCAACAAAAGGATGTCTGGCGACAAATTCCTTGTGCAGTAATGCCGAAAATTCCACCGGATGATATTTCTTTCTCATTTTGGGAATATCAAGAATAAATTTCTTCATTAATGCCGGCACTCTTGAAGGCGGAGGCGGAATAAAATCCGTCCCGGTGATAATTACTTTTTCTTTCCGGTAATGCCCGGCCTTTGGCTGGTCTATCCGATAGTAAAATAGCCGGTGCAGTTCTAAGATATCCTTTTCGGTTATAACCGTAGTTTTAGCCAGCCGGTATAATAAATCATACGCCTCACTGTGACCTAATGCCTCATAATGATCCCTGATGGGCTTGCCGCCGATAGTAATGCCGTCTTCCAGAACTATTTTGGTCTCGGTCTCGGTCAAAGAGTTTCCTTCCAGAGCATTGCTAGAATAAGTTAATCCGATCCGATAGTATTCCTTTAATTGCTCCAACGTATGCTTATCAAAAGGTCTATGCTTATCTATTTTCTTTTTGAATTCATCTATTTCCTTTATTTTATTTTCGTATGTCATGTCGTTTCTCCTCATAAAAGCCATTTAATTTTTATCTCATTCTCCACGCCCTTAAATTCCTTGTCCTTCCGATGGTCATAGATTCGTCAGGCTCACTACAAGTCAGGATGCAGTTTACCCCGCTCCCGCCTCGGTGGGACGGGGCTTCGCACCGCCGGTTATTATACAGTACAGTTAGAAAATCCAGTTAATTTTTATCTCCTTTTCTACTGTCCTAAATTCTTTATCACCCGTGACTAACTCGGCTTTCTTCTTTTTGGCCAGGGCAACCGCAAAACAGTCCGCATACGACATTTTGTGAGCGGTTTTAAGCATCGCCGCTTCTTTGGCCAACTCCAAGTCCACCGGCACAATATCTATCGGTAACCCTTGTATCATCAAGGCCACATCCTCTGCCTTATGGTAGTCATATTCCCTGGTGACGATATAATAGACCTCGCCCCAGTTGACTGCAGTCATCAGGAGATTCCGGTCCTTTTCTGCGGCTGCGGTAAAAACGTCCCTGACCTTTTCATATCCGGATTCCTTTTCCAGATAGGCCATCAGGGCGTGGGCATCTAAGACCTGCATTTGCCTTCATCCTTCTTATTGTCTCTGGCGCGTTCTTCCAGAAGTTTAGAAGTCAGTTTTTTCTGCCCGCCCAGAATCCCGGCCATATGTTCAAAGTATTCTTTGGTCAGCGGCTGGAGAATAATCTCGCCGCCCTTTTCTGTAATGCATAACCTGGTGCCGTTCTTGATACCGTGCCGGTGCCGTATCTTGGACGGAATGACAATCTGCCCTTTGGTTGTTACGGTTGTAGTAATCATAGAATCACCTCACTTTCTAAAAGTAATACAACAGCTTTAAGGAAGTATGTCAAGAAAAATGTAAGATTTTTAAAATATTTCCTACTATTCACGAAAAGGTCATGCTGATGTCTATCCGATACTGCCTGACGAGATTTCTGTTTACTTTCTAGTTTTTTAGCCAAAGGAGTAATTATCCGGCGCCTGACGTGTTTTAGTTGTTTTTTTACTTTTCTATTTTCTTTTTTTCGTACTTTCGGGCTTTCGCGTTTGAATTAACTTGTCTTTCACATCAAACCGGCTATAATTAAAACATAAGTTGCGCAGAACCCACAGAATGAGCGCAGGGACCGCGGAAATTATCTAATCCAACCACTGAACGCTTATTTCTGCGGCATCGGTTAGTTTTCCGCGTAATCTGCGTAAGTCGTCTTAAAATTATGAATCTTGATGTTTCCGGTATGCGCCAGACGGTCCTTAAACTCGCCTGGCCGATTATTGTCCAGCAATTATTAGTCAACGGCATGCTTCTGGTTGATACCCTGATGCTGGGATTTTACAGCACGACCTCGCTGGCGGCCAGCGGCGTGGCTGACCCGCTTTTATTCTCAGCCCGGATGGTTTTGATGGCGATTCCGATTGCGACCACCGCGATGGTCGCCCGGGCCATCGGCGAAAACAATTTAGCTAAAGCCCGTCATAATGCCGCGGTGTCTCTCTCGGCCGGATTACTTATCGGAATAATCGTCTCTTTAATCGGCTATCAACTGGCCGGCCCGATTATTAAATTATATCTTAAAACACCGGAAATCATTTACGAAGCCACTCTTTATTTTAAATTGGTTATCTCGGTCTTTGTTTTTAACTATCTTTACCTGATTGCCACCAGCATCTGCCGCGGGGCCGGCGATACCAGAACACCGATGCTCATTTCCATTGGAGCCAATATCCTTAATGTCATCGGCGATTACCTGCTGATTTACGGAAAATTCGGTTGCCCGGAACTGGGCATTAAAGGCGCGGCCATTTCCACGATGGTTTCTTCCGTCATAGAATGCACGGCGCTCATTATTTTTATTTTTACCAGACATTCAAAAGTGCCGATGAATTTAACGAGTTTTGTTACGATAAAAATAGAACAATTCAAAACGCTCTTGCGCGTGAGCATTCCCGCCGCGATTGAACCGTTTATTATCCAGATGGGAATGCTTTTATTCCTTAAAATGGTTACCCAATTAGGTGAGGCCTCAATCGCAGCCCACCGGATTCTGCTGCGGATTGAAGGCATCTCGTTTATGCCCGGAATCGCCTTATCCATTGCCTGCGCGGCAATTGTCGGACAGAGTCTGGGCGCCCAAAAAATTGATTCGGCTAAAGCCGGCTGCCGCGAGTCTAATAAATTGGCCTTGTTTATTATGTGTACCTGTGGTATAATTTTTGTCGCCATCCCTTCTTTTTTACTGGGATTGTTCACCCCTGATAAAGCCGTCATTGCCATCGGAACCGGCTGCCTGATGATTGCGGCGTTAGAACAACCTTTTATCGGCTACACGATGGTGCACCGCGGGGCATTACAGGGAGCCGGCGATACCAGAAGTCCAATCTGGGTGGCCATTATCGGGGTCTGGCTGGTGCGGTTGCCGCTGATTTATTGGTTAACTTTGGTTAAAGGATACGGCCTGTTTTCCATCTGGGCCACCACGCCGATTGACTGGGCCGTCCGGGCGCTGGTTTTTAGAATCCTCTACCGCCGCGGCCGGTGGAAGGAAATTAAAATATAGCCGGTCATCGGTAACCAGTGATTCTCCTTCATCCCGCTAAAGACGGGATTCGGAGGACAGGTCAGTAATCGAGCATCGGGCGAACGCCGATAGAAAACTTCAAGAATTATTAAAAATGATTGCTTATAAAATAATCCTTTATTCCTGCTTTCTCCTGGTCCCGGCCTGTGTTTCTTCGCCGGTCCTGATGAATGATCCGGAACTAATTGGAAGACATCCGGGCGCAATGGAACAACCGACCGACCTTGGAAAAAAATTACACACGGCTTTTGTTTATGATGACAAAATTTATTGGGGCTACGGCGATTACTCAAAGAATACCGGCCCGATTAAAATGATTCCGTTTGACTTGAAACAATCAAAATTTACGGAAAGCGAAACTACTCTTTACACCGAAGCCGTATTTCTCTTTCGGATGTTAAAAGACGGCGGACTTTATGTGCCGTATACCGACCCCTGCGGGTTACCCGAAAGTGATTACGCGCGCAAAAATAAAAATAGCTGGGAAATTTTCAACCCGGTCAAAATGGTTCACATTTACGACATCGTTGATTTCAAGGGAAAAATATACTTGGCCGGCGCTGCCCGGGCGGGACCGGCGGTTGTCTATGAACTTTCTTATGCCGACCCGGCCTACCAATCGCTTTCATTAAGCGTAGCGTCAGTAGATGAGAGGAATAATTTTTCCCGTTTTTATTTCTGCGGCGAGGTGAAAGAAAAATTGTATGTCCAGGCGATTGATTATCGCGGCGGCAAACATAAAAATTCAAAGGTGTTTGATGGAATCCGCTGGACGGATGGCCCTGATTTATTGCCGGACGGATACGGCACCCACACTAAGACTGACCGGTTCGGCGGAAAACTAATTTATCGGACCGGCGCTTATTTATATTCTTTTGACGGCGCGGTGGCGGTTAAATTACAATCTGAAGTCATAGATTTTGCCGTTTATAAAAATGAGTTGTTTGTCTTGAAATATGAAAAACAGACCGGCAAAATTATTAAGACATCAGACCTGCTCACGTGGGCGGAGGTCAACCGGAATATACCTGAAAGCGCATCCTGTTTCTGTATCGCCCGGGATAATATTTTTATCGGCACGACGGATTCAAAAATTTATAAAACCTCCGTTTATATTAACCGGTGAATAATTATGCGTCATTATCTGCTTTTTTGCTTCATTACTTTCAGTCTGACCGGCTGTCTGGGCGGCGGGGTTACCGATAGCACGAACCAAACACCGCCGGAATTTTTAGCCGGGTTAGAAGTCGCCCGCGCGATTGAAGAACAAATCGGCCTGGCCGACAATCCGGCTGAAATTAAACGGCTGAACGATATCGGTTTTACCGTATCTTATCAGGCCAATTCCTCACACCACTGGTATTCTTTTCATATTATTGACCTGCCGCAACCAAATGCCCTGGCCATTCCCGGCGGGTTTGTCTTTGTCACCAGCGGATTGATTGATTTAAAATTAACCGATGATGAAATGGCGGTTCTGTTAGGCCACGAACTATCCCATATTGAACAAAAGCATCACCTCCGGCAGGCCAAAGAAGAGGCCAAATTATCAATCGCCCAGATTATCGCCACTTTACTGGTGGCCCGCGGTTCTAAAAATGTTCAGGCCACCGAAGCCGCAATGCTGAGCAGCAGTATTTTACATAGTTTGCTCACCTTGAGTTACACCCGGGAACTGGAAAGTGAAGCGGATGAATACGGCCTCAACTATTCTGTCCAGGCCGGCTATAAACCGGAGGGCGGCATTACCCTTTTAGAAAAACTGCTTCTCCACAGCGATGAATACGGCGGCGACCAAGGCGTGCTTTTCCGCACCCACCCTTACCTGACCGAACGGATTAAGGAAATCAAAATGCGCCTGCCTCATCTAAAAAACGACGAAAACCAATCCCGCCCAGGCGGGGCTAATCAGCCGACACTTTTATCAAGAAAAAATAAATTTGAAGCGTTCCGCCGTGATAACCAGGAATTTTTTTACCGGCAACTGTTACGGATACAATCTGTCCCGCCAAAACGGAGCGGGCATTCTTCCCATCAACCGCTGGAAATGATAAAAACAACCGTAAAAGTACTGCGGCTTAATATTATTCAGTCCGACCCGAACAGTCCGCTGGCACTGGAGATGCACTGGCAGTTTTTTCTGGAGGAGATTGAGCAGGAGGAAAAAAAACCGTACCTGATGAGAAATTACGGTCTGCTCCTGGAGAAATATAATACGGTTTTTAAAGATTTTAGCCCTTCAATGGAAACAGAAAAGACGCTGGATATCATCAAAAGCCGGCGGGAAGCGCTGGAAGCAGAAAAGAAAAAACAATATGATGAGATTTTAAGAATTATGGACCGGCCCGCCGTCGCGGTTTCGTTCCTGGAACAATTCCTGGAAAATTACCCGCAGAGCGAACGGTTTGACGAAGTCTGTTTCCGGTTAGGCGATAGTTACGAAGCCGGCGGCGAGTTTGACCAGGCCGCCGGACAATACCTTAAAATAATCAAGAAAACGCCGGCCGGCGGAGCGACAGCACAAAGTGACAACGGCATCCCGTCCCAAACGGGAGAGTCCCGACCCAATCGGGACGAATGGGGTAAAAAAAGTGCGGATAAACTTCAGAATCTCGTCCTGAAAACTTCCCGGCTGGAAATTACTTACGAAATATACCAAAAATATTTACGGCCGGAGGCCCGTCCGCCGGCGGCTGAATATATCAAACAACTAATTGCCAAGTCAGAAAATCTGGAAGAATGCGGTGAGTTTTCAAGATTAGTCTCGTCCGCTTCAGACCGAGGGCCGGCTGATGAATTTCAGTCATTAGTTAAAGAACGGATCAACCGGTTAGCGGAAGAGGTTTATTCTAACGCGCGCGGTTATCAGGCGCTGGGCCAGTTAGCCCGGGCCCGGGCCGGGTACCGGATGATTATTAAATCCGCCCCCCAAACCGACTGGGCTACCCGCGCCCAGCAACAATTAAAACTCCTTCAATAAAAATTTTCAGCAAAAAAATTTTTCTCACTTGACAAATCCGCTTCCTGCCGTATAATGTTAGTGTATAGTAGTAAATAGTAGTTGTAAAATAACTCTCTCTAATAAGAGGGGTAGAGGAGGGTGCGTTATGAATCCAAAGATTCCCCCCATGGTCTCTGTGGTCATCGTCTCGTTGGTTTTGCTATCGGTATTCTTATTTCTGACGCCCTGGGGTGAAGAATGTTTATGGGAATTAGGAATTATTAGTGAAACCACCAGCGGCAAGTACCATCGTCTTTATTCTAATGAAAGCAGCGCCGCATCTGGTTTAAGAACATTAATCTGCGTTGAAGCCGTCTGGATGCAACAGGGTGCCGATCGTAATGGGACAAAAGATTACTGGACCTATGACGTTTCTACTTTTTTTCGGATGTATCGTCCGGACGGCAGTACCTTGGTCCAAGGGATTGACCTGGCTTTTGCCCGAGCTGATGGACAACCACACGCTGATGATATTTTCGGACCAGGGATTACGCAAGATTGGACCGGCGTGATGACGACCACGGCTAAATCAGGTTATTATTACCGGGCAATGGTCTGGGATGAAAACGGTAACTCTTATAATCAGAACGAAGTCGGTGATAAAAAAGTCAAGTCCGCTAATCAAGAAAAATTCGCCTTTGTGGCCTATCCGGCGATTTATGCTATTACGGGCGTAAGGACATATATTGTAAATCAAGGCGGAACGATTTATGCGATTGATCCGGGAAGCGACAAAGATAAAATTATTCTCCGCTGGCCCGGAGCAGACCCGACGCAGGTCACAGGCCCCGGCGGAACTAATTGGCACGTAGCGGACTAAAATAAATAGGTTGGTCATTATTTTTTAGCGTTTCACAGCAAAAATTTAACTAGAGGAGTAACAATGAAAACAAAAGAATTATCGGTTCCGTTAAAACCGGTTCCGGCCGAAAAAGCCGGGCCGGAAGCCAGCCCGGACTGGCTGAGCGTCCGCGAGGCCTGCGAGTATCTGGCCGTCAGCGAACAAACCATCTTCCGCTGGATGAAGGAAGGCAAACTGACCTATTTTAAAGTGGGCGATTCCACCCGTTTCCGCAAAGAAGACCTGAATCTGATGGTTACCAAGTTCACCGGTGAAAAAGAAGCGGAAAAATACGGAACCCGCTGTGTCGCCTGCGGGCATTCGGTCCTGGTTCCGGGCCAGATTGCCGGCACGGGCAAGGTCTATTTCAAGCCGTTCAAAACCAAATTTTTCACCCTGCTGGAAAGCAATGTCAACCTTGAAGCCCGCAGTTGTTCCAAATGCGGATTCGTGCAAATTTTTGCCGATACCCAGAAACTGAATAAACTGATTAAGAAAACTTAACCGCGGATTACACAGATTAGCGCTGATTGCTTAAGGCTGTTTTATGAAGATACTCCGATTAATATTAGGAGGCATTCTCGCAGGATTAGTAATTTTCTTTATTCTAGTTTTCCTAAGTCCACCATTGCCTTTTTATCACCGGTGGTGTGCTACTAATTGGAACGATCCCACCTGTTTAGCAATTGCGGGAATATTATTATGGATACGGAAATTAATTATTGGAAAATGGTTCTAATAAAGAAAATCCATCTATGGCTTATACAGATTAGCACAAATTTATTCTCTATATTTTCTGTGGAGATATATTATGAAAAGACTATTAATGATTGGACTTTTTTATGTTCTTTGTGTCTTTGTGATTAATTCTTCCATTGCCTTAGCAGATGGCAAGTTTTATGCCGACCGGGTTCCGCCGGATTTGCCTTATCAACAAGCAATTATCTCGCACCAGAACGGCGAACAACTCTTGATTATCCAGTCCAAATTTGAAGGCGAGGGCAAGAATTTCGGTTGGGTGGTACCCCGGCCCAATCCGCCTAAATTAGGAATTATGAATGATGAGTTATAAATTGAAATGAATACAAAGATATAGGGAATAAATTTTTATGTTGAACTGGTTTTATTTTTTATTATTAATAGTCTTATCGGGCTTATGTTTTTTCGCCGGTTACCGGTACGTCAGTCCCGCTCGAGCGGGCTGGCGCCGGCCGTTAACCTGGTTATCAATCGCCGGTATTTTTTCCTTCGCCCTGTTACACTGGCGGCCGGATTGGGAATTTAATTATCTTCCGGAATGGTTATCGCTTTTCGTGGAAATAGTTAATTTTGTGCCGTTGGCCCTGTTTTATTTCGGGGTTTCGGTTGGGGAAGTCCGACGCGAACCCGGATTAAAAATGAAACATAAACATCTGCCGGTCGGATTAGCAATTTTAGGCGGACTGATCTTTGTTTACGGTCTCCAGCGGAATAGTTGGCTTTTTGCCGCACCGGAAGTTGACCGGAAAAAGTTCACTCTGGTTGATAATAATAAAATTTGTTTACAAAGCACCGGCTATACCTGCGGACCGGCCAGCGCTGTAACCTTGTTAAAATACTGGGAAATAGTTGCGACGGAATCGGAAATGGCTGCACTGACCCGGACCAGGCGGTTTTCCGGCGTCACGATAGACGGACTGGCCCGCGGGATTCTCCGGAAAATACAAATAACCGATTTAAACCACCCGCCTTCTTTGAAAGTAAGATTAATTCATCCCGGCTGGAATGACCTGGTAAAGTTAGATGTTCCTTTTATTGTCAGCACCAAATTATATTTTATGGTTGACCACGTGGTGGTGGTCTTAAAAGTGTTTGAAGACAAAGTCCTGATTGCCGACCCGCTCAGCGGTAAAACAATCTGGCCAAAACAGGAATTTTTGGAGAGATGGAGAGGTGAGATAATAGTAATCAGTAACCGGTAATCAGTCATCGGTAACGGAAGGAAAATTTATGAAAAACCAAAACGGTAATGCAATGATTTTCTTAATAGTCGGCCTGCTTGTTTTACTACTGATGGGATTTTTATTCCTGACACCCTGGGGAGAAGACATACTGGTAGAATTAGGAATTATCAGACGTTATGGTTTTGGCGGTAATGAAACTTCAGCCATCTCTGGTTTAAGAACATTATGCTCAGTGGAAGCGGTCTGGTGGGGGCAAGATCCGGACCGGAACGGATTAAAAGACTACTGGACCTATGATGTTTCTGCTTTTTCTCGGATGTTCCGGGCGGATGGAACAACGCAAGTTAATCTGATTGACCGACCTTTTGCCAAGGCTGATGCTTCTCCACACCCAGACGATACTTTTGGAAAAGATTACAGCCAAGATTGGACCGGCATGACGACCACGGCTAAAACAGGCTATTATTTCCGGGCGATGCTCTGGGATGAAAGCGGCCACCCTTATAACCAGAATGAAGTCGGTGATAAAAAAGTCAACCCCGCCCTTTTGGCGCACCAAAAGAGCGGGGTCAAGGCCGCCAATAACGAGAAATTCGCCTTTGTGGCCTATCCGGCGATTTATGCTCTTACGGGCGTGAGAACATATATTGTAAGTCAAGGCGGAACGATTTATGCGATTGATTCGGGAAGCGACAAAGATAAAATTATCCTCCGCTGGCCCGGAGCAGACCCGACGCTGGTTTCCGGCCCCGGAGGACAAAATTGGCATATTGCCGATTAAAACTATCAAATAACTATAAAGCCACTAAGAATATAAAGAAACAATAAGATATGAATAAATTTAAGCGTTCCGGTCAGTTCTCGGTATATCTAGTTGAATGCAGCGATCATACGTTTTACGCCGGCTATACGAATGACCTTGAAAAACGATTGAAAGAACACAATGATGGCCCGAGAGGCGCTCGGTATACCAGGTATAAGAGGCCGGTAAAACTTGTTTGGAGCAAAGTATATAAATATTTTCGGTCTGCGTTTTTGGAAGAGAAGCGGATCAAGAGATTGACGAGAGCGCAGAAGGAAAGATTGATTTCTGGTGGATAGTCTTTTGAATCAGGGTTTACCTTTTCTAACGACGCAACAAAATACTTGGCTCTTTAACTAAAATGGAATATACTCCCTTTTAGTAATACTAATCCAGAGGTTAATACAAGATGAAAAACTTGAAAAGAATCCACGGCAAAATAGAAATATTGCCGTGGGAAATTTTTTTGCAACACCTCTGGGCTGGGAAAATATTATGATCAATAAAAAAATCTACATCCGGACCTTCGGCTGACCCTTGGTTTGTTCTCTACAAGTTATCTAAACCGTTCTTTTTCACGGCTTTTCAGGTTGAATTGGCTGCAATGTAAGTGGTGATGCACCGCCCGCTGGGGCGGGCTTGGTTGGTGGTGTAAGCACCGTTCAGTCTCGCTGTCGCTCGGCTTCACTGCTTCGCTCGCTAGGCCGCTCGCTGAACGACAATGCAATGACGATTCGGCTTTTCGTGTTTGCCGCATTTTGGGTGGGGGCAAAATGCGGCAAAC
>ERZ1292633.2846-Hain-H41-02um-R1-2846-length-17332-cov-5_pt1 | contig 17332 bp, 16 predicted proteins | sample MGYA00564406_ERZ1292633 | MGnify/ENA primary metagenome ERZ1292633 (study PRJEB36523, sample SAMEA6512639) | groundwater metagenome | collected 2019-01-08 | study: AquaDiva: Metagenomics assemblies of 32 groundwater samples | reverse complement strand
CGCTCCTCTGGTTCGCCACCACCTGGCGGCTTTGGTGAAGCCAGGCTACCACTTAACACACTGTCCGAATTTCTGAAGCCCCCTCTCTTATTCCAACCATCAGAAAATGGTTGTTGCTCTTTTCTTAGCTTTGTTAAACCAGTAAATACTCCTATCCTCATTATCTATTTCGCCTATGATCGCAGAGTTTTCTATCAATAATTTGAAAAACGGGCTAGTTTCTGAACGGTAAAAGTAATTATATGGATACCCTGGCCTAGGGTCATATAATGCACTTTGAAGCGTTTCATTGACAGCCTAGCAAGTCGGCCTCAGTAATTCGTTCAGGAGATTTCGGCATCGCCATCGAACGGACTACAGGACTGCAGGAGAGTGAGGTGTTGCATTAAGAGCCCGGCCGTCTGGAGGAGAGAGTTTGCAAAACGTTTTTAGAAAGGCATTGAGCAATCGCCTCATTGCCTGTTCGTGAATAGTGACCGCTCTCTGGTCTTACATATCTGTCATGAGGATTCACTCTTTCCAGACAGGAGGTAAAGTCAACAGAATCTATACCGATTTCCGTTAAAATAGATACGGCCTCTCGATGAAGGCGGGCCTCTGGGCTCCCATAACTATAGCTCTCAGGCAACAGCGCAATCAGTGGAATTGAACCGGCAGATTTTACCTTATCGACAAAGGACCGGAAGATCTCACGATGTATCGCTCGACGGGTTTCGGAGGACGTTTCGTCCCGCTGAACCTCATATCGAGGATAAAGGGAGATGAGTGAACGAAACACATAAGACTGATAGAAAGGCTTCCAAGAGCTCCGCTCCCAATCCCTGTCGTTGTAGTAGTGGTCATGGCGGATCAAGGGCAATTCCTGGACGCTATTTACTGAGAAGATTCTTTCAGGAAGTACAGTTGGCACATTAGAGAGTGTGAGACCTTTCCCTTGAAGCACGAAACGAGGCTTTGACCAGGGCATGAGCCAAAGAGGCTTTCCGATAAAGGGATAGATCATCATGCTTCTGACAACATCGTCGTCTATAAATCCAAGAATAACCACGTCAGGATTCCACCTACGCACGTCTTTCTCATACCTCAGGTACATTTGATCCACACCATAGCCCGGAACCCCAAAGTTCAGAACCTGAAACTCGGAGCCAAGGGCCATTTCAAGTTGATGGCCTAAGGAGTCTTCAAAAGGCCCCTCCTCCCCAAACATGTACGAGTCGCCGAGGAGAGCGATCCGATAGGAAGCGGATCGCCCTGCCAATACTGCGCCCACTGCCCCACTTCGAAGCCCTTCAACGCTGCTAAAATACAGACCATCTTGACTGCGGCGGCTTGAACCGATCGTCCAACCCAGTTCGCTATCATACACAAGGTATGTCGGTTTCTTACTGGCTTCATCGAGTACGCGGGAATACTCCTCAACAAGGGTAGACCAGCTACGTGGATATAGGAGGGTTTGCCCCAGGAGGGTCCCGCCTGGACTATGTACGGAGAGAACCCGAAGTGCCAGCTCTGCAGGAACCACCGTAAGAATCACGACCACAAGGTTCATCATTCCTATCTTGATAAACTGTTTCCCCTCAGCCAATCGGTGTTTCTGGAACTGATACAGGATGACGCCGACTGACACAACAAACCCTAAGACTCCCGCCGCGCAAAGGAGTCCCGATCGACTCGATAGAAATGAGAGCACATCGCCCTTCTTACTAAATTGGTGCGAGATCAAAACGACGAGGGCAAAACACACTTCGGCTAAATACATCGCTCCAAACAATAGAGTACTGGACATAGGCTTCTTCATCTTCGTGTGCGACGCTCGTCTCTGTTCATTGCTAAGCTAGTCTGCCCTGGTCAAATATTCCAGCACTTTAGGACTTAGACATTCTGCCACTGCAAATTCTCCCTCCGAGGTATAGTGAACCCCGCCTGCCACGAAGCGTCTCTCGGCATCGACCCGGGCAAGGCATGGAGTGAGGTCGGTGAATTCCAAGCCATTCTTCCGAAGGACCTGTAGTACGGGGGACAGGGAGGACGAGGCACGGTAATCATCCCTGTTAGGGAAATAGACCAAGAGAGGAATTGCCCCATTGCTCCTAATGTCGTCTTGAATCTTCTCGAACAGCGCAGCATTCAGCGTGTTGACCTCCTCCCTCGAGATTTCCGGCCTGGATTCAGAGTGCAGGGGGAAAAAGGTCACATACATGCGGAATAAATAGGATCGAGACAGGTGCTGCCACCCCGGCATCTCCCACTCGTTCGGCGCATAGTTCCACGCATAGCGAAGATACGGCAGATCGTCTATCGAAGAAGTTGCGTAAATAGCATCCGGGCGAATCAGTGGAACGTTAATGAGTTTGAAGTTATCGTTTTCGAGAACATACCGGGGGATTGGCCAAGGAATATAACTAGGAGCGAACGTCATAAACCCATAGACTCCTAACGTCCGAAATGTGACCGTATCTGTGAATCCAACAATGACGATGTCCGGATGAAGGGGCGAGACATCTTTGTTGTAGCGCAAATGTATTTGCCCGACACCATATCCCGGCACACCAAAGTTGAGCACCTGACATCCGTTACTAAGACTAAGCTCCAGCTGGTGTCCCCACGATTTCTCAAATTCACTCTCCTCACTGAAGACGAACGAATCCCCTACCAAGGCGATACGGCATCCAGGTTTGGTACTCGCGTACTCGATCCCGATCCGAGGGCTTCGGATGCCTTCCGCACTACTCTGAAACAATACTCTCTCACCAGTACTGTTGGGCTTAACAGTCCAGCCGAGGAGGGAATCGAACACAAAATATTGCTCGCTCCGTTGCTCCTCCGCCCTCTTGGCAAAACGTTCCCTTATCTCCGTCCATACGTAAGGCCGTAACTCAACACCAAAGAGCACCGGTCCCCTCAGAGTCTCCGTGACAAACGCCCGGACGCCAACCTCCCCCAGAATTAGCACTCCAAAAAATGCGACCACATTGACGGCAACAGTCCTCCTACAACGTCCGAGGTCATACATTCGAACCGTGAACGTCTGATAAGCGGCACCACACAGGGAAACTACGGTTCCCGCTACTAGACACAGGAACAAGATACCAGGCCGACTCCATAAGAACGATACCGTGTCGGGTTTTCCCGCAGCCCGATACAACGTCGCGATGGCAGCAAGCGACAAGATCTCCGCGATGCACAAGCAGGCCAGAACCTCTAGATGGAGCATTGAGTGCGAGCGGCTGTTAACTTCGTTCTGTAACATCACTACATCCCTAATCTCAACGGAGCCCATACATCCGCCTACTACTCATGTTGCGAAACAATTATCGAGAGCAGTCATCGCTGAACAGCTCACAGCCGACAGGGAAGCCCGAAACTGGGCAAAGTCACGAACGATCCACTCTCGCCGCAAGCGGCGTCGCACCCGACTGACAAAATCAGTGGGCGGGGCAAAGGCCACCACTGTTGGATCGCAACTGCTGCGCGTAGCAACGAACATAGAGGATTCGTGTCCCACTCGCTGCAAACCTCGGTGGAGGCGGTAGGCCGCCAGTGCGGCTCCTCCGTTAATATCCTGCGTGCTGATTATGGACAATATTCATCGCTGCAGGTATCCGCGCCAAGACGACACTATCAGCGTTCGACTCGAGCCTTGCGCAGAGAGCGGGAGAGTTTCTCAATCCACGGGAACCGGCGTTTAATACTTGTGATTACTGTAAACTTAGATTCATCCCAGAGCGTTCGTCCGACAGAGCTGTAATAGGCAGGGATCCACGGCATGCTGAGAGAAACAGCGGCCCATTTAAGCAACGAAAGGCGACTTCGATACATATCATTCCATCTCCCATAGCACATCTTCCACAGCATTTCGACGATCAATCCTCGAAGCATTCTCCAGCGCTTCACGTTATGTTTCGCATAGTCACACAAGATGTCATCTGTGTCGAGGAATCGGATAAAAGCCCTGGCCCCCTCCGTCAATTCCGGATAGGTGCAACAATAGCCGAGGCTCGTAGGATGTTGCCGTTTCCTTATTATCGAGCGAGGGCTCACTCCTATGGAATGATTCAGCGCCATCTTGATCAAGAGCGCATCTTCGTCGGCATTCCCCGTTGGAATCACAACATATCCTCCGCATCGCCGAATCTCAGATGTTTTCATCAAGATCGTGGAGAACGTAAGCCATCCATAGGTCCCGCGACACCAAGCCTCTATAAACTCTTCTCCCGATAACAACTCCGGCACCATTTCAGAAGAAGTTCGTAAGGTTCTTCCTTCTTCATCCATCTGTTCTTGCCTCGGAATCACCACAGTGATTTCCGGATATTGCTGAGCGGCACCCACCAAGTCTGAAACAAAGTTCGGACTAATCTCGTCATCGTCTCCGAGCATGATAAAGTAGTCACCTGTCGCCGCTTCCACAAGCTGATTCCAGTGAAGTGTGGAATTGATGGTTGAAAGGTTTTGCCTGAATCGATAGGGTCGCTTGTAGTACTTTCCAACTATTTCCGGAATACTCCCCCCATTCACTCCATTGTCCGATACTATCAGTTCAATGTTTTGATAGTCCTGGGCCTCCACTGATTGGACAGCTTGTGGGAGGAATCGCAACCGGTTATAGACTGGGATTCCGATAGTGACCAGAGGTGCTTGCATAAATTAGATCTTCGAAAAGAATCGCTACAGAATTGGGACCTGCTCTTGGATCAATAGCCACACGTCTATCACGGCAGTGCCCCCTCAGCTGGCCGCAAGGGGACGAGGATCTGTCCCTCATTATACCCGCTTGGTCGCGCCATCATCGGGACCTTTTTCTCGGTTAAGGTGGCTACGCCGGGATCTCCTGTCCCAAGCAGCCGCTGGCCCACCTAACGAGTTTTGGACCAACCGGGCAACACATATTCGCCTTGTTAAACGTGGAGACCATCTGCCTTTCGGTGAACCTGGACTGACGGAGAGGAAATTCTTGTCTGGGATTGGCTCCAGTCAAAAAGTGTCCCCTTCAGACCGGTTCAAATTGCGGACAGCTTACAGTGAGCCCTTCCATTGTCGCGGAGCATGAAAAAACTCGCTTCCCTCGACATCAATGATCGTGGGCAGTCGAAGTTGTTGAGGCTCGTTATACAGCGGGTGATCAAACGCGTGGAGCGAAAGAAAACTGTCCGGCCACACTGCCATATTCTGTCCTCTCGGAACATACCATCTGAGGCCATACGTGGGGGATATCTTTCTGTGTTTATGCTCCGCATTGAACTCTGAGATCGCGAGCCGTTCTCCAGCAAAATCGCTTACGTCTTTCCCAAGAATGGAACGGAAGTAAAATGGAATCCTAGGTATCAATCGATCATGGTGTGCGTCCAGTATGCTCAACGCATCTTTGGTCGAAGAGTAGAAGCAGACATCAAACCCTACGAAACAAATTGGAGAGGGATTAGCTGAAAGAAACGATTGGATGGTATCTTTTACCAGTCCGATCTCCAGGCGGGCCCGACTGAGTCGTTTTGATAACTCCTGCTGATCGCACGGATAAGTACCCTCCAGCCAGAAGTACGGGCGATCTCGATAGTCGGTAGGCTTGGGCATCCCTTCCCCCGTGTCGAAACCGTACACATCAATCCCCACATTAATGAGTTCCTCTGCCTGTTCTGCGGCACGTTCCAAAGCAACCAGACCTGCTCCTCCGCCAACTCCGAATTCAACTACAGACACACGCGGCTAGCCGAGAACTTTCCCAAGCGCCGCGCCCTGGAGGAGACCCCAAATGTACATTGGTCGCTTAGCACAAACCGGGTCCTGAAGAATCTTTGCGAAAGCCGATTGAATTCACGGATAGGTATTATCGAACGGGAGCGTAGTAAACTCCTGGGCCGGCTGAGGAGACACGTCATCATCAGCCAGCCATCGACGGAGTAGCTTGAGAATTCCCCTGAGAAGCTTCTTGACCCCCATGCTACCTCCTCTGTTGTTGAAAGTGGTTTTCGTTCAAATGGTCTTTTTTAAGATATTGGGGCTTAACGAGGCTTACTTGCTATAGAAATGAGCCGGGCTACAAGGTCAAGCATATATCGGGAGATCTGATCAACCCCGCACAAAATTGCTCAGGGATCTCACTCCACTAATTCCCGGTTAACCTGTAACCGGACCGCTTTCAGCATATCCTCTGGTGTACCAATATCCAAACAGGTGCCATTTTCAAAAAGGACGGTTTCCACCTTCATGCCACCATCAATTGCCGCCTGTATTACGTCCGCGACATGCATTTCATTCCGCGCATCAAGACTCATCCTACTGTGTTTGCTGCTGCTCTCTTCTTCAGATAACACAAAGTCATGCATGAAGCGTGTAAACACGGGAGTCCAGATTGCAATCTCCCATGCATAGAGAAGTTCGGTTTGAGCGGGCTTTATACTAATTGACCTGACACGGCCCCTTTCATCCAACTTTACCATATCCGTTTTCTGAGGCTGGGAAGCAGGGAAGAGGCCCAGCACGATATCGGCATCCATTTCTTCACGCCTGGCGAGCAGCTTCACAAACGCATCATTGGGTTCAAATATGATGTCGGAGAAACCCAATGCTACGAGAGCATTCTCAACGAAAGGGTAGGCTTGGTCCAAGGTGTAAGGAACTCCGAATGACAAACCCATCATCAGATAGGCCAAGTTCATGTCGATCGTTTTTCCATCTCCCAAATAAGCGGGAATATCCCATTTTCCTTCGCGCAAAATAATGTATGCCTTCTTTATATTTGCCCGCCGCATGTTTTCCAGTAGAAACTGGCTAACTACCTTGGGGCGCACGCTACGTCCCTTACCTGCCGGATGAAAGCCGACAGGATACAATTCCTTGCTGCAGGGTAAAGGAGCGACTCTTGAGGCCTTCCCAGCTGCAGGGATTAAACCGATAACTTCTTGGAATGTTTTCTTCATGTGCTTACGGTAATTGCAGACTTGATATTCTCTTCGAACAAGACCTTGGGCGCGTCCGGTCAATTATTGAATCGCCGCCAAACAGGCTGTACAGATCGGCCGATAAGATACTTCTCAATGCCCTCATCCAGGGCCTTCCGATAAATTTTGAATGCCTCATTAAATGCCTCGATTGTTTTATCGATATCTGCATCGCTATGAGAATAACTGACGACGAGGCTTGGAGCTAAGATGCCACGCTTCATAGTCTCCTGCAACAACAAGGTCCTGAAAGGTTGGGAAGGTTTACTCTCATTATCTCGTGTGCCGTACACAAGACAGCATGGCCTTCCCAATATCAAGATATGCTTGTTGAGCTTACTTTGTTCGATGGCTTGATTGAGACCGGATGCCAGCCGGTTTCCTTGACGCCAGAGGGATTCGATCACAGGTTCGCTTTTATAAATCTGCATTGTCGCCATGGCAGCCGCGAGCCCATGACCTTCCGCACCATGCGTGCCGGACATCAGGAATACACGCTCCTTGTCGTGATCAAGCCCGCCTAACCGCATCAATTCTTTTTTCCCAACGAGCGCTGATACGGAAAAACCGTTGGCCAAGGCTTTCCCGAAAGTGGCCAAATCCGGCGTTATCTTGTGGAGGTTTTGAGCCCCTCCATTGTCCCATCGAAATCCGGTAATCATTTCATCAAGAATAAAAATAGCACCTTTCTCTTTGCAGAGCTTCTGCAGTTCATGCAAGAAATTGTCTTTCGGTTCCTGTTCTTTCTCAGGCTCCAGAATTACACAAGCAATCTTATCCGGATATCGCTCAAATAGCGCTTTCACGCTTTCGATATCATTATATTTGAACTTCACTGTGAGCTCTTGAATGGCCTTCGGAATACCTGCAGACATCGGAGTCGTTCCGATAAACCAGTCGTCAACGGAAAAGAATGGGTGGTCCCCACAAACGGCGATCATGTCGCGCCCAGTGTAGGCCCTCGACAACTTTATTGCCCCGCTAGTAGCATCGGATCCATCTTTTGCAAACTTCACCATTTCAGCGCCTTTGATCATGCTTAACAGTTGTTCGGCGCATTCCAGCTCGATTGTCGCGGGGCGGATGAAGTTATTCCCCTTGAGCATTTGCTTGTATGCGGCGTCGACCACAGGCTTATACGCGTGCCCCAACGTTACGGCGCGTACGCCCATGTTATATTCGATAAACTCGTTCCCATCTACATCCCATATATGACAACCCTCGCCCCTGACGATGTACGGACGAACCAATTCTGGATACTGATCATCCCCCTTAGCATAGGTATGTGATCCGCCGGGGATGATTGAGTGAACTCTCTCACTTAAAATATTGGACTTTGAAAAAATCATGCATTTTCTCCTCTTATCTTGGGGTATAGCTCGAGGCTCAATTCAGAAAGTTGCTACGATCAAGAAGACAGAAGGATCTCGTTGCTTTCCTGGCCGGCTGGAACAGGCCTATGTTCAAGATATAATCCAGGTTTTCTTGAATCTTGCCACGTAGAGGGTAGGGCGACTGAGACCTTTATTGAGAACTTAGAGGAGCTCGTTCGAGTGAGATGCCCGGCAGTCCTTCCATGAGACCGGACAGATCATCAGATCTGTAGCGACATGACTCCATCTAGTGAGTTTGAGCCAACTAGATGTTGACTTCTGCGAGTCCGCCTTCTTCCGAGCTGTCAAACGACCGGCCAATGCACGCGAGAAGATTCTCATTCAACGTAAGCTACATCTGAGAAAGGCCGCTTTAGTTGTCACCTAAAGTGTACCCCCTTGTCAAGACACAAAAAGCTGGAATTTAAGTTAGGTCTCCCACGCCATAAAGACTGTGTTGTTCTCTCCGCTTATGCGGCCTCGTAAACTTCCGCCGGCGTTCGATATGCCAGGGCTTGGTGACGCCGTTCCTCGTTGTAGAACCGGAAGAAGTTGCCCAGCCCGGTCACGGCCTGTTCCACGCCCGCATAGTCGTTCAGATACACTTCCTCATACTTGACCGTCCGCCACAGCCGCTCGACAAAGATGTTGTCAAACACGCGCCCACGCCCGTCGTGGCTGATCCGAATGCCGGTCTCCTTGAGACGGCCCGTGAATGCCGCCCCTGTGAACTGCGCCCCTTGATCCGAATTGAAAATCTCAGGGCGCGCGCGACCGAGGGCCCGCTCCAACGCCTCCACGCAAAAGTCCGCCTCCATCGTCACCGACACCTGCCAGCTCACCACATACCGGCGGAACCAGTCCATCACGGCTGTGAGATAGACAAACCCCTGCCGCAGGCGAATGTACGTAATGTCCGTCGCCCACACGTGGTTCGGCCGTGTGATCGTCAGGTTCCGCAGCAGATACGGGTAGTGCGACCGTCGCTCGTCCGGGAGACTCAGCCGCGGCTTCGCATACACCGCCTCCAGCCCCATTTCCTTCATCAGCCGCCGCACCCGCTTCAGAGTCACGGCTTCCCCTTTGTCGTGCTGGAGCCACACCGTCATCCGACGCCCCCCGTAAAACGGCGTTCGGGTGTATTGTTCATCCAGCAACCGTTTCAGCCGCAAGTCCACTGGATCCTCCGGCACCGCCTCGTAATACCAGCCAGACCGTGAGAGCCCCACCAGTTCGCACTGGCGTTTCAGGCTGATCCCTGTACTCATTGGCTCGATCAAGCCCCGCCGCTCAGCGGAAGCCCAGGCCAGACTTTTTTTAGCCAGTCAAGCTCCATCTCCAGACGCCCGATCTTCTGATACAGCCACTCCTTCAAGTCGGCCTCCGCCTTAGCCGACGCGTCTTTCCGCCGAGAGAACAGTTCTGCGAGACTCTCCTTCGCCAGTTTCTTCCACTGAGTTACCTGGACCGGATGCACCTCTAGCGCTGACGCAATCTCATTGATCGTCCGCTTGCCTTCCAGCGCCTCAAACACCGCCCGCGCCTTGACCTCCCCGCTGTGTTGCCGTCTGAGCCTTCTCGTCATGATCCGCGCCTCCCCTGGTAATGCTCCAGGCACGGAAGATTCTAACTTAGACCCCTGTCCAGTTTTCGGGGTACATCATAACCTACTGGACTCTTGGTGTACCAAAATATGCGTTCTGCTCAGCCCGCAATTTATCGATTAACCTAGCTTGAGGCATTTCGACGTCTGCGTTGGTAATAGCACGATCCTTGGGGATATCCCGTTTTAGTCGGCACCCTTCGGACAAACCCATTAGCAACGAATTGTCCCTCCGGCATACATCCGTATTGTCAATCATCCCATAGGAGTTGAACCCGCCGATGCCATCCAGCCCTTCTCCCGCTTTGAGATCCCGCTTAGCCACGGTCAGTACATCACAAACAGGACCCGCGAGGGGGGAAACGGCCGCATCTTGAAACAATACAAGACGTGCAGCGGTAAGCGGCACTTCCCACGAAGCAAGATGGTACGGAGTGTAGAACACGTAGAGTGGCCCCTCACCCAATTTATAATATCCCATGTACGGTTTCCTGTGCGGCTTATCGTCGTAACCCAAGACAAACACCCCTGGACCCGGTTCAGCCCCAAGTATGTAGTCAACTATTCCACCTCCCCCGTTGAGGAGCTTCTCTAATGGGAATACATCCTTTGATTCATTGACAAACTTGCACTTAGGACCGTACATCCCTCTTTGGCCCACCCCAAATCCTGTGGCATTTGCCACAAGAGTATTCTCCATGGACATTTTGGTTCCGTCTGCAAATGAGGTAGCCATCTTCGGCGACAGCCCGTACTTTTCCGCGAATACCTTTTGCGTATCGGGAGTCCGGTAAAAATCCTGAAGACCTTTCATATTCCCCATCAAGACCGGCCTATACCCTATCGATTTCACCCAACGGTAGAGATTCATCATGGTTCCTGGCTGATCCCCATCTGTGGCGCTCATGACAACGCCAGCACGATCTGCGTATACTTTCAATATGGGACCAACTGTGGCGTCCATATCAGCATTCATAATGACAATGTGCTTTTTGTTCTTAATGGCATTAAAAGCTACATACGCTGTGAATTCCACATCGCTGGTTGCTTCAATGATCACGTCGATACCTTCTGCCTGACAGAGAAGTAGGGCATCGGTTGTGATGGCATGACGACCCTTGGAGATAGAATCTTCAAGTTGACTGACTGTTTCTACCGTCGCGATCTCACTAACTCCTGCTCCACGGAACGCCTTTTCTGCTTTCGATAGTGTACGATTAGAAATCGCCACCAGGCGCATCCCTTTCACGTAATTTACGATCTGCAGCGCCACGCTATAGCCAATAAAACCAGCCCCGACTAATCCGACTCGAATCGGCTTTCTCTCTTCCTCCCGTTTCTCTAGCGCTCTGTCAAGAATAACCATCGTCTCACCTCCCCCAAAAGTTAAGCCAACGACCTTCAGCCTGGCGAGTTACTCAATCGGTATCCGTGTAATTTTTGACCCTAACGATCCTTATCATTTCACAATATTAACGGCCACGCCTGATCTTTTTCAGAAATAATTCTCTCTTCTATGTCCCGCCACTTTACATTAATGGACGGATCGTCCCAACGTATTCCTCGCTCTGCATTCTGAATATAAAACTGAGATACTTGATATACCACTTCAGTGTTATCTTCGAGCGTTTGATACCCGTGAGCAAACCCTTCTGGAACATAAAGCATCTTGTAGTTTGTCTCTGTTAATTCAACACCAATCCATTGATTTCTCGTAAGCGAGTCGGCCCTTAAATCAATTATCACATCATAGATCGCCCCCTTCGCACACCGCACCAGCTTACATTCTTGATAGGGAGCCACTTGATAATGCATACCGCGCAAGGTACCTTTTCTGACATTAAATGAGAGATTTGACTGGACCAAGTTACCCTTTAATCCGTGCGCCTCGAATTCCTTCGCACACCAAGTACGGGTGAAGAAACCCCTGCTGTCTCTAATCCTTTCCAGTTCAATCAGAACGGCACCCTTGAGTGTCGCCTCTTTGAAAATCATAAATGGGCCATGCGATCTGAGGTGCCCGCAATAATTTCTCCACCCCAACTGTAGATAAAATTTATTTGCCGCATCGTCTCATTTCATCCTTGATATTCGACCATATGATCAAACACTCAGTCCGGGCTCTACCGATGGCATCGAGTTCCTACACTGACAGATGCGTCTCAAGCAAGTAACGTCGAGGCTTATGAGGACATATAGGACAGGAGGGGTACTCATGAGACGTCGATTTAAATTCGCTTTGCGACATCTAACGCAACAGAATGAGGAAACTCCCTCGTGATCACGCCGTTCGGTTTTAAAATAACATTAAGATGCGTGTGAAAGCTTCCTCACAAGATATAGTGCTAGGCGCCGTCATGCATCACTTTCTTCTCAGGGCAAGGGGCTCATCTACTTGACTGGGGTATATCCGATCCCCCGCCACTTCACCCCGGCAGCTGCCAGCTCTGTGGGATCAAAGAAACCTCGACCATCAATCACCAACGGAGTTCTCATGAGCTTCGTGAAATCTTGCGGCATGATAGCTCGATACTCAGGCCAGCTCGTGATCAGGCAACAAGCATCAGCATTCCTTAGCGCCGATGGCCAGTCCTGAGCAAACCGCGCTTTCTTCAACACCGGGTCATATTGTGCCCCCGTCATGGCAATGGGATCGTGAACCACGACGTCTGCCCCATGTTCATGCAGAGCACGCACGACAGGAAGCGCGGGCGAATAACGGAGGTCGTCGGTCCCTGGCTTAAACGCAAGGCCTAATATTGCCACAGTTCGATCACGCAGGTTCATCTCACGTTCGAGCAAAGTAATCATTTGCATCGGCTGAACCGCATTCACTGAGAGCACTGCATCTAGTATGGCCGTTGGGAGGCCGACTTTTTGTCCGAATCCACGCAGGGCAGCCACATCTTTTGGGAAACAGCTCCCTCCAAAACCCAAGCCATGCCACAAGTACTCGAGAACACCGAGAGGTTGTTCTCGATCCGCCTTCATTGGCGTAAACCGTCGATCGAGATGCACTCCCTTCCACACTTCGCGAGCATCAATGCCAGGGGTGCTCACGCAAAGGTTGGCGACCTCGTTTGAAAATGAAATCAACGTGGCCAAAAGAGAATTCGAGACATATTTGATCATCTCGGCAGTTTTTGGAGGTGTAATAATTTTTGGACAATCAAAGACTTCGTACATTGCACACAGTACTTGGGCGGCTCTCTGGTCCGATGCCCCGATTACAATACGGTCCGGGCAGTTGAAATCCTCGACTGCCCGTCCCTCGCGAAGAAACTCAGGGTTCATGCATAATCCCCATCCATCACCGAGTCGCTTTTCACTCGATTCCTCGACGGCCGCACAGACGGTTCCTTCCGTCGTACCCGGAAGCACCGTGCTCTTGACCACAATCACATGGTAGTCAGACTTCGTGGCCAGTACTTCCCCAATCGCTTTCGCTGCGGCCTTTAGCTGAGACAGGTCTGCCTCGTTGCCTATCGTGGGTGTTCCCACGCAGATCAGCGTGACATCGGTTTCTCGAACAGCCATACAGAGATCCGTCGTCGCAGTGAGGTTTCCGCTTTTGACGACTTTAGCAAGGAGTGGTTCCAGATCCACTTCATAGATTGGAGCGACCCCTCGGTTGATCTGATTGACCACGTCTGGTCTGATATCCACGCATGTTAGATGGTGCCCACATGAGGCCAAACATGTTCCGGATACCAACCCAACGTATCCTGTTCCGACAATCGATATCTTCATTGGTCGTTCCTCCAGGAAACCCTCCTCTCGGTTCCTATTGCCCCAACAATTCTTCCAGTTTTCCGAAGCGTCGATACCACTCGATTAGCCGGGAAACTCCTGTCTGAATGTCCACCTTCGGCTCATAGCCAAGTAAAGATTTTGATTTCGATAGATCCGGGCAGCGGCGCAGCGGATTGTCAGTCAAGTATTCCTTATCGTCGCTCTGCTTACACACCACACCTTTGCCCGTCCCTGCAGTCTTCACAACCAGGGTGGCCAGTTCATGCATAGACATCTCCGGAACCTGCGAACCGACGTTGAACGCTTCCCCTTGATGCCGAGACAATAGCACCAACAAATATCCCGTGAGCGCATCGGATGAATAGCAGAAAGTCCTCGTCGCTTTTCCGTCTGACAAGAGCACAATATCTCGATTAGCAAGCGCGTCGGCGCAGAAATCAGGCAGAACCCTCCGGTCGGTAAGGCGAAGGCCTGGGCCATAGTTATTAAAGGGGCGAATTATCTTCACCGGCAGCCCGTGTTTCTGCCTGTAAATATAGCAGAGCGTTTCACCCAATCTCTTCGATTCGTCATAACAGGCTCGGGGCCCTGTACAAGCCACATTGCCTCGATACGTTTCCTTGGTGGGGATTTCGTGAGGTGGTGGATCACCATAAATTTCGCTCGAGCTGAAAAACACCATGCTACGGGTATCCGATTTGAGCGCAAGGTCCAGCATGTTCCGAAGTCCGGACACATTTGCATCGAGCGTCTCGAGCGGGAATTGACGGTAGTACGTAGGGCTTGCCACTGAAGCACCGTGAATGATGAAGTCGAATTTCATACCGTCCTGAGGCCACGGCTTCGTGATATCGAAGGTTCGCAATTCAATGTTTGGGTCGACCTGTGCCAACTCAACGATCCACCGTGACTTCCCGCGAAGGTAGTTGTCTGCCGCCACCACGTGGACAGGCTGCTCGCCAGAAGACTTGACCCGATTCAGATGATTGAAGAAGTGTAGGAAATTAAACCCTAGAAACCCCGCGGCGCCGGTCAGCAGAATTCGCGTGCCATAGAACATGCGGGCCTTTTCACCCAATGTTGTAACAACGCGACTCCAGTCATCCGCAAGCCATGCTTGCGCCTCAGCGTAGAGATTGGATGTCGATTCCTGGTTCTTCATTGACGAAAACCTCCTAAGACTAAGAGCGCTGGCGGGAAACGTTCTAACGTACGTTTATCGCGTGGACACAATATTGACGCGAGGGGGATCGCTCTCGCGGGCCTGTGGGAGCCGGCGGACTGTATGCCTACCAGATCTTCCAGGGCGCCGTGCCTGACTGCCAGAGATCTTCGAGATAGTTCTTTTCTCGTAGCGTGTCCATGCAGGACCAGAAGCGATCGTGGCGATATCCCATGAGTTGACCTTCACGAGTCAATCGTTCGATGGGCTCGCGCTCCCAGATCGTTTCATCGCCGGCAATGTAATCGATCGCCTCGCGTTGCAACACATAAAACCCGCCGTTGATCCAGCCCTCATCACCATGCGGCTTCTCCTTGAAGCCAGTAATCTGGTTTTGGTCGTATTCCAAACGTCCGAATCGGGCCGGCGGCAACACCGAGGTGACCGTGGCAAGTTTTCCATGGGAATGGTGGAACTTCATGAGTGCCTGGATGTCGATATCTGCTACACCATCACCATAGGTAAAGAGAAACGATTCCTCTTTCTCGAGCCACTTCTTGAGTCGCTTCAGACGGCCACCTGTCTGCGTATGGAGACCGGTATCGACTAAGTGAACTATCCAATCCTCGTGTTGTTTGCCGTCATGGATCGTCGTCTTGCCGCTATCCAAATTGACAGAGATATCCTTGTTGAAGGCATAAAAATTCAGAAAGTACTCCTTGATCATTTCCCCCTTGTATCCAAGCGCCACGATAAACTCTTTGACTCCATGAGTGGCATAGATGTTCATGATATGCCACAAAATCGGCTTGCCACCGACTTCGACCATCGGCTTCGGGCGAAGGTTGGTCTCTTCACTCAATCTGGTTCCCATTCCTCCTGCAAGAATTACCGCTTTCATAATGCAGTCCTCTCCTCGCTGCGCGTAATGTTGGCACTCTCCTGCCTAGGGACAAACTGCGTGGTCCACTTTAGCATCGGCCTGACCACTCCTAACATTTCACCTACTAAGTCGCCACGGGCCGAGTCGCCATCGTGGCTATCGACGACCAAAAACCCGACGGCCTCCTCGGCATGGATCAGCTTCCGGTGCGGCTCGAACGACATACAGATCGCGTTTATGTAGTGGGCACCCTCCGATAGAAGGTTGCCTGGAACCCATGCCGTCGAAACATATCTCCCAACCGGACGCGGACGGCGACGCCAGTCAGGATCTAAATCCCACACTTCAAAGATGCATTCCCCGTCATCGGAATAAAACTCGATGTTTGGGGTGAGCACCCAGCCTGGTTGCAGCACCTCTATCTCCAGCTCAATTGCGAACGTTTGACGTATGTCGACGACGTCGGGAATCCGGCCGTCTACAGTTTTCACTCGAACGGCGCAAAGCCGTGCGACGTCGTCGCCCGGAGCGGTCGACAAGTCCGTCCATTCCTTGGAGCCTCGCGAAGAAGCTCCAGCATGCATATATGTGCCCACCACGTGGTGCGCAGGACCGTCAGCGATCACTTTCCCCTGATCCAACAAGATCACTCTCTGACACAGCCGTGTGACTGCCTGCAGATTATGGGAGACAAACAACACCGTCCGACCGTGCTCACCGATGTCCTTCATCTTATCAAGACACTTCTTTTGAAATTGCGAGTCTCCGACCGCCAACACTTCATCCACGATCAGAATCTCCGGTTCCAGGTGGGCGCCTACAGCAAACGCCAGCCGGACGTACATCCCGCTGGAATACCGTTTCACCGGCGTATCGATGAACTTGGCGATCCCGGCAAACTCGACGATTTCGTCGAACTTCCGACTAATTTCCGCCTTCTTCATCCCCAGGATGATCCCACTGAGATAGATATTGTCCCGACCCGTCAGCTCGGGATGAAAACCGGTCCCCACCTCCAGCAACGTTCCGATGCGCCCGAAGATTTCGGCTCGACCGCTGGTGGGGTCTGTAATACGAGACAGGATTTTGAGCAGGGTACTTTTCCCCGCCCCATTTCGACCGATAATGCCGACGACTTCTCCCGCGCGAATTTCGAACGAGACATCTTTGACCGGCCACAGTTCTTGCTTCACCAAATTCTTCGTACTGAAAGGGGATCGGAGCGTGAGTAATTTCTTGGTCCCATTATTCACACGCTCCGCCAATGATCCGTCTTGATCGTCCTTGTTGACGGATATCACATACCTTTTCGAGAGATGCTCAGCTCGAATAGTCACATTACTCATGTCACGCTACCATTGACCTTCCATAGAACTGCTTGTCACTTGTGCCGTTTCAACCACAAGGGGTGAGAGAGCTGCCACACGAAAAAATCAGATCACATCCACAAACTTGCGTTCCATTCGATTGAAATACGACATACCCAAGAGTAGGAGGGCACTTACAAACACAACCGTCACGGCTATTCTATCCAGGCTTGGAGGAGGGGTCTTCAACAACGTCCACCGAAACCCTTCGATGACTCCTGCCATAGGATTGAGGTTATAGAGCCATTTCCAT
>ERZ1292633.2845-Hain-H41-02um-R1-2845-length-17335-cov-5_pt1 | contig 17335 bp, 9 predicted proteins | sample MGYA00564406_ERZ1292633 | MGnify/ENA primary metagenome ERZ1292633 (study PRJEB36523, sample SAMEA6512639) | groundwater metagenome | collected 2019-01-08 | study: AquaDiva: Metagenomics assemblies of 32 groundwater samples | reverse complement strand
TGAAAAGTGGCTTGCAAGCCGCTATAACAAACCAGCTTTGAACATTTTCGACTATAACATTTATGCCATCTGCAGTGATGGTTGCTTAATGGAAGGCGTGAGTTCGGAGGCGGCATCGTTGGCTGGGCATCTTGCGCTTGATAACCTGTGCTGGATTTATGATAACAATCACATCACGATTGAGGGCAGTACACAAATTACGTTCACGGAAGATGTGGCGGCGAGATTTCTCAGCTATCACTGGAATGTTCTACGTTTGAGTGAGGCAAACGATATCGAGCAGATCGATCAAGCCTTGCAGAAATTCCGGGAGACCAAAGGGAAGCCTACGCTGATCATTCTTGATAGTCACATTGGATACGGTTCGCCCAATCGGCATGACACGGCTGCAGCGCATGGCGAGCCGCTTGGTTTAGACGAAATCCGTTTAACCAAGCGTGCCTACGGTTGGCCTGAGGATGTGCAATTCCTGGTACCGGAAGGGGTGCGTGAGCACTTTGCTGCCGTTATTGGAAGACGTGGCGCAGCGGCTCGTCAAGTATGGATAAATTTACTCAATGATTATCGTAACAAGTATCCTGAATTTGCTACCGAAATTGATCAAATGCAGCATCGCGAATTGCCGGCCGAGTGGGATAACAACCTGCCGGTATTTCCGGGCGATCCAAAGGGGTTAGCAGGACGAGAAGCTTCCGGTAAAGTGCTAAACGTATTGGCGCAGAATATTCCTTGGCTGCTGGGTGGCGCTGCAGACCTAGGCCCATCAACCAAAACATTGTTGAATTATCTTGGTGCTGGCGATATTCAGGCTCAAACACCGGGGGGGAAGAATTTGCACTTCGGCATCCGAGAACACGCCATGTGCGCAATTGTGAACGGGCTTTCGTTATCCAAGTTACGGCCCTATGGTGCTACTTTCTTCATCTTCAGTGATTACGCGCGACCAGCCATTCGTTTATCGGCGTTGATGGAACTGCCAACTATATTTATATTCACTCATGATGCCATGGGCGATGGAGAGGATGGTCCGACGCATCAACCGATCGAACAGCTTGCTTCTTTGCGTGCCATTCCTGGTCTGACACTTCTGCGGCCAGGCGATGCTAATGAAGTGGTCGAGGCCTATCGCGTTATCCTACAATTGCGTCATCGTCCTGCAGTTCTGGTGCTTTCGCGTCAACCGCTTCCGACATTGAATCGGAATAAATATGCGCCCGCTTCGGGCGTAGCCAGCGGAGCTTATATACTGGCTGATACTCCGGGCGGCAAGCCCGATATAATACTTATCGCAACCGGCAGCGAAATCAGCCTTGCTGTACAAGCGCATGAAAAGCTCATTGCTGAAGGTATTCGCTCTCGTGTTGTATCCATGCCCTCATGGGATATCTTCGAGCATCAAACACAGGAATACCGTGACAGCGTATTGCCTCCGGCGGTGAAGTCACGGATCGCGATCGAGCAAGCGTCAACCTTCGGCTGGGAACGCTATGTGGGTGATAGTGGCCGCATCATTGGTATGCAGACTTTTGGTGCTTCAGCTCCCTTGAAAGAGCTACAGAAAGAATTCGGTTTCGAGCCTGAGCGGGTAGTGCTAATCGCAAAGGAATTACTGGAAAAAACAACAACTAGGTAGCAGTTGTCGCAGTTTCCCAGATTACTGATTTATTGGTATCTTGTACGAGGAATCTTATGCAAGCACCTTCTGCAAAATTCCCTCACCCTACTTGGGCTCACGCTGGCAAGGATATGGTCGGCACCAGCCTTGGATCTTCACGTCTTTGGTTTACCATTGCAAAAGGAATTGTTACCGAGGTTTATTATCCACGCATTGATATTCCCCAAATTCGTGATCTTGGTTTTATCATTGCCGATAAGCAGGGGTTCTGGGTAGAGCTCCGCCGTCTCGGTAACTATCGAATTAGCTTACCGAAGCCCTATGTGCCTGCTGTTGAGATTGTTCATAGCCACCCATGTTTTACCTTTACGTTACAAGTTTGTCCATCACAGCGGCGAGATGTACTCCTGCTACGTTACCGATTAGAAGGGGATGAGAGTCTACGGGCCTATGCGCTTTTGTCAGCACGCCTGGGTGGTGATGCGGAGAATAATTTCGCCTCCGTAGATAAGCACAATGGGCGTAGAGTACTTTGGGCGGAGCAGGGGCCTTTCGGGTTGGCGCTGATGGCGTGTCAAGATACAGGTGCCGGAGCTTTCGAGCGTTGTTCTGCCGGTTATCTTGAAACGAGTGACGGCTGGCAGGATTTCGATCGACATGGACGCATGACCTGGGAGTACGATCGTGCAGGCCCAGGTGCTGTCTCGCTGATGGGTGAATTGCCAAAACAGGCAACACTCGCGCTTGGTTTCGGAATAAGCAAAGAATCGGCGGCGACACTTGCAATGTCGAGCTTGACCGAAGATTTTTCAGAGGTTTGGGGTGCTCAATGTCGAGTCTGGGAAGCATGGCACAAGAATTGCCATCTTCTCGATTTACCGCATAACCTTCAGCGGATGCTTGCGCTTTCGGGGATGGTTCTCAAGGTTCACGGCGACCGCACTTATTGCGGTGCTACCGTAGCAAGCCTTGCCATACCATGGGGTGAGGACAGCCAAAGCCGCGGAGGATATCATTTGGTATGGTGTCGCGACCTCGTTGAAACCGCGGGCGCTATGGTTTCACTGGGAGCGCTTGACGATGCTCGCGACGTATTATGTTACTTGATTGCCACACAGCAGGCAGATGGTCACTGGTTCCAGAATCAGTGGCTTGGGGGCAATGCGCTCTGGCAAGGAATTCAGCTTGATGAAGCTGCCTTTCCCGTCCTTTTAGCTTCTGCATTGCATGAACGCGGTGCTCTAGGAAGTGTCTCGTGCAAGGATATGGTCAGGCGAGCGTTACGCTTTATCGCCCATGAAGGTCCGATAACCGGCCAAGACAGATGGGAGGAGGATTCTGGTGTTAATACCTTCACACTCGCAGTAGCTATTGCCGCGCTAGTTGACGGCAGCACTTTTCTCGATGGGGAAGCGAAAGAATTTGTACTGCTGCTTGCAGACAATTGGAATGCCTGCCTTGAGGAATGGACTTTTGTGACAGATACACCACTTGCCGAGAAGTTTGGCGTAGCGGGTTATTATATTCGCACTATGCCGAACGATGTGTTGATACATGCGGATGCCCAGGCCGAGCATGTTCTGATCAAAAACCGTGCACATGCCCCGGATTTGCCCGCCGAAGAACAGATCTCAACTGATTTTCTTCAACTTGTACGCTTCGGGTTGCGTCTGGCGAAGGATCCTCGCATTCTAGATAGCCTGAAAGCCATAGACCAGATTCTTAAAGTTGAAACGCCGAACGGTCCTGTGTGGCATCGCTATAACGGGGATGGCTACGGCGAACATGAAGATGGTAGCGGCTTCGACGGTACCGGGTTTGGACGGGGATGGCCGCTTCTGACAGGGGAACGAGGTCATTACGCGCTAATGGCAGGTGAAGATCCACTGCCTTACTTAGATACCATGGCGGCAATGACAGGTATTGGCGGCCTTCTTCCGGAACAGGTATGGGATGGCGCGCCCATCCCAGAACATCATCTGTATCCAGGCAAGCCGAGTGGCTCGGTTATGCCACTTGTTTGGGCGCATAGCGAATTTATCAAGCTGTGTTATAGCCGTGCGTCAGGCTATCCGATTGACCGGCCTAGTACTACCTGGAAACGTTATCAGGGAAAACGCCCTGAAATCACCCGTACGCTTTGGGGGCCGCGATATCATCCGCATCTCGTGCGTTCGGGTAACGAATTAACTGTTGCGTTGAGGACGCCAGCTCGTGTGCATTGGGGTATCAATGGATGGAAAGAAATACAAGACATAGATACCCGAGATACTGGACTGGATATCTATGTGGCAGATCTTCCGATCGCAGCGCTCAAGCCTGGCGAAACTGTCCAGTTTACCTTTTACTGGCCGGATAGAGAAATATGGGAAAACACTGAATATGAAGTTCTGGTCGTTGATGCTAGAAATAAATCGATGTAACTATCCAACGTAGCTTTCCTTAAGTCTTTCAGCAAATCAAGCAAATTATATTCAAGATGGAAATTCATGTGCAAAGCGCATCAGAGTTTACAATAAAAGCCAATCTTTCTTAATAAATCTTTTGATATATAAGTGCTTGCACTTACGTGTCTGCACGGATACTGTCTCCTATTATTCTCCAGTAGTATGTGAAAAGTCTTTAATACGAAAGGGGTATAAAAAAATGAGCGGCAAGACTTTTCAAATCACTTTCTGGTTGACCTGTTTCATAAATGGTTTTTTCTTATGGAGCGGCAATACATTCGCTACAGAAACAGAAAAGACAGATGAAACGAAGGCAAAAAAATTGATACTTTTCAATAAAAGTTCTAGCAATATTGCACAAGTTGCCGCGCCATATAATAAAGCACAATCTGGCCCATTCACTGCGCAGGAAACCGTAGGACGCACTCGATTTGACTTTGATAATTTAACTGGACTTATGGAAAACCATAAAACCCCACTTGCTGCGATGGCACCGGATTGGCTCAATGTGGCTGTTGAACATCGCACGCGCTATGACGTATTTGACAATGGTTTCACAAAAACTATTCCAGGTTTTAATGATCAGATTCATCAGCGGACAAGATTCTTGATGGAAATTAAGAATATCATCGATCCGCTTAAGTTCACGCTTGAATTGACTGATATGCGCTCCACGATGGCCAGTTTCGGGCAAGATCATAACCCGAATTTCGCCGATCATTTTGACTTTACCCAAATGCACCTCGGCCTGCACGACAAAAATTTTCTGGGTACAGGCTATGCGGCGAAATTCGAAGTCGGTCGTTTCATGATGGACTTGGGTGAAGCGCGCTTGGTAGGCGGACATCGTTGGGGAACTCTCTCGCCCGCGTTCGACGGCTTGCATTTTATGCTCGGCAATACGGATGAAAAATGGAGTCTGCGCGTGTTTGGTTCCCGGCCGGTTCAACGGGTAACGACATCGTTAAACTGGAATACCCCCGAAACATACTTCTCCGGCGCTTATGTAACCAACCGCGATCTGCGCTGGGCTAACTTCGACGGTTATTTCTTGCAGTTAAACGAAAGCGATAATCTGAAGCAGCGGAACTTATCGACCCCCGGTTTCAGGCTGTTTGCCAAGCCTGCAAAAGGCATGATGGATTATGAAATTGAATCCATGTATCAATTTGGAGATACTCAAAATGAAAAAGTTTTTGCGCACCGTCATCATGGAGAAATTGGATACTCCTTCGATACGAAAATTTCCGGTGTTAATATGCCAACTAGATTGATCTACCTATTTGATTATTCATCAGGAGATCGTGATCCTAACAAGAATTTTGATATTTTATATGCAAAACGTCGTGTAGAGTACGGGCCAACTGGGATGTTTGGGCCGTTTTTCCCCTCTAACTTAATTTCACCTGTAGGCTTTCGTGCAACCTTGTTACCTACACCTCAAGTCAGGCTTATGATGTCTCACCGTGCCTATTGGCTGGCCAATAAACATGGTGCTTATGTAGGCAGCGGCCTACAAGATGCAACTGGTCAAGCAGGCAGCTTTCTGGGGCACATGCTTGATGTCAGCGTAGGCTGGGATCCACAGTACAGTTATCTAAAGCGCGTGAGTTTTGATATAGGGTATAGTCATATTTTCAAGGGTGATTACTTTGATAAAGTCGGACCAGGTCTTTCCGCGGATACCAACTATGGATATACCATGGCTACCTTTAAATTTTAGCTTCTTAAGGCCTGAATATGACGACTTCTGTTAACAGCTTTTATAATCTAAACTGTTTTAAGAAGTCGTTAATAAATCTGCGAGAACAAAAAATATATACTTCAATACGCTCAAGCTAAAACTTGGTCAATCTGTATCTGCACCAATGTTGCTCATAATAAATTATTTCCATCATGTGCAACTTAGTGAAATATTAGTCATAAGCGCGAAGATTCCAATGAGTAAGCACCCATTCGTTCGCCTCCTTTGGCGTGCACTAGGCGCAGCCGTGGCAATTTCACTTGCACTATGGATTGCGGGACTATCTGAAAAATCGTTTCTTCTGGCTTCACTTGGAGGGTCCACTGTTTTCCTTTTTGGGCTTACCCGGGCTCCAGCTGCCCAGCCGCGTGCATTGTTTGGGGGGCATCTGAGTGGCGCATTTATCGGCATCGCCTGCTACCAAGCCTTCGGTGACTCCATTTCAGTCTATATTGCAGCCACAGTTCTTACATTTTGTTTCATGCTCATTACCCGTACTGTTCATCCGCCTGCCGGAGCCAATTCTATTATCATGATTGAAGCCAACGCCGGATGGTTGGTACTTTGGCAGCCAGTACTGCTAGGCGTTGGTAGCCTTTTCCTGGTAGCTATCGTCTGGAGTCGCCTTTACCCAGGGCTCGCCCATTATCCGGCATCACCCATGGAGCCATCGCCACCGAGTTTCGACTGGAGTGATTGATTTGTATGATATTGTGGCTAAGTATCTATGACATCTATTCAAGCAGAAACAATTTTATTGTTCGGTGAGGTACTGGCAGATATATTCGATGATCGGAAAGTGTTTGGGGGTGCGCCGTTCAATGTTGCACGCCACCTGCAAGCATTTGGACTGCATCCAGTACTGATAACACGCACTGGAAACGACGAACTTCGCCGTGATTTACTTGCGGTAATAAAAGACGCCGGCATGGATGATCGCGGTATACAACTTGATGTTTCTCGTCCAACTGGTCAAGTGATGGTGCATATGGAAGGGCGCGAACACCGCTTTGAAATTCTGCCGGAGCAAGCCTATGACTACATACATGCTGGCATAACGCATATGATTACTTTGGCAGTGCGTCCGCAACTGATCTATTTTGGCACCTTGGCCCAGCGCAGTGCAAAGTCCGCTCAGGCCTTGGGCGAATTGATCCGCAGCAGCAACGCCCCCCGTTTTTTGGATATTAATTTGCGTAAACCTTGGTATGACGTATCCACCTTAGAACGCTCTTTGAGACGCGCAAACTTGGTAAAATTAAATGAGGAAGAGTTGGATATACTAACATCGTTATTTCGGTTATCCGGTAAAAATCAAGTGCAAAATGCTGATGCGTTGGTCAGATGTTTTGGTTTGGACGGCGTTTTGGTTACATGTGGTGAACGAGGAGCTTGGCAGCTCGACAACGAGGGAAAGGCGGAAAGTGTCGAAGGATCTACATCTTTACGATCACTGGTGGATACGGTGGGTGCAGGGGACGGTTTTGCTTCTGTTTACATCTTAGGCTTATTGCGCGACTGGCCGCCTACGCTTACCTTGTCGCGTGCCAATGACTTTGCTGCTACTTTGTGCGAAATACGAGGAGCAATTCCAGATTCTGCGGATTTTTACGAACCGTTCATGAAGGATTGGAATATATGACGATGGAACTGATTAATAACGAAAACCCATTGTATATTTTGATGATCAGTCCGCACGGCTTGATCAGAGGGAATAACATGGAGTTGGGGCGAGATGCTGATACAGGCGGACAAACCACCTATGTGGTGGAGCTAGTGCGTGCATTGGCACGCCATTGCGATGTCGGACAAGTTGATTTGTTGACGCGGCTGATCGATGATCCCGCAGTATCTCCGGATTATTCCCAGCCCATTGAAGAAGTTAGTAACGGCGCGCGTATTCTGCGCCTGCCTTTCGGTCCATCGCATTACATACGCAAGGAATTACTGTGGCCTCATCTCGATCAATTGGTGGATCGTAGCCTACATTTTTTGCGTCAGCAGGGGCGATTGCCAGATTTGATACATACACATTACGCCGACGCAGGGTATGTAGGGCAGCAATTATCACTGCTCCTTGGCATACCTCAGGTGCACACGGGGCACTCACTGGGGCGCCCTAAGCAGTCGCGCTTGTTGGCAAGTGGCCGGAAAAAGCATGCTATTGAACGTCAGTTCAATTTCGAACGCCGCATCGCAGTAGAAGAGGATTTGCTGGTAAGCGTTAATATGGTGGTTACCAGCACGCGGCAAGAGGTAACCGAACAGTATGGCATGTATCATAACCATGAACGCAGTCGCTTTGTCGTGATTCCGCCAGGGACCGACATTACGCGCTTCTCGCCGCCGGGACGTAGAACAATTAATCCTAATGTTATGCGAATGGTAGATAAATTTCTATCGGATCCAGCCAAGCCGATAATACTCGCAATTTGCCGCCCTTCCATTCACAAGAATCTGAAGGGTCTGATTGAAGCTTATGGAGGTAATCCTGAGCTACAGAAAATGGCCAATCTGGTTATCGTCTCTGGCAATCGTGACGACATTCGTGAACTGGATGAAGCCTCGCAGAAAGTACTGAGGGAGCTGTTGCTGGATATAGATCGTTATGATTTATGGGGGTGCGTAGCGATACCCAAACACCATGCTGCCGAAGATGTGCCGGAGCTATACCGTCTGGCTGTGCGCCGCCGCGGTGTATTTGTTAATCCGGCACTCACCGAACCATTTGGCTTGACCTTGATTGAAACCGCAGCGAGCGGTTTGCCCTTTGTAGCAACCGAAGATGGTGGGCCGCGGGATATTTTGGCGAATTGTTGTAATGGTTTGTTGGTGAATCCGTTGGATCCGGTTGCTATTGCTGCGGCATTATCCAACGTATTATCGGACAAGCAGCAATGGCGGACGTGGTCGAAGAATGGCGTTATAGGCGCACGCCGTCACTATAGTTGGGATGCTCACGTAAGCAAATATATGAAGGAAGTACGCAGACTGCTGCGCCGTGATCGCAAGCGCATGCGGCGTCAGATTTCATTCACCATGCAAGACGGCAAATCGCCCATGCCGCTGGCGCGAAGAGCCTTGGTCAGCGATATAGACAACACCTTGCTTGGGAACAGAGAAGGATTGCAACAGTTAATTAGCTGGCTAAAAAAACATGCAGGATCAGTTGTCTTCGGTGTCGCTACCGGACGCTCTCTGGAAAGTGCAGTGAAAGTTCTCAAGAATGCACGGGTTCCAATTCCGAATGTGCTAATCACCTCAGTTGGAAGCGAAATCAATTATGGTCCTAGGCTACAACCGGATGTCGGATGGGCCAACCGCATTGCCCATCTATGGCGACGTGATGCACTAGAACAAGTTTTGTCCGGCCTGCCGGGGTTGATACTTCAAACCGCTGAGAACCAGCGTAAATTCAAGCTAAGCTATAACGTGATATCAAAGAAGATGCCTTCACTGCAGGATTTATATCGATTGTTGCGGGAACATCGTTTGCATGCGCGACTTATCTATTCGCATGAAAAATTTTTAGACGTATTGCCGATACGTGCCTCCAAGGGGCATGCCATCCGTTATCTGGCTTATAAATGGGGGCTACCCCTAGAGAATTTTCTAGTGGTAGGTGACTCCGGTAATGACAAGGAGATGTTGCTCGGTGATACGCTAGGGATAGTGGTTGGTAACTACAGCCCGGAGCTTGAGCCGCTGCGTGACTTGGAGCAGATATATTTTGCTCAGGGTCACCAAGCTGACGGTATTCTGGAAGGGCTGGCGTACTATAACTGGCGAATTGAGCATAACAAATAATTCTAGGCGCATATATTTATGTATGAACAGATTTCACATTCTTTGCTCAATGACATTCTAGTTGAACTGAAGAAAAAAACTAAGCCGCAGAATCTGCAATTTTTTCATACTCGGCTGGGAGCAAATTTCTATGCCATTTACTCGTTATTCAATACGCTTTATGGGGAGCATCCAGATTCCAAGAAACATATTCTGCATCTGGTGGAAACGCTAATGCGTCAATATATCAGACGCCCCAGTCATCTTAAGAAAATTGATTTGGAGCGAGAAAAAGATCACAACTGGTTTCTAAATCAGAAATGGGTCGGCATGGCACTGTACTGCAACGGATACGCTGACAACCTGAAGGATATGTTGTCCAGATTGAATTATCTTCAAGAATTGGGAGTTAATCTAGTACACATCATGCCTATCTGCGATTGTCCCGAAGGCAAAAGTGATGGCGGATATGCCGTAAGAGATTTTTGCAAGATTGATAGCCGCTTCGGTACCTTCGAAGATTTTGATAAATTGGTTACTAACTTAAAAAAGCGAGACATGCTGCTGACATTGGATGTGGTCGTCAATCATACCTCCGATCAGCATGAATGGGCTAAGAAAGCACGAGAGGGCGATAAGGCATATCAAGATTATTACTTCATCTTTGATGACCGGTCGATTCCGGATATCTATGAAGAATCCATGCCGGAAGTATTTCCAGAAACTGCACCCGGAAACTTCACTTGGGATGAGGCGATGGGTAAATGGGTGATGACCGTGTTTAATCGCTATCAATGGGATTTAAACTACCGGAACCCAGCAGTTTTTATAGAGATGCTAGACATCATCTTGTTCTGGGCAAATCGAGGTGCGGATATTCTGCGGCTTGATGCGGTGGCATTTATGTGGAAGAAAATGGGCAGTTCTTGCCAGAATGAGCGCGAGGCGCACTTGATTTTGCAGTTGATGAAGGATTGCTGCCAAGTTACCGCTCCCGGTGTGCTATTTATCGCGGAAGCCATTGTTGCACCTACCGAGATAATCAAATACTTCGGTGAAGATGCCATCAATGCTAAAGAATGCGAGATCGCCTATAACGCGACTTTCATGGCGCTGCTATGGGATGCAGTGGCGACAAAAAAGGCAATACTGCTGAACAAGGGGATACAAAATATTCCTTCAAAACTTGAGCGGGCAACTTGGCTCAATTACGTGCGCTGTCATGATGATATTGGCTGGGGTTTCAGCGACGACGATATTGTCACTGCTGGGTATGAGCCGCAGTCGCATCGGCGCTTTTTAGTGGATTATTTTACCGGAAATTATGAGGGATCGCTTGCGACCGGACTTGCCTTCGGAAGAAATTCCCAGACCGGTGATGCGCGTATCTCCGGATCGCTGGCTTCACTCGCTGGACTCGAACGTGCGCTAAAAAATAACGACCCCGATGCCATTAATATGGCCATCAAAATTATTCTCCTATTACACGGAATGATTCTTTCGTTCGGCGGTATTCCAATGCTTTACTACGGAGATGCGATCGGAACGCTAAATGATGATTCTTATCTTAATGATGAATCAAAAAACGACGACAGCCGCTGGATACACCGTCCGAAGATGAACTGGGAAAAAGCTATGCAAAGAACACAACCAGGAACAGTTGAGTACAGCATCTTCAATGCAGTAAAGAAAATGATTTCTATACGCAAGGAAATACCAGCTTTTGCAGATAGAAACAATCGCGAGTTATTGAACGTTGATAATCCCCATCTTTTTGTGTTTTTACGATTTGATCAAATCAATAGCAGCTCGCGCGTTTTGGTCATTGGAAACTTTAATGATGAACCGCAATTTCTGGATCTATCACCTCTGCAACGCATAGGATTTTTTCAATACGATTCAATCAAAAATTTGTGTAATGGAGAGTCTTTGCATGCAATGAATGGGAATCTAATGATTCCTGCACGGTCTTTTTACTGGCTGCAGGGATAATAGTTATTAAACACAGATTTCTATTTACAGTTGATCGCTATTGGATATCTTTATATCGAGCTGACTAAAAACTCATAAATAGCTTTTTGAATTAAATAATGGTTTATATTTTGGCAGAATAGTGCACGTAAATATTTGAATTAACACCAAAAACCATGCACTATGATTCTGCATATCAGACAAAAGCAACTGCCCCTCGAAGGATTTGATACGCCGCCAAGGGCATGATTCTTGACCCCAATAATCGCTGGGTAAAACTGTGAGATTGCCCGTCGTGGGATGATTTGTCCGAGAGTTACGATAAGACGTTATGTTCAAGACTAGGCCACCCAACCAAAGATGCCACAATTGTGATTGGAGCGGCCACTATTATTTGCTACATAACCTTTCCTATAGATCCGGAACTATTTATTCGTGAATCTTTTTGCAGGTAAGCACTTGTACTGTATGTGTATAGAAAACACACAAAATCATGAATAATTCGCTCCGGAGCAATAATGCATCTTTATCATTAACGTGATCTGCAGTGCAATCTTTGCAAATAGCTGCTATTTTTATAAAAAAGATAAGCGACTTATTATTTAATTCCAGTGATTTCTTCCGCTTCAATCAACTCGAATTTGTTATCGCCGATATGTCTAAGTTTGACTTTATAGTACGTTCCCAATGCCTTTACCTGCTGGATGTCTAATGTTCCAGTTTCAGTTACAAAAACAGAGTTTTCGTTAAGATCCGTCGCTGCTGAAACTGCCAGTTCAAATTTGTCGTGTTCAAGACCACGATTAAAAACTATTGTAATCGGGGATGTCGCGATAGAAACAGAAGTATCGCTATTCGCTTTAGATTCGAATAATTTGAGCTGGATGCGATAGGCGCCGACACTGCCGCCTAACGCATTCGATGCATCAAAAATAGACATTTCCAGGTGTTCGTGCATTCCCCCATCGCTGCCAATTTCACCGATCACCGCGGGTGTATTACTCACACCGTCGGTTCGATACGAAATAGCATTGCCAAGCGCATCGGTAATTTCAATTCGTTCTCCGTTTGGCGCCGTCGTGCTCCATTCAGTGCCATTCCAGAATTGCAATTGACCGACAGGCTGGAAACGCAGCCAATTCCCTGGGGTGAATGCTCCTTTTGCGATATTGACATCAAAACCAGGTTCGTCCGTAGTGTAGAGTCCTCCGCTGATGTCGCCAAAGTCCGGTTCGAACAAATTGCTGTTAAGAAATATTTCCGCGCCAATTTTCCAGGGCTGGATGTCGCCTTCATGCGAGTGTGCTTGCGCAATAGCAGATATGGAAAATAAGCTAAGAACGAACGTCATAGTCAGGTTAATAATTTTCTTTAGCATGATAAGGCCTCATGAGTTGATTTAAGTTACTGTTTTATAATTTCTGCTTGCTTCAATTAAGATAATGAATGCCATTGTCCTCCTTAGATAATTTCTATTATTCAAAACCCCCGCCAATTTCTTCTAAGTGCTCCAAGCGGAATTTATCGTCTCCGATATTGCGCAAGGTCGCTTTAAAATTCTTTCCGTGTGTATAGACTGAAGGGATTTTCAGGATTCCGCTTTCAATGTCATACCGAACGGGTATGGCGTAGCGGGGTTTGTCGATTTGTACCGTATTGAGCACAAATATATTTTCATCTTGTAGCTGCAATTGCGCGCGATAATGTTGATTGCTTGCCTGGATATCGTTCAGATTCAATATGCCGGTATTCTGGTCGTAGACCGCTGCCACATTCAATACAGTGGCGGGCGCTATAATCGGGATATTGCACAGCCGGAGTGTGCATAAGTCTTTAGCCAGAGAAGCATCGGTACGATCAATGACACCGTCGCGATTGACGTCAAGCATGGCATTACCGGGGTTAACCGGTTCATTGTTTTGGGCAGCCAATAGAATCAATGCCACATCGATTCGATCCACGTCGCTGTCTAAATCCACATCGCCAGGAATTGACACAGGGAGTATTGGCCGCGGCGGATCCGGATCAATGTCCGATGGTTTGCCAGCGAGCGCTACTAAGGCTGCAGCGAATGCTGCCTCATCCAAACCGGCATTAAACAAAATCAGGAATGGTTCTGAAGGAAAGAAACGTGCATTGGAAATAAGCTGCATTTCAACCAAATAGGCACCAACAGGCCCGCCTACTTCTCCCTGTTGATTTTCCAGAAAGAAGCTCAGATGGGTGTGTAAAATGCCATTATTGTTGGTAATGTCCACAACCAATTCGGGATTGCCCAGAATGCCTTCAGCAGAGAAAATGGTACTGCCGTCAATGCCAAAGCTACCGTCACTAAAACATACTAATTGTCCAGCACATTTCGAGAAATCGTTGAGTACCTCGGCACTGGCTTCGAGTCCGCCGAACAGGGTGATTTGGATACCATGAGGCGAATTCCCCCAGGAAGATAACGCCGGGTTCCAATATTTAAGTGCCCCAAGTGCGCGATAGCTCACCAGTTCATTGGGTAGTAAACCATTTTGAATTGATTGAAACCCCGGATTCTTGGTTCGGAAATCCCCACCGGGAAGATCTCTAAAATTGGCCAGAAAGATAAGCTTTCCTGTTGTAGATTCTTTAGGTAAGGCTCCGGCAGGTAATTCAAGCGTTTGTGCCAGTTTACCTAAGTCACACCCGACAACACCGGGCGTGCGGCAGTATCCGGCAAATACTGCATTGCCTTCTCCCCAGACTTCGACATCCAGGTGCTGGGCGAAAGCTGCCTGATTCAATAACAGCGCAACAATCAGCAAATAAAATCGGATACGGTTGGTCATGTAAGTTTGATTTTCATTCTATGCAATTCTTGCCGTGGTCTTGTCATTAAGCAGATTGACTAAAAGGAGGCACGCAACCCGAACACAAAACTTCGTCCTGGCTCCGGTGCGAAATTTCGTAAAAAGGAAACCGAGTTGCGTATTTCCTCATCCAACAGATTGTGCGCTTTGGCAAACAGCCACAAATCACCCCATGTGCCGGTTTTAATTTGATAATCCGCCGTTGCGGTTAATAAATGGTATCCCCCCGTGGATGTTTCATTTTTGCCCGGATGAGTTTGCGTTTCCCCGCGGGTATAACGCAGCGCGGTAGTCCATAGGCTGTTGCCAAATCCCAGCTCGGCGCCGTAGCGTAGCGGAGGCATGCGCGGCACATCGTCGCGATCGCCATTGACAAAGCGGCCGCGTACATAATCGGAGAACACGGTCAGCAGCACATTGCCCCGCGGCATCTTATAGAGGGTTGCGTCAATCCTGGATTCGAAACCGGCAAATTCGGCATTGCGTTGATCGTAAGCGAAAATCGATACGCATTCCGAGTCGCTGACACAGCGCTGGCGGATCACTTCGTTGTCAATTTCGTAGACCAGGCCGGTATTGCGCAGATAAATATAATTGTCGGTACGATTATAATAGCCATTGATCCGTGCACTGATGCGCTCGGATTTCCAGTCAAAACCGAAATCAGCCATGTTCACAGTTTCATTCTTTAATTGCACATTCCCGATCTCGAAACTGCGGGTGGATAAATGCGGGCCGAGCGCAAGCAATTCCTGTATATCCGGGGGACGCTTGCCGCGATTCAATGTCAGCGTTAGCGCAATATCCGGTAGCGGATTCCACTGGACGGCTGAGGAAGCGGAGAGTGCCTGATAGTCAAGCGCATTGGGCAAAGGCACAGGTGGCAGGGCGCTGCCGCGCAGTTTCAATTCGCTGGCGCTGGGATTTACGTGCGCTTGTTCGAAGCGGAGGCCGCCACGCACTATCCATTTATTCCAGGTGTAATCCTGCGTGGTATAAAAACCCAATGACTGTTGCTTGGTCGGCGGTACGAAAGTTTCGACGCCGAGGGCGGAGAATTTACGATCTATCCAGTGTGCGCCGAAAGTGCCAGTCAGGTTTGGTAGCGCATTGTGACGCGCTTCGACACGGCCCTCGCCGACATCATTTTTGAACTTGGTGAAAGGTGAGCCGCCTTCCACCTCGGTATGCCCGTAGTCGACCAAACCATAACGAAAACTGATGCTTTCGATACCGCGCATCGGCGCGTACCATTCAGATTTAAAATCGTAGCGGGTTTGTTGCATATTGATACGGATATTCGGAAACAAGGCCTGGGGTCCAAAAATATCCTCAAAGCCAGTCAAATCCATCAGTCTGGGCAAGATCGTTTCCAGGCCATCCAAATGATTCGGATCCAGATGATGGCTACCTTTGGGTATTCCGTAGCGATTGTCCGTGTGACTGACCGACATGCCCGCCATGATATTATTGCCCACCCATGAAACACCGGCAAAACCACCAATTCCTTTGCTATCGGTATTCGGGATTTTGCCACTGATATTTTGTATTTCCGTCAGGCCGAATTGTTGTTCTACGAAAGCTGCATCAATTGCTTTGCCGGGAATTTGAGTATCGCCTCGTTTGCGAAAGAAACCGCCCAAATTAAACGCCAATTGATCTTTACCCATATTCAATTTAAAGGCCGAATTTGTGCCGTCTCCGTTTGTATCATAGCGGCTCTCAACAGACCCGCTGATTGGTTTTATGGCGCGCTTTTCAGGTATGCGCTGATCATTAACGTCGACAATGCCGCCAATTGCGTTGCCGCCATAACGAACTATTTCCGGGCCACGCATGACTTTTATTTCTTCGGCAAATAACGGATCAATCGCCACGGCATGATCCGGGCTAAGACTGGTTGCATCATGGGTGCCAATGCCATTTTGTAAAATACGCACCCGGGATCCGGTTAAGCCACGGATTACAGGGACGCCAACTCCTGGGCCAAAAGAAGCATTGCTCACACCCAATTCCGTCTCAAGAGTTTGACCTAGCGTATCGCTTTGCTGCAAACGCAAAGATCTGCCCTTCAAAACGCTGGTATTTGGTTTTGGATTCTGATCGGGTACGATGCCAATTACTTTTATGGGTTCAAGTTTGATCACGGATTCATTCTCGATAGAAACGGGTGCTCCTTTCGTTTGAGCGGAATTACTTGGTTTCTTATCAGTTGCTAGAGCTTGATTTGACGTTCCTGCCAATACAAAAACAAAAACAATGCCTGCCAATATTTGGTGCCGTTCGTTACGCACTATTTAAATCTTGTTAAAGATAAGCTTTGAAGTGATTTAAAAAATTCTGATTGATGGGATTCCAGAAAAATATTGTTCTTATTTAAAATCATAGTATTACTTTGGCTCTGGCAAATCTTTTCTAAAAATTATTTGGTATTTCTATAATGATATGTTGTAACATAACTAATATCAAGCAGTATAAAGCCAATTTAAAAAAGGGATAGTTGAAATGCGTGCGAACAAATTACTCGACAGATAAATTACCTGGCATTTGCCGGAGATAGTGCTTTTCTGAGGTTCTTGCGACGGTAAAGCAATGTGTAGTTTAAACAGACTTTTGTAACTTAAAGCGAAAATCATAAAGAAAACTAACTATGGATTGGTTTACTGTATTTGTCACACTAGCAGCGTCACTGGTAGTAGTGTTGGTTGCCGCATGCTCGGCTTTTGTTCTTTATATTAGAGACAGCGTACTGAAAAAGTGGATGCCAGGGCTGATCGCTGTTGCAGTAGGTGTATTGCTTGGTGATGCATTTCTTCACCTCCTGCCCGATGCTTTGAAGACTTCGGAAAGTGCCAGGTCAGTATCATTATGGACGCTGGTAGGTATCCTCTGTTTCTACATAATTGAGCAATTTCTCCACTGGCGGCACAACCAT
>ERZ1292633.2844-Hain-H41-02um-R1-2844-length-17342-cov-9_pt1 | contig 17342 bp, 14 predicted proteins | sample MGYA00564406_ERZ1292633 | MGnify/ENA primary metagenome ERZ1292633 (study PRJEB36523, sample SAMEA6512639) | groundwater metagenome | collected 2019-01-08 | study: AquaDiva: Metagenomics assemblies of 32 groundwater samples | reverse complement strand
CAAGGTAATGCCATCTGTAAGGTTTAATATGTTTCCAGAAAAATGAACAGATGGATATGTGTTTCATAACGTCTTCCTCAAAAATACACAGCTTGCACCGTCGACGTATCCAGCCCTTTCGAAATCACAGATATACCCCAAATGTTCGTAAAAACTGCGGGCGTTTTGGAAGCTCATTGTACAGACCGTCGCCATGGTACAGCCGATTTCAAGACCATAATCATGAACTTTCTCCATCAATTGTTTACCAAATCCTTGCCCTCTGTAAGATTCATAAACCCAAAGCTGATCAGTGTAGATTGATCCATAAATCACAGAGCCATTACATCCAGCAATGATGACATCTTGATCATCACGCATGAAAAAGGCAAAAGGATGGGCTTCTTCCTTAACGCCTAAAGCTTGAGTAGATTCGTTAATCTTGGTCGTAAGGAAATCAATATCTTGACCGGAAGGAGGCACTGTTTGTTCAATTCTCATAAAAATTCTTAAAAGAAATCTTTGGACATTCGTCTGGCCGCGGATCGGGACCCCCATCCGGAGCTCCCGAGCCAGCGTCGCCCCCACCTCCACACACCACGAAGCAATAGATCCCCCATCCTGCCTTTGCGGTTAACAAACCGTTAATAAGCAAGTTGTGTTGGTGTTTAAACCAATCAAGAACGTGTACAATAATCCAGTATACTGTGGACAATCGCACTGTTCTGGGCTCGCAGGATTTAAGATGCGCGATCCTAAAATCGCACATCGATCTATCGCCAACCGGCCACGCTAAGCCAATTCCCGCCAAAACGGTCCTGCTTACATTATCAATGTAAAGAATCAAAGTTAAGATCTGATGAAGAAAATAGATTTTCTTGAAAAATTTACTCATTCTAATTCCCTTGCATACCAACCATCAACTCTACGTTCACAATGAATAATGGTGCAATTTTTGACAAGCTTGATATCGTGTTCAATATTGAATCGCTTCGTCATGGCTACAAAAGTACCGCCATGCGCAACAATCATAAAAGGCTTATCCTCTGTATTTAAAATAGATTGAATAGCTTGTTCCACACGCTGGTGATGAGCATCGTGAGTTTCACCATTCACAGGATCAAGTCCTTGAATAAGAATGCGATCCGTTAATTCGGTCTGAGTGATCCCCTGCCAATCTCCCAAATCCCATTCCTTTAGGTCATGCTTTAAATTCATGGGAACTTGTTGTGTCTGATTAATAAGGGTAGCTGTATCATGCGCCCGAATCATGGGGCTGTGATAAATAGAGTGGAAGTTCAGAGCATGCGCTTTTTGGGCTGCTTCTGCCGCTTGTTGCCGGCCAAGATCCGTTAACGGCACATCGACTCCACCACCTGCAATAACACCGTTCTTATTGGCCTCTGATTCGCCATGCCTAACAAAATAAAATTCCACTTTTCGTATTCTTACCCCCGACCTTCACCACATTTTAGCACAACGATTAATCAAGAAGCATTTTCAGCTGATCTGAATGCTTTCTCTCTTGTCCGGTAATCATTTCGCAATGTTTCATATTTTTCAGATAGTGCTCTATATTCAAGATCTGTTCGTTTTAGATTTTCATGCCGTTCATCATATGCAAGAATATCAGGTCTAATAACAGTATCACCGTTACTCTCTGCATAAAGCTCCTCTTTCGTCATCTGAGGTCTTGGTCCAAGAGTAGCGATTATATGCTTATATAACTCCTTTTCAGCCAACAAATGGGCATGATAGGCCTTAGCAACTGCTGGATCTCTGAGTGGATTGTTAGGTGGCAGCTGATCTGTAAATGCCGGATCTAGAAGATATAGATAGGGATCTTCATTGTTTCCACTCGCGTGAGCAATGCCTGATGCTAATGGTACCAAGAGACTGATCCCCATCCAACGCAGTTTTATTCGATTCATCATTATTCTCTCCTTTTTCAGAATTGATCCAGAGTATCTCTGAATCTTCAAAGAAAATAAAAATAAAGAAAATATTAAGAAAATCGACTCTCATAAAAAATCGCACTTATTTTAAAAATTATATTTTATTTATTTAAAATAAATACTAATGTAAAAGTATAGGGTATGTATAAGAAATATATTAATGGCGCAGGTTGTAGATAAAACATCTAATTCTTGGGCATTAAAAGACAGTAAATTTAATTTTACACCACCTTGGTTCAATCAACGAGGAGGGCAAACTAACGCGTGCTATTATTGCGATGCACCAGCAATGAAACCCATCTTATATCTGAATAGTCCCAGCTATCCGCTGTGTCAAAACTGCTATGCGCCAAGCATTATCGACATGGTCACCCCCTTGCAAACTCTGCCCGTCTTGAAACTATATAACACCCGCGTTTCAAAGGGATTCATGTCTTCCTATCCATTATTCCGCCAAATTGCGACTGTCTCTGGATTTTCGACAGTCTTTGCAACGTTGTGCCTGTTCCTGCGCGGCGGAAACAGCTGGGCCGTCAGTTTTCTAATCGGCGCATTATCAACAGGCAGCGCGTTAACAGCGTACGCAAAAAGCCGCCGTTTTCTGCCTGCAACCATTCCCCATGACAGCGTTGATGCCGCTCTTCGCACATTAGAACGCACCCCGGATCTGCTGGCAGCCATAATCCCCGATGTTGGACAGCGCTACAACTTATACAATGCTGTCAAATTATTAACAAAAATACATAGCGCCAGCCATGATCCTGCCATCTTAGAACTGCAAAAAATTGAATCGTCTTGCAAAGTAACTTTAGCTAATGCGCCCATGCAAGATATCTTTCGATTTTTAGAAAAAGAAAGCCCCAGCATTCTAAGCGCTACCTTAAATGAAGTGGGGCAAGCGATTGCCGACAAAGTTGATCTAACCCTAAATGACTCCACAACCAAAGAAGATCTAGCCGTCATTTTTGCAGCGCTATCTTTGGCAAAAAAATCAATCACATTAACTATCACAGCCACTACAACCGCCCCGTTCTCTTTGGCAGATTTTACCGTGCCCAATACAATTCAAAATTTAACATTGTCACATATCGGATTAATTGATCTACCTCATGGTTTTTGGTCTGTCACAAACAGTATCACACTTGATGGGGTGAACAATTTAACAGTGCTTCCCGACTTGCAAGCCGCAGGTTTACCTGATCAACCTTTAAAATTAAGCATTCTGAATTCATCGCTAGAAACCCTACCCCGAACAATTACAAGACGAAAAATTGAGGTGCTTGATTTAACCGGCTGCAACCAAATTAAAACTTTACCTGCCAATTTGGCCACGCAAATAAAAGATGGCACCATTCAAACATTGAATTTAACAGGTACAAGTGTTTACCCCGCCTATCAACGCAATTTGGTATTGAACGAACAAGTCAGGCAGTTGTTTGGCGAATATGATCCGCAAAAACCGCATGAATTATTCGATCACAGATCAAGCGTAGTTACTCAAGTTCCGCAAACGTTGCAGCCAACAGCATGCTGCAATAAATCATTATCGCTTGTGTATACGTTGATCCTTGTGCTTGGGATCACTATCCCTCTTGGCTTATTGTTCATGGTTTTTGAACAGTATTTCTGGCAGAAAAACCGTCGCACAATGACGGACAGGTCTGTATTTTGGGCATCTTATTTAACGGGTAGTTTGCTTGTCTCTCTTGGTATCCATGAAAGTCAGATAATTGCCCAAAGCATGCCACAAAGCATCCCTGAAAAAGAAACTGACTTTAATTCAGGCGATACAATCTTTGACGTATACAATTTATTAAACCGCCAAGGCAGGGAACTTATCGATCAAGGTGTTTATGATTGGGATCGTTTATGGATTCAGATTTTCCAACAACCAGACACCTACAGTTCCAGCGTTCCAGAGCCTTTGGTAGAATTCGTAAACATGTTCATGGCCAGCCTACAAGGCAAATTCGATGGACGCCTTGGCAAAAACTTTAAACGATTTATAAATTATATGGGCGGTCAATCTTATTTGATGCGCTTATCAAGCATGCCATTTTATAATCTTGTTCAAACAGTAGAACAAGACAGCTACCGCTTTCCTGTAATTCTAGACGCAGTTCAAGATATGCGCACAACCATTGGACAAACAACAGCTCAATATCACGCGATTGTTTTGAACTTAGAACAAATAATCGAAACGGACATGCCTGTTCCAGATCCAGATCCACAAATCATGCGGGCTTTATTTGCGATTATCGCATCTGGATACCACATAGATTTGTCTCTGAATTGGATCTACAACGGTAAACCGCAGCCTTTGTCATTTGACATGATTCCTTTAGCATCCAATCTAGACCGGCTATCTGTCACCCACGCAATTTTGAATTATGTTCCAGAAGCACTATGGTTTGTAAGACACGACCTTCTATTAGATCATGTAACAGGATTACAAAACCTACCAGAACTACCATCATCCGTGCCAGGACTGCCTTTAAAGTTGTCGCTTACCCATACATCACTTGACGGGCTACCATCGACGTTAGGCAAACGCCCATTAACGCTGCTGAATCTAGAAAATTCGCAGTTGATTCGCACACTACCACACAGCGTGAAGGATGCAATTGTGGCAAACCGCGTGAAACACATCAATGTAACAGGTACATCTATCCTAGCTTCCGATAAAATTTGCACAGGTGATCAGTTAAAGCAGTTGCTGAATCAAGATGTCTTTGAAGCTGCGCCTATTGTTGCCACTGTAGACGATATGGGGCAAGTCTGCGCAACACCAATCAGTCCAATCAATCCATGTAATCATTGGCAAAGTTGCGATTGCGCCGATTGTCACCAAAAACGCAGTATCTGTTGCTATTTGCCTGGCATTGAACAAACATTGAAAACAATTTCAACTGTCAGCTGCATAGCGCTTGGAGGATTTGCACTGTGGAAGTTGAAAGAATCACATGATCACAAACAAGAAGATGCTTGCCTTGACCAGCATAAATCAATACCGAAAAAAACTTGCCACGACAATAGCTGTGCGATGAAACCAGCAACGACGCAGATTTCTGGCTTTGATTTCTTTAAGCATTCAGATTTTGCGCACTATGCCAATATGTTGCTAGGGTACGTTGTGCAAGATGTTTGGTTGTATGAGGCATTGCAAACATTCCTAGAATCATTGGCCGGCATGGACAGCGGCCAAAATTGGAATTGCTATGAATTGCTGTACAACATTTCGACACGCCGGATTGAGTTTATAGAAGATGCCAACTGCACAAGACCGCGCTGCCGTATCCTACCAGACTGCGTTGCCATTCGGTATATTCCCGGATGTCTATGCGGCAATATGATCAGTGCCTTGAATGGTCAGGTTCTGAATCTTTTACTAAAAGATGAAATCATCTTCCACCTGAACTTGTTTGAAACAAGCGTATGCCTAACAGATGGCACCACAATTAACTTGCGTAAACAGATGGTTGTATTGATGTACGCCCTTGGTTACACAGCACCAGGCCAAAATCCAGAGGATCTCTATATGTCAAAAAGCTCTATTTGCTTCGTCCGCCGGACTTGTTAAAAACGTGAATTCTGACTTAACACCCAGAACCAGACTGGCTTCCCGGGCGTTACTGTCTCTTGCACATAGTGCGTAGAGACAGTGAGTACCGGGATCCAGGAAAAAATGCTGGATCCCGGCTCCCAAAAAACACTATGGCAGCATAGCTGCCGAGTGTTTCGTAAGGTCCGGGAAACCAGATCTATCGCAAATTCGCTTTATAACCATTAAATTCCAGCATGAAGCTGCAAGCCATCATAATGAGATCCAGCATTTTTTGGCATATTTCCTCTAGCTATTGCTGCACGATCATCGTCGTCAAGCTGATTCAAAACATAGACTGTCTGAGAATCTATTCTTTTCAGATCAACTTCGGCTTGTGCAACAAGCACTTGTTTGGTTATATCTGGCTGTATAAAACAACAAATCGTAAGCTTGGGAACTTTTTGACATATATAGTCATGAAGCCATAAAGGTAGAGATGCTCTGGTTCTTTGATATTTAGAAACAATGCTGCTCTGCGTTGGCACAAGATTAGACTCTTTGCCACGCATGGTTTTAACTAACTCTAGATCTGTTTCTTCTTCGAAGCATTTAAAAATTGCTTCTCGTATTAAACTTCCACCTTCTGGCCAATATTCCTCCCAAGTCTTATCTTTTGGACGTTTACAGGTAGCCTCTGTTGGCATAAATTGCGCAATTATTCTTTCCAAAGCATCTGGCGTTTTCGCAATTGATGCAAAAAAACAATTCTGGGTACCCCAACTTCCGTTATTTTTTACATTAAAAAACCTGACTTGTGATTTCAAATAATCTAATAATGCTTGCGGTGTTTTTGTCAGACAGAGAGCATGGAATTCTTGGTCATTGCGCGCATCAAAAACAAAACACCCATTTTCTTTGGCTTTCGTATCCAATAGGCTTCCCCACACTCTTTTCATTTCTGTTTCTAATTCGTTTGAGATTGATGATGCGTTTAAATTATGCAATGCGCATTTTAATGCAATCATTTTCTGTCCTAACACACTATTCGAAAATGCTTCAATTTCAACCTCATAAATCAATTCACCTGTAATTTTTTGCAGCCTTGCACGTTCTTCTTGACGTTTTTCAATAGCAACAATAGTCATTGGTATACAACAAATGCTGTAAAGATTTCTGATGCGAACTACTGAAGCACCACTACTCTGATTAACAGACTGTACTGCTTGATCTAATGCTTTCTCTAATTTATCACGTATGATTTTTACTCCCGCAACGCAACACAATAGCTGTTTCATTCCTGCTTCGGTTTCTTGAAATTGTGGGACAACAGAATCGAAAATATTTAAGGAGTTTAGCATTTCATCTATCGGTTGTTTGCTTATACGTTCCAATTGATCCGCCAAAGCTTTTGCGGCATGGGTTAGTTCAGCTTGTGTTAGGGCCATGGATGGAAAGGCAACCTTGTAATCTCGCATATAGTTTGCCAAAGTTTCACCAATTTTTGCTTCTAAATCACGCCAGGAAGTAACAGCTGACGGAACATAAGAATTAAACATTAAATCTGTTTGACTCTTACTACGACTATGTTTAACGATCCATCCTTCTCGTGTCTGATAAGCAGAATCAACATACACCTCACCGATTGTACGATTAACAACAGTTGTTTCAGAAGTTTGTTGATTTGCATGCAAAATGCCTGCATAATTTGCAGCTTTTGATAGATTATCAGCAAATGCTGCAATACCATATTGTTGATTTTTATAAATTTGGTCTCGAACATGCTCGACCTTCAATGGCGCTGCAGCCTTTAATAAACAGAATATTGAAAAAACAAGCATCGCTCTTTTCTCTGTACGGATCTTTCTTTCCAATTATAGGCTTTTTTGCTGATCTGGCAATAATCAAGAAATGCCCCTGTGCTATTACCCAAACGGGTTGTCTTCACTACCAGAAGAAGCATCGCTTGGGCTGGTAACAGGCGTTGTGGCAGCGAGCGCAGGATTGAAAGCTTTCGAAGCCAAAGCAGCCAGTAATGCGCCCAAGCCAAGACCTGCAGCCAATGCCAGTCCTGCCATTAATACAGGATCAGCCGATAATAATGATGACAGCCCATTACCGCCGCCAGCTAGTTTTGATAACGCCAATAGCGCCGCCAAACCACCACCAGAACCAGCCGCTGCTAATAAGGCGGCAGGACCACCTAGGTCTGATGCTAAACCGCTTAATCCCCCAAAGGAACTACTTAATTGGTCTAGCTCACTACCAATGCCATCAGCAACGCCCCCTGCGCCAGAGGCCACAGATTTTAGCCCCAATAATTTTGAAATATCACCTAATTTACCACCGGCTGCTTTCATAATGTCTTTTAGGCCGCCAGGCAAACCATCAGCCAAATCTTTTAACCCTTCAACGCCAGCCGCGGCAGCAACTGCGCCAATCCCACCGGTCATAAGGGCAGCCAAAGCCGTCGCTCCACCAGCAGCCTCCAAAACATCTTTAACACCGCCCGGCATACTTTTGATAAGCCCCTTTAGCCCTCCATCAACTTTACTGGCTAAATTTTTTAAGCCACCAGGAACAGCATCAATAACACTTTTTAATCCCCCTGGTACTTTAGAAGCAAGTTCACCAATGCCACCTTTTAGTCCTTTCGTCAAAGGACCAATGCCGCCTGCCGCTGCCACCAAGCCCGCTAAACCGCCAAACCCGGCAATAGCAGCAACAAGACCACCGGGCAAAGAATCAAAAACTTTATCAAGGCCTCCTGCAGCGGTTGCAAGACTAGGCAAGCCACCTGAAATACTAGCTAAACTACTAAGCCCACCCAATTTGGCTGCCATCGCCGCAATGCCACCGCCCGCGGCAATCATGGCCGCTATAGCCGCAGGATTTGTTTTACTGCCACTACATAGGTTGTTTCCGCCGTCTGGCCAAAGTCCTGGCCACATATTACGGATGTACATACTACGCTGAACATACAAGCCAAACAGCAACATAATTGCCAAACGCAAAACATTATTCAAATGACCAAAAGAAGCAGCTATAGCGGGAAAAAGACTCATTGCCGTTGTAACGCTCATCATGAGCCATAGGGCAATCCCAAACAATTCCCCCACAAGAACGATGATTATAATGGCTGGAACATGAATGCCAAAAATATCAAATGATCCATTACAGCTAAGCAACTTATCAATTTTTGTAGCAGGACAAGATGATGACGCAGATCCGCTTCCACTGCCACCACCACTGCCGCTTCCTCCTCCCGATGCGCTGGCGGCAGGTGGATTTAAGGAACTGTCAGCAAGACCACCCGCAAAACCTGGGGGCATTATGGCTGGCGCAGGAGAAGACGCCAAACCCGCCGCTATACTTGAAAAATCAATTCCTGCCATTGTTCCGCGATGACATTGTATTATAATTTTATTTTAAAACAATTTTAACTATATTGGAATCCATGCGTTTTTCATGTATAACCTTTCTGTCAAATCACGATTAAATAAAATAGCGTCAAAGCGCATGCCATGATAATCAATGTGGGGATTACGACACAAAAAAACTTCCATCGTTTTGATGATGCGTTTTTGCTGATACGGCGTGATTGCATACCGCGCTTCATCAATGGTTTTACGCTGTTTAATTTCGACAGCAACTAAAATTTTCTGTGGATCGATCACGATCAAATCAACTTCACCGCAATAACTTTGGTAGCGATGCTCTAAAATTGTCACATTTTGAACATTGGTCAAAAATCGCGCTGCCAATTGCTCTGCAAAAACACCTTTTTCATAGGTCGTCATATAGCCAGTTGAACAACATTGTTCTTCGCAACAGCATGCTGTAATTGAATTTGAGCAATGCTAGCATTTCCCGTTTTTAACGCAGCAATAATGTTGGCACAGCAGTATTCGAGCGATTTCAATAAATCAACAGGCTTTTCAGACATGGCATGTTCTTTAATCATGACGTACATCTTTTCAAGGTGCTCTAAATAGGCACCACCTGTCGTTTCGACTTGCGTTAACTCTAACCCTTCTTTTGCCGCTTCACGTTTAAAATGATTCAAATTCGGAATCATATGGTTTTGGAATAGGTATTTTGAAAGATAATTATCTTTTTCGTTTGGTACAAATAAAGTTTGAATTGCGGCAAAGCCCGTTAGGGACAAATTGTTTTTTATTGTCTGAAAGACATTTTGCAAATTTATCAAACGCAAATTTTCAAACAAACCCATGGATGTTATCAAATCGTAACGTTCATTCATGGTGCTTTGTTTGGCAGGGGCCGCATTATAAAGCAAGCGCACACGTGATAACTCTAAATCTTTTTTAAGGACATCTTTTGCTTTTTGATAATTGGTTTTTGATAGGGTTAGTACCGTCACTTCATGATTATTGCGCGCAGCAAATTTCGCAAAACCGCCCCCATCGCAACCCATATCTAAAATTCGCATTTTGGATTGCATGGATAATAACTTACGGTATTGCCCCATTTGTTCGGCACAACAGTGATCAATAAATTGGTCAAATACAAAATCATAAGAATGCATTTCAGTACGCAGTTGTTTTATCAACCAAGCAATCCAAGAATTTTTCTTTGTAGAAAATTGTAAAAAAGTGCTGTTTTGAAAACAGATAAACATAAAATCAACAAGGTTAGATGCTGTCCAAAGACCGCGGGCATAGGCCCCAGGTAAAGAAGTAGAGCCATCCTTAACAAGCAAATCAACAAAGGTCAAATCGTGAATCAACCACGTTACCGTTGGTCCTTTTTTCTTTCCCGTAAACGTACGCATTTGCTGATCTGGCAGTATAAGATGCACCTGTCCCGTTGTTAGAGTGTTTTTCAAATGGAGAATCAGTTTGCTGAGGCTATGAGACATCTGTGAGACAAATTGAGGCAATACATAACTATTATCTTGCGAAATTTAGTTAAATTTAAGTTAATACGCCCTGTCTGTCATCCTGACGAACGTCAGGATCCAGTAAAGATTTGATTACACCAAATACACAACGTACCATTTCATTCCTGGATCCTGACGTTCGTCAGGATGACAACCATGTCTATCCCTTCAGAACAACAATCTGATCATCTTTGATTGTTAATTGAAATGTGATTTCTTGCCCTGCAGTGATATTTTCTTTTAAAACAGCCATGGCTAGAGGATTTTCAATAACCCGTTGAATCAACCGTTTTAACGGACGGGCGCCGTAAACGGGATCGTACCCATGCTCTCCAAGCCATGACAACACGTCGTCACCGTAAGCCAATGTGATATTTTGCCCATCTAAACGTGCTTGCAAATGCGCTAATTCCAGTTTGGAAATACTTTGAATCTCTGCTTTTTTCAGGCGATCAAACACAACAATTTCATCAAGTCGATTAATAAATTCTGGTCTGAACATACGTTGCACAGCGCTAAGAACTTCAGCGCGAACGGCGTCAGTAATTTCTTCACTTTCAAGCAAATGTTCAGCTCCAATGTTAGAGGTCATCACGATGATGGTGTTCTTGAAATCAACCGTGCGTTTCTGACTGTCCGTTAAACGTCCATCATCCAAAACTTGAAGTAAGATGTTGAAAATATCGGGATGCGCTTTTTCGATTTCATCAAACAAAATAACGCTATAAGGACGCCGTCTAACTTTTTCGGTCAGCTGTCCCCCTTCTTCGTACCCAACGTATCCTGGGGGGGCGCCAATCAACCTGGATATAGAGTGTTTTTCCATATATTCAGACATATCAAAACGGGTCAAAGCGTTAGCATCATCAAACAAGAATTCAGCCAAAACCTTACACAACTGGGTTTTACCAACACCTGTTGGACCTAAGAATAAGAACGATGCCATAGGACGATTAGGATCCTGTATGCCTGCGCGCGTGCGTCTTACTGCGTTGGCTACAGCTTCAACAGCTGCCTTTTGTCCTATCAAATCTTTGGCTAAAATTTTCTCCATCTGAATCAGTTTTTCAGACTCACTCGATACCATTTTATCAACAGGAACGCCCGTCCAACGTGAGACAACTCCAGCCACATCTTCCTGTGATACCGCTTCTGTCGCGTCTGGATGTTCATTTAATACAGCCCGTAGTTCTTCTTCTTTTTGTGGAATACGTGAATACATAATTTCGCCAGCGCGGGATAAATTCGTGCCTTCACGTTGCAAAACTTCCAGTTCATTTTTAAGCATATCCAGATCTTGTTTGATGGTGCGGATACGTTGCAAAACACCGCGTCTAACTTCCCATGCTTGGCTTTTTTCTTGGAACTCCGCGGTGATTTCTGTAATTTGCATACCGATTTGTTGCAATCTTTGTTTTGACGCTGCATCAGTTTCTTTTTCTAAGGCCTGTTTTTCAATCTGTAATTGCAATAATTTCCGAGACAAACGATCAACATCTTCTGGTTTTGAATCCGTCATCATGCGCAAGCGCGCGGCGGCTTCATCAATAAGATCGATGGCTTTATCTGGTAAAAAGCGATCAGCAATATAGCGGTGCGATAATTGGCACGCTGCCACGATGGCACTATCCGAAATACGAACACCATGATGAACTTCATATCGTTCTTTAAGCCCGCGCAAAATTGAAATGGCATCTTCAACAGACGGTTCTGTCACATAAATAGGCTGGAAACGACGCGCTAAGGCTGCATCTTTTTCTATATATTTTCGGTATTCGTCTAAGGTTGTGGCGCCAATACAGTGAAGCTCTCCACGCGCCAAAGCTGGTTTTAGCATGTTGGATGCATCCATCGCTCCATCTGCTTTACCCGCCCCAACAAGCGTGTGCAATTCATCGATAAATAAAATAATTTGCCCTGTTTGCGCTGCCAAATCTTTCAGTAACCCGTTCATGCGTTCTTCAAATTCACCGCGGTATTGGGTTCCCGCGACAAGAGCGCCTAAATCTAATGTATAGACGCGCGCCTGACGTAATGAATCAGGCACATCGCCCCGCACAATACGTAATGCTAGGCCTTCAGCGATCGCAGTTTTTCCAACACCCGGTTCTCCGATCAGAACAGGATTGTTTTTTGTACGACGGCAAAGAACTTGTATCGCGCGTCTGATCTCATCATCCCGACCAATCACGGGATCAATTTTATTATCGAATGCCAATTTTGTCAGATCTTTGGCAAAACGTTGCAGTGTATTTGAGGTTTCTTCCATCGCACGCCCATCAGATATCTTTGACTTTCTTATTGTATCAAATGCCGCCTTAATTTTTAATTGATTCATACGATGCATAGTGAAAAAATCTTTGGTTCCAGCTGCTTCAGCAAGGGCTAGAACGATATGTTCAATTTCTATGTTGCTTTCTTGGTACTTTTGACTGATGCTGTAAGCCAGATCCATCAGAGCCAACAAATCTGGACCAGGGATATTGTGCTCGTTTTCGTCTAAGAGTGGAATAACTGCAAAGTTTGCCTCAATAAGGGCCACAGAAATTTCATGCACATTGACTAGATTGCACAGACGATTCCAAAAAGGATCATGATCTCGAACAATAACATCCAACAAATGCCATGCTGTACCGATCTTGTGTCTTTTTGAAATTGCCAATACACGACTTGATTCTAAGTATTTATCGACAAGACGACTGACAGAATAAGACAATTGAAAAAAGTAATGTTATTTATTTAAATTGTAGCAAATAAAATAATAGTATTAAACAACAGCCGTTACGTGTGTGTCTTTAACGTGCAGTGACGCAGGCGATAACCAGGTTGTGAAATTTAAATAACTGCATTTACCAAGATGCAGGGCAGGAACGGTATCGGATTTTAAATACAGTTGTAACCGCACATGATATGAATTGTCGATATAATAAAATAAAAGTTGCTTTAAAGTTGGAAAATTTTGCTGCATTGGCGGAATAAAAGATACATACTGTTTGAAATCCAAGGGGCCAATACAAATTGTGAAACCATAAGTATCATCCCATGTCTTGCGTCCTATAAATAACGATTTGCCAAGCGCTTGGTATGATTTGTTCAGATAACTTAAAACCTTTTTATCTGGATAAATCCACCCCCCCAAAAAAGGAACCACCTTTGTTTTAACGTGAAAATAACCACGTATCAGCTCCTTCACCCCAGAAATAGAGCTTCCGTTTTTCCAAAACAAATTAAACAAGGGAAAAATGCCCGTTTCTTGAAATTGAAATTGTTTTTGAAATAAAGATAACCCAGTCAGGTTATGTAAGATTTTCCCAATAATATTATTTTTTACATTTTTTGATCCAAGAAAGATTCTGTTTTTACGATAAAAGCGATATAGCAATCCCATCAATCGATGGTGAAAAATATCTAAAAAATCCCGCATGTCTTGATTTTTACGATCAGCGATTTCTTCACCGTACGTGTCAGGTAAAGCACCGTACATGCCAGCCAAACTAAGATTGTTCAAAAGCACATTGTATTTTCCGTCAGCCGTTTGCACAACCTGCTGAACACCCGATGCCTTATGTCCAAATGTAATATGGCTTTGAATGTTAACCAAATCATGCTTGGGATTAAGCGCATCACCTAATAAGGGAGACTGGCCATCATCTTGGGTGTACAAGTGGTCAAGCAACCGATAAACATCGCACGGTTTATAGGGGACTTGTGTGACATTTTTTTTATTGTGCACTTGATGCTGACAAACGGTTTCATGCTAGTCTATTTGAGGTGAAAAATAGTAAGGAAATCGTTAATCTTCCAAATCACCCAAGTCATCCAGATCAAGATTGTCAGAAACTTTTTTAGGTTGTGGTTCCAATTTTTCTACAGGTGGTCCTTTTTTTTGCGTAGGCGGCGCAATTTTTACGGGCGATTGATCGGCTGTTTTTCTTTCAATTTTAATATTTTTCTTTGCCGTTTCTGTTGATTTTCCTGCGCGCTTTCTGCGCTCTGCCGCTGCAATATCATCCTGGATACGTTTCTCTCGTTCGGCGCGGGGATCAAAATCGTCCGACTTTTCTTCTTCAATATCGACGGGTTCAAGCCCTTCATCGCCAAATTTATCAGGTGCTACTTCTTGATCGTATACAGGCGGTTTTGTTTGCCGTGGCTTTAGTTCGATAGGGGATGGCGGCGTGTATTCTTCGTGCATGGTACAAGAAACAAAGACGCTGAAAGCAGCCAACCATAACAGATGTTTCATAGAGATCATAGTTTTATCCATTTGGTATAGAATAAAGCAAACACCCCCTATTCGTACAGCAGTGTCTTTTCTTTTTGGTACCGATGGTATTCGCGGCATCGTTAATCAGTTCCCCATCGATCCCCTTAGTTTCGTAAAAATCGCCCAAAGCATTGGCTTGTACCTTCAACAAGAATATCCTGGCCAATCAATAAAGTGTGTGATTGGTAAGGACACCCGCGAATCAGGATATATGATTGAATGCGCTTTGGTCTCTGGCTTGGTATCGCTAGGGATTGAGATTTATTTGGTTGGCCCCATGCCAACCCCAGCCGTGGCATTTTTAACGCGTTCGATGCGCTGCAGTGCGGGTATTATGATTTCGGCTTCTCATAACCCCTTTCATGATAATGGCATCAAGGTGTTTGAAGCCGATGGCACAAAATTATCGACAAAGGCTATTACATTTATAGAAGATTGTTTTCAGCACATGCCTACTTTTGCGGTCACGCATCATGTCGGAAAAGTGAAACGGATTGACGACGCAGTAGGACGTTATATTGAATATATTAAAAGTTATTTTCCCGCCAATTTTAGTCTACAGGGCTATCGCATCGTTATCGATTGCGCAAATGGAGCAGCCTATAAAATCGCCCCCATTATTTTAGAGGAATTGGGCGCTGAAGTAATAACGTACGGTATCCATCCGGATGGTCGTAACATTAATGCAGATTGCGGATCTTTGCATCCAGATGGCTTGTCTGCTTGGGTTAAAGAACATAAAGCTGATATTGGCATTGCCTTAGATGGAGATGCTGATCGTATCGTTTTGGTAGATGAAAAAGGTGCCATCGTTTCCGGAGAATGCTTACTGGGATTTTTGGGCGTGCACCTGAATACATCTAAAAAAATTGTTACCACACAAGTATCGAACCCTGCTTTGGAAGATTTTTTAACATCACAAGGCATAGAAACAATTTTGACAGATGTCGGTGATAGCCATGTGTACGCAGCCATGCGCGCGCAGGATGCGTACGTCGGAGGAGAGCCTTCAGGCCATATTTTATTTGGCACAGATGTATGTGCCAGTGATGGATTATTAACAGCGCTGCAGTGCGTCGCATTATTACGAAACATCAAAAAGCCTGTGAGCGCTATCACCCAGTTGTTTCCTCTGATGCCCTTTAAAACCATCAATATCCCCATCAAACACGATCTCTTTCAGACAATAGATGCACCATCTATTGCTGCTAAATTAGCCTTATCCAGCCGTTTTCTAGTACGCAAATCAGGTACTGAAACGGTGGTACGTGTGTATTTATGGAATCATGATGAGGCAGCGCTGGAAAAAGATCTGCAATCCCTTATTTCAGTTTTGGGCCAAAAACTGAAATAAGGAGGTAAAAATTGGTTCCTTATTTCAGTTTTCGATCTAAAACTGAAATAAGGAAGGGAAAATCGATCCGTTATTTCAGTTTTGGGCCAAAAACTGAAATAATAAGAAAACTAAATTCATCCTATTGCAGAAAATGCCTTCAATTAGAGACAGTGGATTTTATCAGGGGCAACATTTTATCCCCCATCCCTTACCACCGACAAATCCAGACCTCATCATGACCAATCAAATCATTGAAAATTATGGTAAGGCCATGCATATGTTAGGCAGCGTTAATGAACTGTTACGCCGTTTGCCCAATAAAGAACGGTTTCTGAAAGCATATCTAATCAAAGAAGCTATGCTTTCATCAGAAATTGAAGGGATCTATACAACTACAACAGAATTGTTTATGGATGCACCGCCGGCAAGCAAAGAAACTCAATTGGTCCAAAATTACATCAATGCGTTAAACGCTGGCATACAGATGATTCGTGATGATCAATATCCTATCGTATCGCGCGTGCTAAACCATACCCATGCATGTTTACTAAAAGAACATCCTTTTGCAGGAGTGCTACGTACCCAGCAAGTGCGCGTTGGTCATTTACTGCCAGCACCTTGTCAAGATCTGCCTCAGCTTATGCGAGATCTAGAAATTTTCATCAATGATGATAAGACTATCTTGCCATTGATTAAAGCAGGCTTGGCCCATGTTCAATTTGAAACCATCCATCCTTATTTTGATGGGAATGGTCGTATTGGACGTTTGTTGATTTTACTGATCTTGATCAAGGAAGGTTTATTGGATGAGCCATTGATTTATATTTCTTATTTTTTCAAAAAAAATCATCATCAGTATTATGAAAAGTTAGATAGCGTAAGACAAAAAGGTGACTTTGAAGGATGGATTGTATTTTATTTGGAAGCGATCTATGCAGCTGCCAAAGATGCTTGCGTTCGCGCTAAGGCCATTGAAACACTTGAAGAAAGTCTGAAGCATGTCGTTGATGTTTCAATCCTCACAATTCTTTTTGATATACCGACATTTACAATTACCCAATTGAGTGCAAAATTTGGGAAAAGTTACAGCGCAACAAAAACAATTGTCGACTCTTTAATTGCTAAAAAGATAGTTGCGCAAGCGACGCAATCACAGCGCAATCGTTACTTTGTATTCACGGCTTATCTCGAAATTTTAGAGCAAGATTATATCGATTAAGTCTGGTGCTGCGCGGCAAGGGCCGCTTGAAGGAAATCGTCAATTTCGCCATCTAATACGCCTTCTGTGTTACTGGTTTCAACATCAGTACGCAGATCTTTGACCATCTGATACGGATGCAAGACATAGCTGCGGATTTGGC
>ERZ1292633.2843-Hain-H41-02um-R1-2843-length-17343-cov-6_pt1 | contig 17343 bp, 4 predicted proteins | sample MGYA00564406_ERZ1292633 | MGnify/ENA primary metagenome ERZ1292633 (study PRJEB36523, sample SAMEA6512639) | groundwater metagenome | collected 2019-01-08 | study: AquaDiva: Metagenomics assemblies of 32 groundwater samples | reverse complement strand
ATGTGAACCCGTGGATCCCACGACACGGTACTCACCGCTGGTTCCATGGCGAGGCGTCCGTCCAGGACCACGGACAAGTTTCGGGTCTCACCGTAAAAAAGCCACCGGTCCAGGCCGTCGACTAACCACGAGCGAAATTCGTCCACGTCGCCAACGTCCAGCAACGTCTTGTTGTACGACAATGACGCAGTGCAGTTGTCGTCGAGGCAACGCTGGCGGATGCCTGTGTCGCGGAGCTGACTGTTCAGCGCCCGGACAAGCCACGCCGAGTTATCCTGGTTACCGAAGAAGGGTTCAAAGAATACGAATGTTAATGCAAGGGCGGAAAGCGAATAGAATAGGAACTGCGTCGCGGTTCGCGATCGGCCGTCTAAGTAGGACAAGAAGTTTGACAGCACGGGAACGGCATCCGAATCCTTGAGGACCGAAGGGACGTCCGGAGGGGGCGGCACGGCAGCGGGGGGGTCGGCCGTCGTGGGATGAATCGGTTCATTCAAGGAGGTAAGGGGAGCCGCCGCGCCGTCGTCCGTCTTCGCATCGTCATCTTTTTCCGGCGGCGGCGCGACGGTCGGAACCACGGTCGGCTCCGCGAGCTGTCCGTCGTCCGTCGACGTTTCCGAGGCTACGGTAACGGATCTGGTGGTGGGCAAGTCGGTATCCCGAGACCACGGGGTCTCGCTCCACATTTGATCACCCAGGGTGATGGTAGACTGCTTTGTCGCACCTTGGAAGGCGTCTAGCGTGATGCCCGGCACCGCGATAAGAGCCGACTTGGTGCCCTTCACTCTAACATCCGGCGAGAGCGGGGGGCGTCGCAGCGCGGACGATGTCGGTGCACTGTGTGCGGCCTGCGCAGCAACCGCGACGCTCGGGGTCGGCGCCTTGACGTCGGCCGCTGCGGCGACCGACGACCTGCGGTGACGGGACGCCCTCCGCGAGTTGTTCATCGCCGACATCAGCGGGGCCGTGACCTTGTCCTGAATTCGCTGCTGCAATTCTACCATGGCGGGGCGCATTCGTTGCATCAAGTCGAGCACCGACGTCGTTCGCTCTTCGAAGGCAGAGAAGTCGCGAATGGCACGGGTGAGCCGTGCGTCGCGCACGAGATTGCTCGTCGACTCGGTGAATATCATCGCCGTCACCAGGGCAAGGGCAGTGTCGCCTTTGATTTGCTGCATGTCCACGACGTACGCCAGGAGCTCGCTGGACCACACCAAGTCGCCCTCTAGCATGGCTCCATGGGACTTACGCAGTTGACTGTTGTCACCGAAGAAGACCGTCAACAAGGCAATGGCGTCGCGAACAGTTTGCGCGCCGTCTTGTGCTTGCTGATCGCCGTAAAACGTGACCATGGCCCTCTGCATGTAATACCACTTCTGGTAGTAGGCCGGTACGGCATCGAGGAACACGTTGATAAATGGAAACAGCACATTGCGCTTGATCCAGAACACCCAACGGCGGTCGCGTGGTACCTTGGCGGCAACGGAGTCGAGGGTGTCCTCCAGCAACGATCGTTGGTCGCGGATCAGCGTCAAGGGGGCGGTGATGATCGCGACCAGCACGTTGAGCGCAAAAAAGACGACGAAAATGGAATACGTGAAGAAGAAGATGGTCCCTACCACGGGGCTGTCTGTCGTCAAGCTCTGCGGATCGAAAGTGTGAAAGAACACCAACATCAGCGTCTGCCAAGAGAGCCGCACAGTGCAAAAATCCTCTGACTGTGCCCCGAAGAGGATCATCGCGGCGCAGACAAACCCGAAGCACCACACGATGAAGATGGCCACGACGGCAAGCATCTCGACAATGGCTTGTCGAAGCACGGCATAAATGAAGTCGGGACCGGGGATGTCGCGGGAGAAGCGAACGAGAGTGCTGATGAAGGCCGCTACGAAAAATCCCGTGAGCGACATGCCGGCGTCGTAGGTCTGCGCGAGCACATCGACTTCAGACGGAAACCGCGAGCTCGATGACCACGCGCTCAGCTGAGCGTCCGTGACTTGGCTGCCTAGTCGCAGGGTCACATACGCCACTATCGACAACAGAGTAGTGGCCAAGTCTCCGTACAGCGCCCAGTCATCCCAGAACTCGACTCCAGCGAACGCGAACAGCATGACCCAGCCTACTTCCCACACCGTCGAAGCGATTTTCGCTGCGACAACCGGAAGAAGCAAGTCGGACGAGTTCACTGCGATAGGAGTCACAAAGGCGCGGGGAATGACGCCGCCACCCGCAGGAAATGTCATGGAAATCGTGTTGAAGACGATCGTCGGTGACGAGACGGCAAAGCCGACGAACTGGATGATGACCGCGCTGTGCGAGGGGCCGCTCTCGGATGACCCACCGTCATGGGTGCCCAGAAATGATCGCAACGAGAGGTTTCCAGTGATTTTCAAAGCTTCCGACTGGTTGACGTCAAACGGCACTTCAACCGCGGTGACGTAGTCGCAGGCATAACTGCTGCTCACCTCAAAGTGTTCGCTCCATGCGCGCAGCCCCACCTTGCGACACTTTGCCAGTGCTGCCTCGTCCAAGGCGGTCAAAGGGTCACGGGAGCGAACGTAGCGAATCACCGCTGCACCTGACAGTCTCACGCCGCCAACCGGCAGCCTTGAAGGTGGGATGGCAGTGTCGTGCCACAACGTGAGCACCCACTGGCGCTTGAGGTAGCGCAGCGCGTCTGGGTACGGTGTGGACATGTGAAAGAATGACTTGAAAGAAAAGTCGCATTGCCGGGTACGCAGCGCCCCGGCTTCCGCGGGCCGGGTTATGTTGGCCCCGTCGTCGTCTTCGCCCGAGCAGCCCGTTTCCCAGTCGTTATCAATCCAGTGCATCATGTTCTCGTTAATGAGGCTGGACGTGCGCGGCGCGAGCGACGGGATCATCGCGCAGATGAGCACGAGGACAATCACGTATGGGATCAAAGGTTGCATGCGTTTTTTTGTCGTAGCGATGTTCTTGACAAACTCGGGGGCATATTGCACCGTCCGCGGGTGCAAGCTCAGCGAAGCGACGACATACCTGAACACCTCCGTGGGCAGCACCGTGACGCCGCTCGCAAAAATGTATTCGACGACCTGTGCGTCGCCGGCAACGCCAAGCGCTTCGCAAACGTCGTCTTTCGTTACGAACTCGAACATGTGCGGTTTCGAAGAGCTCGAGTTTCGCAGCGGCGTTGGTTGCGTATCCGCGAGCGAATCTGTCACGGACGCTGAGGTGGATGTGCTCGACAAATCGCATAGTTCTTGCAGGATCCTGCGTTCACCGGCAGTGGTTTCCGGGAAGAGCGGAAACTCAAAGTCAAATAGGACGCCAAACGTGATGTCGTCGAGTGGATTGCGTTCGTCATCCGTTATTAACGTCCACAGCGACGACAGTTCCTCCTCGCTGACCGCAAGTTGGGAATTCTTCATCTCAGCGTGCAGCCCGAACGCGTGCGTGAGTGACGCTTTCGACACGGGTTCATCGATGATATCTTTCGCGATTGTGAACCGAAAGATTTCGACAAGGCGGCTCAGGACGGCGAGACGGACGACATCGCGAGCCACAAAAGGCTCCGGAAGCACAACCTGGTCGTCTTGGTTCTGCTCCATCTGTTTATCGGGGGAGGGTACGTCCGAGCTAGGCAACAATGCGGAGCGCATAACACGTTGCATACGAGGGTGATCGCTCACGTCTCGACGACGGCTCATTCTTCGCCCGAATACCTGAATGTAGTGTGGTACAGAGAAGGAAGTCATCTAAAAGCTGGCTTGCCTTGCGGTCGGCCTGCCGCATCACCCAGAATCACGCGTCTCGCCGAATCGGGTGTCGCAGCAACAAACACGGGAGCCGTGGACGCTGCCACGCGGGTGGCCGCCACGCCAGCTTTGTGTGTCTTCTTCCAATCGGCAAACATGGTTTGGCCGCTGACGTCACCAGCGGTCACTTGTCGTGCGATCAAATCGTTTTCGCGTTGTTCACTTTCAAACCGGAGGGCGCTTCTTGCGGACTCGAGCTCAGTTGATACTCGACGGAATTGATCGTGTGCCTCGTCAGCCTCTTTGTTCAGCGCCGAAAGATCCTTGTGAGCCTGAAGCAGCTCTGCCTTCAACAGTTCGACCTCCTTAACCGCTGCGCTGCGTTTGAGCTTCGCCTGCTCGACGCTTGACTGTAGCGACAAGCACCGTTCGTTACCATCGGACAACTGTCTTTGCAAGGCATCGACTTGCTCGCGGCTCCGTTGTGCATTGTCCAAATTTTCTCGTCGGAGGGCGGATAGCTGCCTTTCCAGATCTTCGACGCTCAACTCTTTCTCTCGTCGCGCCTGCTGTAGCTTTTCTATTTCGTCTCGTAACGACGATCGCTCCTTGGACCACCTATCGCTGTCATCTCGATTGCGCTGCGCATGGGTAGCCTCGCAGTCCAAGGCAGCCTGGCGAACTGACGTGGCAGCAATTGTTGCCGCATCGGTCAATCTTCTTTCCAGCTCGGACGCTCGATTGCGGCTGTCCCTCAATTCGTTTAACAGTTGTTCCCGTTCGGCTTGCAGAATGAAAATGCGACCCTCTTCAGCGGGTGCATGATGATGATCGCGCACTGGTTCCTCGGTCACGCGAACGATTCTGGCTGCCAATAGCGACTTGAGGTGGTTTCCTTGACTGCAAATGTCCATCAGGAGACCCTTGACACGGGTTAGAACAAAGTTTACGGATCCGATGCCTCCCTTGATCACAGACGCGGTGGTGCCGTGCGCGAGTGCGGCGGCTTGCTGGAGTGACCTTTCGCGTTCGAGTTGTTTCAAGTGCGACAATCGTCGACGTTCTGCCTGTATCGCGACATCCCATCCGCTGCTACTTCCAGTGGGCTCTCTCTCCGCCTGCAGGCGGGCGTCGGTGATCGTTTCGTAGTGGCCTTCGAGCGTGCTTTCCATTTGTTGCACCTCCTTCTCGATGGCAGCGACCCACTCCCGGCAAATCTGCAACGTCTGGGACGATTCCAACAGGTGGGGATCGGCACCGTTGACTGGCGGTGGCGGCATGGACAACCGATGGACTGGCGACTCCGAAACGGTGCGTTGAAGCTGTCGCGAATGTTCGAGCAGCGACTCGCTGTACTGGCTTTTCAGCTTCGCGACCTCCTCCACCAAGGTGGAGATGTGACCTTCCCGAGAGTGCAACAGTTGTTCGAGCGCCGACAACTTGTCCTTGTCCTTGGCGCATTCGCGCACCGCGTACTGCAGCTTATGAACTTCTTCTTCTCGTTGATGCAATTGTTCCACGAGGGTGTTGACTTTTCGGTCAACTTGCTTGCGTACTTCCTTGACGAACGATGCGTGTCGCTCTTGTTCGGCAATGGCATCGGCGGCTTCTTTTTCCGCCTGCTCTCGCAAGCGGCGATCACGTTCAGCGTTTACTTTCAACTGCACGTGGCTGCTTTCAAGCTGCGCCTTGGTTTGCGACAACTGTTCAATTTGCAGAAGCATCGACGCCTTAACTTCGTCAAGCGTGGTGCGAAACCGGTCCGCTTCCCGCCGAGCGATCATGCATCGGTCTTGGGTCGCTTGAAGGTCGCTTCGCAGCGATCTGATTTCTGCCTGCGCCGACGCAGCCGACACCCGTGGCGACATGTCGCCCAACGCGTCCATGGACTGGTGTGCACTTGCAACACAACGTCAATTTGACAGCATGGAGACAGCGGAACCCCCCCTGGCACTTTATCATCTGACTACAACTAGGTCATTGGAGGAAATTACAAGACCGCTGCCAAAGAGAGAAGGCCGTCTCGGTCGGTGGTGGCTCCCGTGTTACCGGTGACACAAAGAAGCACCGGGGTGGCGGGGAACTGCGCTCGGGTCGCGGGAGGTTGCGTGAAATTGGCAGTCGTCGCAGATGCGCAGGTCGATCTTGGGGGGCAGCGGATGCTACAGCATTCACCAGCTCGTCGAGGTCCGCGCGGCCGGGATCGTACGCTGCCACACGATTTCGAAAAGACGTCGAAAACGGGAGCGTGTCGTCACTTTCGGCCTCCGCTACGAGGCCGCACATGTCGTCGTAATATACGAGAGCGCGGTCGAGAGCGAGACGCATCAAGCACGACACGAAAAATCCTTGTCGTCCGTGATTGTCGCATTCAAAGAGCGTGTTGAAACAAACGGTCGGGCCAGGTGTGTCCATGGAAAGCGCCACCCGCAACACCGTGTTGACGCTTGCGGTGGCGATCCTTGATGATTCGGGTACGACGTCCGTCAGTCTCGGTTCGATTTTCATGAACGACGAAGGACGCGTGGCGGGATTGGCTTCAAGTGCCCGATCGAGTGCAACCCAAATTTCGCTGATTGGAAGCGACGGACAAGCGGCCGATCCTAACGACTCATCGCGCGGCTGCAATCGCCACTGCTTGCGAAACGATTCCAGCACTTGCTCCACGAGAGGGGCCACTTGAGATACGAAGGCAACGGTAGGCAGCTTCCGTTTCAAGATCGCTTCGGCGACCAGCGGCATCGGTGGCGACCACGCTGTCTTTTGGGACTCCCGCATTGCCTCATGCAATCCGCCGAGCACCGCGGTAGCCTTTTTCGCAGGTTGGTGGTGTGTCGATAAAAAGGATTTCAGCTTGTCGACCCATTCGTCTGCGTCACAGTTCGCCAGGGCCGCGAGTGACAGGAAAAAAGCACCTAAGAGGCGTTCGGCATCCGCGATTTTGATGGGTTGTGCAACAATCTTATTGGGAAGTTGAAGCAGCCGATGAAGTTCTCCACCTCCGCTCGCCTTTACCATTGTTGGCTCGGTCACTTGCAGCTGAAAACGCCTACAACCGTCTAACCAGCTTACAAGCCCGTCCACTTGTTCGCCCCCGAAAAGGACTTTCGGTTGGGTTCGGCCTAGGTCTGCCGTCAAACTTGCCACAGACTGTTCGAGATTCAAAATGACGGTATTCTTTGTGATCACCTCTGTGTGAGCGGCGTTGAGATCACTGGTCAAACCTGCAACACGTTCTGTCAACTCGTCAACCTCCTTGGTCGAGGTGTGGATTTTGGTCTCCAACTCCGAAATTTCTGATTTCGAACCTGCCAATTCGCGTTCGTTCGTCCGCCCCGCCTCCTCCGTGGAGCGCAGTTGGTCGCGGAGCTGTTCCAGCTCGGAACGCAAATCGGCGGTTCTGTCCAGGAGCCTCTGATCCTCAAACCGCGACATTGCCGTCACCTGCTGTTGCAACTTGGAAAATTTTGCTCGTTCGCGTGTCAGCTCGGTGGAAAGCTCGTTGGCTCGACCCGAAGCGTTCAGAAATTGTTGTTTTAGAGACAACTCGTTCGTCTCGGATTCTCGTAGCGTGGATCGACACCGTTGGTTTTCTTCCTTTAGCATGTTGATGGTGAGCAACGAATCTTCCAACCGGCTGTCGGCTTCTTGCAGCGAGCGCTTCGCGACTGATAACTGCCGCTGATGGTCTTTCAAGGATAGGAGTAGGGCCGATTCTCCTGTCAGATCGCAGCCCGGCAGCGGCAGTGCGTAAGCAGCGTCGTCTTGGCCGTGCTTCTTCACGACGAGGTCGTGGCACTCCATCAACACTTGGGGGATGCTTTTCATGGCCTGTGGATGTGTTCCCAACCGCTTGAGGTCCAGCAACGTTTGCACGGATAGGATAATGCTGCCGATTGGGTCGCCGACGAGACGGGAATCCTCGACCGTCCTCGTCTCGGGGCGAGGCGGCGGCGGCACAGGCTGCAGGCATGCCGTCGATCTGGCAGATGCCCGACTGCCCATCTTCGTAGCAGGTCGCGAGTGCATGCCGCTCTGTGTGAGACCCAGCCCAGCCCCAATACACAAAGGTATTTGATGCACTTCTTGTCCACCTGCACAATACGCCTCACTCGCACAAGTCGCAGCCTTAATGCTTTAACCGATTGCAACTACTCCTCTTTAGCATATTCCAACACCAAGTGTCTCCCGTACAAGTGTGTGCTGGATAACTTGGACAGGGCAGTGGTTGCTTCCTTCGCGGTCAAAAACTCAACAAAGCCGAATCCACGGTGGTTGTTCGCGTGATGAGCATTGAAGGCATTGTGTCGCTTAGGAATACGGACGGCCCGGATGTCCGTAAAAGCCGCGAACAATCTGCGAAGATCATCTTCTGTGGCTTCGAATGGCAGATTTTTCACCAACAATTTCAGTGGGTTTCGACCCGGTGGTACCAAATTGGTGTCCTCGCTGGCAGCGGCAACTTGGGCCTTCACGGAAGTCGATACTTGCGCGGATATTTCTCGCCCGTTGAACGACTTTCCACGCAGCCTTGAGAGGAGGTAGTTCAACGTCGCGGCATCTTTCACTTTGATGAACGCCCGGCCCTTGTCTGGAAGCAAGTTGATGTTCTCAATTAGCTCTGAACGGGTTGAAATACGGGGGCACAGGTCACGAAGAAACTCCGAGAACTCGTCGTCTGTGATTTGGAAAGGAAGATTGGTAACGTAGACTGTGTCTCCTGTCGCGACGGCGTCGACATCAGCGGTTCCCTGTTGTTTCTCACTGGAGTCGCCTCCTTCCTCATCTTCATTTTTCAGTGACCCGACCACGGCCCACTCCAAAAAAAGGGGCTGACCATGAAACTTCCGGTATGCTAACCGGGAAAACGCGGTGCGAGCGTCTTGCGCGTTGGCGAAGCCGATCAGATGAAACCCTCCCGATGATGGCGTCGCTGTCACGTCCAATGAGCCGAAGCGTGCGAAGAGGGCAAATAGTTCGCGATCGTCGTACGTTCCCTTGGCAGGTAGATTCTTTATGAGAATCGTCGTGTTACTGCGGTCGCGATGCAATGCATTGTGACCGTTGATCACGTCGAGCCTTATTCCCTCGTCACCTAAGCTTCTTGCTGCCTCGGAGGTCAAATGGGCTTCAGCAACAGCAGCTCGAACGGCGGCTCCCGGTGTTTCAACGCTGGCGATATTGCCGATATCCACTTGCAACTTTTTCGCGACGGCGGCGATTGCTGTGTTGGACGCCATGAATAGCGGGTTCCACGCGGCCGTGGCGCTACCTGCGACTTCGCTCTGTCGCTTCTCCGCGAGTCGTGACGATTTAAAGTCGGTCGGTAGTTCTGTGTCCTTTCGTGCGTAGGGATCCGGATCAGCAACGGTGATTCGAATCACGCGGCCCATGAAGACACAACCCGAAAGTGAAATTGCCTTTGTCGCATCTGCAACGTTTGCAAAGGTCACATACGCGCACCCTTTTGACGTTTTCGTCTCCTTCGTCAACGGAATGTGGCATGATTGCACAGGGCCTGAGCAACTAGAGAAAAACCCTCGAAGGGATGCTTCGGTCGCCCCGAACGGAATATTCGTCACAAATACTCGCGGACAAGCGACCGAAGGGGCGTCGGTGGATTGGTGAATGGCTGACTCGCCATCACTGGCAACCAAAGACGACAAGAAGTCACTGTCCGTCATGTTCCCCAGCTTCTCACGATTTGCAGTTGCTCTGGCTTCAAGATCTTCTTCGTCCACAGCTTCTGGTTGCGTTGGCACGTTTGAAGCACCGGCCGCTGCTAGTTCACTTTCACGCATTCGTTTGTCGTTTCTTCCCAGTCGCGAGAATCTGCTCAAAGTTGACTCGGTTAACCCAGTCGCAATTTCTGCCGATATTCGTTGCGAACCGATGAATGAGTGGTTGAACTTCGACACGGCCAATTGCGCGAGTGCTGCCGTGGTGAAACCGAGAAATGCCATGCGCAGGGAACCCGTTTCAGAGTTTCTCACGAGCCGGCAATCCGTCACTCGTTGCGAGAGCTCGGGCACGTCGCACACCATTTGCTTCAGTTCCTTCTCAGTGAAGGTCCGCGGCAAATTCAACAATCGCACGCGGGACATCTGAAAAGAAAAATGATGAGGCGGGAAAATTGACTTCCGACTAAGCTGTTCGGGTGTGCATGGCCGGAAACCACCAAAGAACATCACTGAAGGACCCCAGCAGGATCAAGGTCTCCAGTTGCTGCGGCTCACTCGCTACTATAAGTCATCATCGTCAAAAACAACTGATGTGCTTGTGGGTCCCCCCTGGTTCACCGCTTGCATTTCCGCAGGAAATGGTCCCGTGCCGACGTCGTTGGCGCGCTCGATCAACGATCGCCAGTCGGACCCGGACTGTGGTGGTGCGGTTGCTGTGGAGGTTACTGCCAGAGTCATGGCCGCTAACTCCTCCAGCATTGCGTCAAGGTCTTTTTCGCAGGTGCTATCCGTAACCGGGGGCGTGAGATCTTTCTGACTGGTAGCTTTTTTTGCGGCGCCCCGTTCAACAAGAATAGTTGGGGAGTTATCGATCGTTGCCGCGTGAACGCGACGGGCGTTAAGGAGTGCTTGGCGCTGGCGATCGGCGGCTTTTTTCCGAAGTTGGCGGTCTCTCGCGGCCATTGCCAGGGGGATGATCGCGACGTGAACTACGATGCCCAGTAGTAATACGGCATATCCTGCGGAGACGGCTGCCATGACGACGTCGAGTCCCCTCGACGTCGGATTTTCTGCGATCAATGTCCGGTGTATCGACATGAGTCCCAGTTGCAGCACCTGGTGTACGGACCCGGCCTTGCTCAGTGCGTCGATCCACGGGTTAACAAAGGCGTTCGTCAACGTCAGAAAAAGCAACTGCGCCGTCTCTGCCAGTGCGGCCCCGAGCAACTGGTGAAATGAATTCATGGGCAGGAAAATAATTGGAAGCGCGATGACGACTTTAACCAACATTGTCACTGGAAGCATCGCCATGTACTGAAATTCGTACGGATCGTACAGTGCACGCAAAATGCTGCCATCTTGCTCTAGTACCTGTTCCCATCGTTCCTCGGTGATCGCCATGCGGAAAATTTGCATCGCCCCCCACTGCTGCTTCCGCCCTCGCCGTCGTTTCCTCTCGCCGCCAGCAGGCGTTCCGAGTGCCTGCAAGTTTGTGATCGCCCCAGAGGCACAGTCCGCGTCCACAATCGCTCGTTTTCGTTCGAATGCAATCCAGAGCAAAAAAACTGGGAAGCCAATCCCCACGATGATGAGAAACCCCACGGCAACGAAGAGGACGACAAGGAACGCAGGCGTCATTCCAGCGAAGCATCCCTCGAGCTCGCACGCGAAGCTTGGATGGCACGCCAGCACCATGAAAGCGGTTTGCACCGCGGGAAAGTACAACGATTGAGCCGCAAGCAACGTCAAAAACCCTACCGCACCACCGAAACCGATCGCCTTGGCTTTTCCGACGACGAGGGCTTGTGCTTTTTCAGTTTGGGTAAGTACGGCGCACTCGCCACAGACGGCGAAGTAGCAATTCGAGTTCGGGCAGACGTAAAATGGGTGTTCATCTGAAATGCCCTGACAAAGATGGCCACACCACGGAGCCCGAAGTGTGGCACACTGGTAGCGTGGTTTGTTATTTTGGTCGAGTAGATCTTGGAAAGTTAAGTCGACTTCGGGGCGACCCGGGACCAGCATCTCATCGTGCTCAGGGCAACTACGAGCACTTCGTGCTTGGCACACCACGGGAAACGTGGTTTTCGACCTTGCCGGGTCTGACACACCTGAATCCGACGTGGGTTCGAAACGCAAGGTAAAGAGCGGCATGTAGTGGTCGGCCACTTTGATCGCGGCGGCGATCAATCGACCCTTCCCACAGAGTTCATCACCTCCCTCCACTACCGCCTCGCAAACAATGGTTGTTTCCGGTGATCCGCGCTTAGGCCACAACGTTGCGCATGCCTTCTCGATCACATGTTCCGGGTGTTTTGGGTCGTCGGCACCTCCACCACGCAGCCCGTTTCCGGGGGTAACCTTGGCAGGGATGATTAGCTTAAGCGGCCGCAACATCTTAGGCACCACCAGAAGCGGCGCTGTCGCTGCAGACTCTAAGGAAACCGATGGCGACGGAGTCGGAGTCATGTCGACAAAGTAGTTGTAAGAAAGGACGATTGGATCACTCCTTTGCGCCTGCAAAAGCGTGCACAGGTGGACCTCAGACGTATCTCGAACGGTCATGCGGGCGCAGTCCCTGCAAACAGCGAAGGTACAGCCCTCCTTGACGCATCGGTAGAAGCCACGAACTGCATGACGGAGGCCTGCGCAACAATCAGAAACCGAGGGTTGCGCCCAAGGCTGACTTCTTGTCGTGCATTCCAGAAAAGGCTTTGCTTCCAGTTCAGCTGGATCGCCGCGGTTCAGCACTTCGCCGTGTTCGGGACAATCTGCATTTGATTCCCGCTTCACTTGAATTTTGAACCGGACTTCGACCTGGGATTGAGCGGTAACGTCGGCTTCCATCGAAAAGGCACGGTTGTCGTCATCCGAGGATGATCCCCTCCGGCTCCTCCGGGCCTTCCGCCGCGTGGCATAATCCTGAACGGCGGCCCCAACAAAATGCAATTCGCACACAGAGGCAGCTCCCGCGCGTCCGAGCTGCACAACCAAGAGCTGTATCTCGCCATGGTACTTGCGCTTGGCTTCAAGCTTTTCCTTTTGTTTTTTCTTCCTGTCAAGTTTTCGGCGTAATCTCTCGGAAGCATGTAGCTTCTTTTCTTCATCACTGTCGACTTCGGACTCAGAACTGTCGTCGATCGTGCGGTCGAAGAGGCAGTATTTCAGTACGGTTCCAGCGGCTGCCTTCCGTTTGTTATTGCGTTCTGACGCATCGGAGACAATAAGCCGTTTGGTCATTTGCTCTGTGGGAAACGCGGGATCTCCGCGTAACGCTTTCCATGTTGCCTCAACCGCCTCTTCCAGTTTGCCATCATCTTCGTCTTCATCCGACCCCTCAACGATGTCGAAGCCCTTCTTGTCGTAACCGGGAACTGTTGCTTTAAACTCATGGCTGTAGCGGACTTTGGCACGCACGTTTCGTGGCGAGCCTTCCAACTGTTTCCCAGGTATTGGCTCCAATTCCACGTCGTCAACAAGAACACCATCTTCGTCGGGGAAAGTTTCTTCATTGGCCTCCTCGTCCTCTCGTCCGAGGTTCGCACTCGTAATCGTGTCGTTGAACGTCTCATGATCAAAGCGCGAAATGATAAACAGAGTCAAAAAAGCTGCCAGCATCATCGCCAATTGCGCCAGAGGTCCCATCATCTGGGTGGACAGCAAAAGACCTTCCAACGGCGGAAGTTGAAAATTGAATGTAAGCGGAAACACTACCCAGGACAATGAGACAGAGTAGAGTCGCATCCGCTGAGGTAGAGTCCCATGGTCTGTGCCACGCTCATGAACTGAGTTAGCATAGCTTTCATCCGGGCGATGCACTCTCGGCCGGTAATGAGGGCACTAGAACCGGCTGCTTTAACCTGCAGCAGTTGTGACGATTGTGCAGATGACGCAATGGTGCCGCCAGTGTGGCCAATGGATTCGGTAAGCTCCGAGACCTGTCCGTGCACTTCTTCCCCGGTTTCTCCGGCGCCGTCTTCTGAATCTGACAGAGTTTCGTTCTCCGATAGTTCCAGTCGAAACTGCACAACAATCACAATCGTGAATATCAACGTGATGCCACACAGGACACCGCCCATGGCAAAGCCTCCGGATGCGGAGACAGTGGCACCGAGTCGACGCATGTTCGACGAACCCAGGGCAATTAACCGGTCAGGTTCGAGCGCTACGGAAGCGAGGCGTGCGTCGAAAACACCAACATTCCGAGCGGCACCGACGAGACCGATGCCACCGATCCACTCTATCGTCCTTTGAGGTCGAATTTTTTCTTGGACAGTGCGTGGCGAGAGAGGAAATAGCGTCGGTGCAGTGTCCAAGGAGGTTGATTGAAACGACGGAGGGAAGCATTGCATCCAAGCTGGAGATCCTAAATTTCCCAGGGCAGCAGAAGTCAAGCCGCCATTTGCTTGCAGGTCGCTATACGCATCGACGTACAGACGTGCGAGCACTCGAGGAGAATATCGCTGCACCGTTATGGCGACAAAATGCCACTGTCCATCGAACAAGGCAACAGTTAGTGATTGATCATCCGAATTAAATGCACTTCGTGAGCGCCGCAAGTCCGAAACACTCCACGATACTCCGGCATCTCCACGTTGTCCTCCTCCTCGATCTGCGGTGCCTTCGTCGAAGAATAGAGACAGTGTTTGGGTCGACCCATCGACCAGAAGCGCGAAATAGGTTCGATCACCGATCGGATCGGGGGTGTCTGAGGAATTTGCAGTATCGTTTTTCGGCGGTGTGCCTCGGTACCACGCCGATCCTCCGACACGTTGTGAGATCAATCTGTCGATTGCTCGAAATGAAAGCGACACATTTTCGTGATTGGCGACACTCATCGTCGCAGAAGCGTCAGCAGTTATGAACACAAACCCGTAAGAATCACTCTCGACTTTCAGCCACAAAGACAATGTTGCGCCTCCTTCATCGCCTTTCCCTTCCTTTGCGAGAGTTTCTGCGCGAGCCGTAAAACCGACGAAGGAAGGAAAGATGCCGCCACCCACCCGGACCGAGACATCCAAAGCGGAATAAGCGACGTCGGCCACCTTCACGGAGTCAGCTGCAAACGACGCTACATCGTCAGCAGCCTCGAGTGCCGATAAGTATTCGGTTGAATTCTTGCCGGACACGTTGGTTGCACAAGTCGTAAACAACACCCCTTGAGGAGGAACACCTTCGTCGATTACTGAGGACGGTGGTTCACCTTTGTACGTGACCGCATTGTTTTCAACACAATGACGAAGTCCCGATGAACTGACGAACGCGGAATCATTTCTCAATGCGCACCACGTCACTGTTGCCCCCGCCTCGTCGCTGGACGCTTGCAATTGCGTGACAGGAAATCCAGTCGATTCATGCGGCCAAAGAATAGGATTCAATGAAGAATGGTTATCAGCAATGGAGTCGCCGAAATTCAGCGGCTTGATCGAATTGATCGGCAAAACCCCATCGCAGTCCGACCGCTCGCACCAATATAGCGACTGATTTGCTCCGGGGTTCAACCGAAACGATGCAGTTGACATTGTGTTCTGTATAATGTTGCCGGGTGAGGCGTCCCGGACACATTGCGCCAAGATTGTTCGATGATCAAGAAATCTTCGAAACGGAAATAATGATTGAGAACTCACACCAACTGCGCAGGCAGACGAGTTGATGGCCGCGGCAACGACCCATTGTCCCATTGCCCGGGACGCTTCGCAGCCCGACAGTGTTGCTCCGGATACAACCTTGATCGTATCCCCTTCACAAATCGAACCGACGTAGTGAACTCCTGCAGGAACTCCTCCGGCATCAGAAACGCGATGGCACAAGCCATCAGCTGGCACGCTGAACCACTCGAGAACAGTCGCAGAAGGCAACGACGCGATGCACTCGCCGTTTCTTAACTCGCCACCCCAAGTTACGCCGACGAAAGCCGCTGAGTGCGTGGTGAAGACAGTGGCTACGATATAATATCGATAGATGCATGCAGCAAATGCAATAAGCGACGCATATGTCGTGTATCCGAGTGCAAGTTTGACGGGTAGGGGAATCTCGACGCCATCGTCCTCCGGTATCGAAAAGAAACTCTCCCAGAAGTATTTCGTGAAGCAATAGTACTTAATGCAAATACAACCGAAAACAACGGCGACGGAGGCTGCAGCGATGGCACCATACAACCATTTCGTATCCCGGTTCACAACTGGAGCGCTTGGCGCTGGTATTGTGGCGGATGACCCATTCGTCTCGAGCTGTGCCAACAATTGGAGCGCTGTCGATCCCAACCAGCCAGAAATCGATATGTCGGATGTCGGCTCCGCCCCGGCGGTCACGGCGCAACCGAACACTGAAGTGAGTGCGGTTGCTCTCGACGAGTTTGGAAAGTTCGTCGCATCCACAGCGATGAAAAGTGGTCCGCCGATTAGGCTAGAAACGTCTGCCACACAACGGCGTTCCACACACCCATCTGTTCGCCCATTTTCTAACCATAGAAGACAAGGTGCACCAGCGACAGTTGTTGTGTAGTACGGAAACGTCGGCGGGGCGTGAAAAACTACCACCACATAGACGGGCAAAGCGTTTCGAAAGGGCCTCTGAACTTCAATGCGGCATATTCCTTGCCTGTCGACAGAACATTCCGAGAAAAAGTCCTGTTCAAGATATGGAAGGCGCGACGCAATGGAAACGAATGTTAGCGGGGCGACGAAGACTTCGACCGCTTCTGAAACTGTGGACTGAAGTGAAGAAGCAGTTTTATTTGCGACGGATCCGCTGAGTAGTGCTGAGATACATCGTGTCAACGACGCTGTCGAACTCACCGACACTGCGTAGTCAAAGCGAAAGCTTGCTTGCGTCGATGCGTTTGAAAGGGACACCTTTTGAAGCCACGCTACTTGCATGCTGCATTGAGAACCGACGGTTTCGGCCGACGAAATGTTCAAGAGCGCCGATAATTTGTCCGGAAAAAATGAAAGTCCGTTTTGCTCCACATTGCTGTTGCCAGCATGACGAACGATTTGCAAACGACCAAGAAATGCCGACGGCGGCGAAACAAAATTTGAACTTACAGTCAAGTTGCTTTCATTCCTTTGAGCATTGACTGTCTCCCATCCGCGTGCCAAAAGGAGCAACACGACCACGACGGCGAGTGGCAGTATCGGCACCGTCCACATCGTTGAACGAAAAAAAGAAAGGTTACCGCTGCTCGATCTTTGTTCTTCTGTTGAACTTAGTAGCCCTTTAATACACTCGCTTTACGACCGATCTCGTTAAGCACAGGCTTTTTGCCCCGCCCACGCATGACGCAGACTAAAATTTCATCCAGCGGCCCGCCAAAAAGTTTTTGGAAGTTTTGGAAACTTGTGTACGATCAACAGGGCACAAAGCTGTGAAGTTTGGCGTCACCCCTGCATCCCGAAGCCGGTCATGCACAATAGCGTCGTGTCATCTTCACCTCACACCAAGTGAGATAAAAAACTTGCGCGGTGTTCCAAACCGGCCCGTGAGGAGTCCAACGCTACTGGATCTCCCTATGCAACTCTCGGGAGAGTAGGCCCACTTCGTCGCCACTGATGGGATGGCGCTTCAAGCTGGAAGGAGCTCGAGCGCAGTGCGGACTTGATGTGCCAGAAGAGATCTTACGCAAACAAAATCCAGATCTTCTGTACTTTATTCGGGTTTTCTGCTCTCGCAGGGGTTTCTGCTCTCGCAGGGGTTTCTGCTCTCGCAGGGGTTTTCAGGGGTTTCTTCTCTCCTCTCGCAGACAAACAAACAAACAAACAATTCAAACAAACAATTCAAACAAACAAACAATTCAAACAAACAAACAATTCAAACAAGTCAAACACAGTTCTCTCATTCCCCCTTTTCCTTATCTCCGTTATCGGCCCTTCGGGCCTACCGAAGCGTCGCTACACCGTCTCCACCCGCGTTCTGGAAGTTGCCAA
>ERZ1292633.2842-Hain-H41-02um-R1-2842-length-17344-cov-4_pt1 | contig 17344 bp, 26 predicted proteins | sample MGYA00564406_ERZ1292633 | MGnify/ENA primary metagenome ERZ1292633 (study PRJEB36523, sample SAMEA6512639) | groundwater metagenome | collected 2019-01-08 | study: AquaDiva: Metagenomics assemblies of 32 groundwater samples | reverse complement strand
TAAGGGTATGATAAACGAGTTCTTTAAATATTGAAAATATCCGGAATATCAAATTTTCTGATTTTTTTATGTTTTAGATTCAAAGATATTTTCTATTTAATATACTTTTTTGTATACTAATCGTAATATTTATATATTAGTATTACATTTAATATTAAAATGGTAATATTATTTGATGAGTTTAACCTGCCTGATGATATATTTGAGGTAATCTATGCTACAAAGCAGCAGGTAATTGTAGCTAAGTTGCTTATTAGACATATGAAAGAAAATAAGAGAGAAATAGGCAAAACCGAGATGTCAATGTTCGCAACACAGCTTCATGATGGAGAAATGATAACTTATATTGATGACCCAGAATATAAAGGGAAAAAAGTCAAAATGTCTTATAATAAAAGACAATTTTATGATAGAATTTTAACACCGATGAAAAGCATGGGGATTATAAATTACGATCTTTACAAAAAAACATACGCATTATCAGAAAAATTCAATAGAAACATGATGAGGATAGGCTTGATGTGGCTTCAAGAGTTAAGAAAACCTCCGTTAGACTATAAATAATAAAGAAAGAAACAAGCTTCCCTAATCTGCTTTCTTATCCCCCCCAAAAAAAACAGAAGGGAAGCAAATCTTTCCTTAACAAGTATAACTTGTTAAGGATCATAATGCTACTTAAGGTTTAATCCTTAAGCTCATAGAGGGCTCCCTATTGCCAATTCTGATTATACCCCTCCCCAAAAAGATTGAATAGGGAGCCATTCTTCTTATTTTCAGTAAATTATTAATATTTTGAAGTTATTGTAATATTATGATTCAGGAAACATCTGCAGGCATTATCATATATTATAAAGAAAAATATCTTTTGCTTCAGTATAGAAAAGGACATTGGGACTTTGCAAAAGGACATGTTGAAAGCTTAGAGACTTTGCAGCAGACAGCAGTAAGAGAAACAAAAGAAGAGACAAACCTTGATGTTGAGATTATCCCAGGTTTTAGGGAAGAGATATCATATAAATTCAGGAACAGAGATAAACATCTGGTGAAAAAAACAGTTTACATGTTTATAGGAAAACCAATTACTCATAAAATTAATCTTTCTCATGAGCATAAAAATCATGTTTGGTTATCTTATGATGAAGCAATGTTAAAATTAACATATAAAAATGCACAAAAAATGTTAGAAAGAGCTAACAGATTTATCCTTTCTTTGCCTTATCGCTGATAATAGCAGAATTTCCTGTAGGATCAGTTATTATTATTGTTATTTTTTCACGACCCCATAAAACTCTTTGAATTTTTTTAAGATGGCTTTTTGCTTTTTTTCTAACAGAAGGATCCTCATCATCACTTTTTGATTCAATTATTTTCTTAACTCTATTTAGAATACCTTCAACATTTGTTATATAGCCGCTTGAAATAGGACCTGGTGTGATATCTATAAGTCTAGGAATTTTCACACTAGCTTGGCTTGATTTTACTATTTTAATATTTAGATCTTCTTCTGATTCAACATCTAAACTAACTTTAACAGGCTCATTATTGTTATCTGTTTCAACATCTGCCATATGATAGTCACATTCACTACAATCCATTGAGAATATATAGCAAAGCCCAAAAAAAGGTACTTCCCGGCTCATTTCTCTAAGAGTAAGTGTATTTTTATTACATACTGGACAGGGTTGTCCTTCAAGAATATCAGATCGCTCTTCTACCATAACTCTAAAAAAGTTAAGTGTGCTTTTAAAGTTTTTTATTGCTCTATCAAAAACTTTTTAAATCAACATCAAATTCAGAAGGATATGGCTACAGAAAAGGTAGAAGTATTAATAGAAGGTGGCAAAGCAACTGCTGCTCCACCATTAGGACCTGCTTTAGGACCAATGGGAATCAATATTGGAGAGGTTGTAGCTCAAATAAACAAAGTAACCCAAGATTTCAAAGGAATGCAGGTTCCTGTTACTGTTACTATTGATAAAGATACCAAAAAATTTACAATTTCTGTTGGTACCCCGCCAGCATCACAGCTTATCATAAAAGAAGCAGGTGTGAAAAAAGGTTCTGGAACACCAAACACAGATTATGTTGCAGATCTTAAAATGGAGCAAATAATAAAAATCTCGCAAATGAAGAAAAGTTCTCTTCTTGGAAAAAATAACAAAGAAAGAGTAAAAGAGATTATGGGAACTTGTCAGTCAATGGGTATTATGATAGAAGGAAAACCTGCTCAGGAAACATTTAAAGACGTAGTTGCTGGAAAATACGATGCAAAAATAGCATCTGGAAAAACAGAATTAAGCGCACAAGAGCTTAAAGAGCAGGAAGAAGAAAGAATTCACCTTCAGAAAGAAATGGAAGAGAAGCGTGAAGATTTCTTAGAGGCAGCTAAAAAGATAATGGCTCAAAATGCAGGAAAGGATAGAAAAGAAATTGTTGCTCTTATGACAGAAGCAAAATTGCCTATGCAGATAATAAATGAAGTTCTTCCAGAAGAAGAGAAGAAGCCAACAGGTGCAGAAGCTAAACCAAAAGAAGCTGGTAAACCAGAAGCTGGTAAACCTGCTACAGCTGAGAAAAAACCTGCTAAATAGTTATATTTATGTTCTTGAAAATTTTTTTAAACTGAATCCATAACAAGATTTAATTATTCATTATATATAAAAACACTTTTTTCATCTCTAGCTAATTGGTTAAATCTCATTAGCAAGATATCATATATAAATCTAAGTTCAGATTGATTAAATGTTAAATTTAGAACTTCTTCATATTTATCCTGTTTATATTCTAACACAATTTTTTCTTTGCCTTGTGAAAATAAGTAACTTCTAAAGGTTTCATCTTTACTGGTTACAGCAAGAAGTGGCATTTTTGAGAAGCCAATATTCATTAAGTATTTCTGTGCCTCCTTGTACATTTTCTCGAGGCTAGATCCTTCACTTTTTATAGATTTTACTGAAATTTGTTTTGACATTTGTAAAATAAATAGTTAACTAATATATAAACGTTTGTAATTTTTACTACTTCAGAGTAGTTTAGAAAGATATTTATAGATTTTAGGTTGATAATTATAATATGAAAAAACTAGATGGCCAGAAAATAGGTATAGCAGTTGGTAGTGTAACAGCAATCTATATGGGAGCACTTGGTTTAACAGCAGCAACATTGAATTGGGGTTCTGCACTTGTGAGAACATTGAGTTCTGTATATATTGGTTATGATGCTTCATTTATGGGGATGATCATAGGAGCATTATGGGGTTTCTTAGACGGGTTTATTCTTGGCTACTTGTTCTCCTGGATATATAATAAGCTTGAATAGTATAATTCTAGCATCAAAAAATATTTAAATTATACAAATATATATACTAGTATAATCTAAAAAGGTGGTTAGATTTAGATTAAGCAAACACGACAGATACCTAAAAGAACTGTATAGTAAATTAGAAGATAACTATGACTACCTTTCTACTAATATTCACATAAGGAAAAAAAAACGTTCTCTTGGAGAAATAGATATATTGGCTAAAAAAGGTAATAAGTTTGATCTCTATGAAGTCAAATGTTCATTTAGGATAACAAAAGCAAGAAAACAGGCCCGTTCATTAAGAAAGCATCTTAATTTACCTATAAACAATATCTATCTTTATTGTGGTGCTACTGCTTCACTGATTCTTCTTTAAAAATATTATTTCTCTACACAGATTCTTCCAGAAGACAATATTCCAACAAATTATTTTGCGGCTATGGAAGACCAAATTGAAAGCATTAGATTAGTGCAGAAAATAAAGTATTAAATTTTAGGCAGACCAGCAAAAAATGTCTTTGAACAATAACCAAATAGGAGATTAGAGACGTTAAAAATACTTTCAAAAAAACTAAAAATTCTTTCTAAGATTATGAAGGTATTACATCACATTTATCTTTATCATTGCACTTCCCGCATTCAACTGTCAGGATATCGTGCGCAGATATCTTTAAGTCATTTTGTTTAACATATTTGTACAATTTTTTTACATGGTCACATACCATAATTAATATTTAGTAAGAAGAGTATAAATAATTTACTAATACAATCTACCGCCTAATGGGACATTCTTATCAGGAACAGCAAGAATACATTCTCCTTTGTTGCCATTAGGCACTCCTAAAGTAAGCACTTCAGACATCACAGGACCGATTTGCTTTGGAGAAAAATTAACAACAGCCATCACAAGTTTTCCCTTAAGCTCTTTTTTGCTATATGTTTTAACAAGCTGTGCTGCTGATTTCTTTATCCCAAGCTCTCCAAAATCAATCGTTAATATGTAACTAGGGTTTCTTGCTTCAGGAAAATCATCTATCCCAACTATCTTTCCAACTCTTATATCAACTTTCAGAAAGTCATCAAAGTTTATCATTTTCTTACTTTTATTTCAGAATCTTTTTTTATGTATAAACTCCTAATAGGATAGGGTATTTCTATGCCTTCTTTTCTGAATCTCTTATGTATTTCTTTTATTGCAAGGCTAGTGTACAGTCCTCTATACGAAGGTTCCTTTATCCAGAATTGGAACTGCAAGGCAATGCCTGAATCACCGAAGGCCCTGAATCTAACACTAGGTTTAGGATCTTTTTCTATGTAATCTGATTTTTTTGCTATGTTCAAAAGCACTTTTTCAACTTTATCAAGGTCTGAATCATATGACACATTAACATCAATTCTAATTCTAAGTTTTTGGTATATTCCAGATTCATTTATTACTTTAGAACCAGCCATCACAGAGTTTGGGATGGTTATTAAAACATCATCTCTTGTTCTTACCTTAGTGCTCCTTAGGCCTATGTCAATTATCTCTCCACGATCATTATCAATTATTATATAATCTCCTATCTCATACGTTTTATCAAGGAATAGAGAGATACCACCAAATATGTTTGCAATTGTGCTTTGAGCTGCAAATGCCAGGGCAATACCTACAAGACCAGCGCTTGCAAGAAGAGGAGTTAAATTAAATTTCCAAATAGAGAAAAATACAAATAAATAAATTATTCCAAGAAATATTTTCATGCCTCTTTCAAAAAAAGGAAAAATTTTATCTTCAAAGACTTTTAATTTTTTTGATGATTGTACTTCTTTTACACCATGCGATAACAGCAGGATAATCCTAAATAGTATTATGAAAATTAAGTAAGAGAAGAGAGTAAGAAATACTCTGAGAAAGGTAACTCCTAAGAAGTCATCAAGTCCAATTATTTTCCCTGAAACAAAAAGTCCTAATACAATTATTAAAATAAATACAGGGGTTTGGGTAGCATTTATTATTTTATCATCAATATCCGTCTTAGTGCCTTTTACTAATCTACTGAGCAAAGTCTTGAAAATTACCCTGATAAAAAAAGCAAGTATAAGGAAGATTAAGAAAGCAAATCCAGCTTTTAATGTGAGTGTATGAATCCCAACAGAATCCAAATAAGTATCAACAGAATTTACTAGTATAGTTAAATTATAACTCTCTAACCCCATATGGTATTGGTTAACTAAGATGATATTTATAACTTTCGGCTTATATCAACTAATAAACTATTAGATGTAAATTTTAAACCTTTGGCATATCTAAAAGATTAATTCCAATTTCACCAAGATGTGTTTCCTGCATAAGGTCAATTTTTCTCTGGTTATCAAGATGAAGCAATGGAATAAAAGTAAAAACCTTATCTTCTTTAGTATTTTCTGGAAGAAGAAGGTTGAATGTAAGTTTAGGAGCTAGTTTTCCTTTTGAAGAAAAATGGTCAGTTATTTTTTTATATACCTCATGTATAACTCTGCTTATATCAAGGCTTTTTTCAGGGATTTTAACATCCGGATAGGATTTTAACTTTGGAGGTCTTCTCTCATAAACTTCAAGTGCTTTTTCAAGAGCATTAACAAGATCAAACACAGAAACTTTTCTTTTTCTTGGTTGAGGGGTTCTTGGGTATATTGCTGGTTTTTCTTTTAGGTTAACAGCACCTTCTTCATAATCTATCATTTCTTCAAACAAGTCCTCTCCAAGTTCTGGTTCATTTGCTGATGCAATTAAAGAGTCAAGTGCATTAATGTCTTCTGATAAAAATCTATATGATTTTACTCTAAGCATGATGGCAGCTGCCAGCAAAACTTTTCCAGATATTTTTAAGTCCATATCTTTTAATTTGCTAAGTTTCTCTAGAAATTTCTGAGCTAAAAGAGATACGTCAAGGTTCCATGGATCCATACTCTCTGAGCTAACAAGGTCATAAATCATGTTTTGCCATGTAATCTCATCACTATTAAAGAGAATATTAAAAATTTGGTCATTCGACTGCATAGCTGATTCTAACATTTTATTATATATTTGTATACTAGTATATAAAATTATCGTTCTAATAAAAGATTAGAATATGATAAATAAGGTCATATTTAAGCTTTGTTTTTTTCAATTAAATGTATTATTTATCCTGCTGAATAACCATAGAAGGTCATCCTTTCTTCTCCGCACATTAGACCAATTATTCCCTCAGGTTTTATTTGTTTAAATGATTCATATGATTTAATGTCCTGTTCTGAAAATATGCATCTTAAAGGAGGGTGACTATGCATAGAAATTATTGTGCTACTGTTACAGAGTTGTGAGGTTACAGAATAAACATCCTGCTGATATATAATGGGAATATATAAACCCGTAATAACATAGTTTTTGTCGTCTTTATATCCTGTTAAACAGGCTTTGAATTCATGTTTTTGATTGTCTAAGTATACTTGCTTTAAGTCAGCATAGGTTTCATTTTCAAAAACAACTTGGCCACCTTTTTTTAAATCAAAAGAAGAGTCTAGATTGATATTAGAACTAACTATTTTTCCAGATAAAAAAGATACAAGATGATAGCCAGTTTGTGAATTTACAAGAAGTAAAGTTACCATCAAAAGAGCAATTACAATAATATATGTTCTTTTTATTATGCTAATGGATTTTTTATCTTCTTCAACTTCCTCAAGAATATCTGGATCATCCATTTGTTCTTGGGTGATAAATACAACAACCTTTTTAAATTATTATGTAATTTAATTACCTAATGGTTTTGGTAGCTATCGTGGGGATGACAGGTTCTGGAAAGAGTGAATTGACATCTTTGTTTGAAAAAGAAGGATTTCTTAAAATACGGTTTGGAGATATAACAGATGAGGTTCTAAAAAAAAGAGACCTTAAAGTAAATGAGAAGAATGAGCGTTATATAAGAGAAAAAATAAGAGAAGAAAACGGCATGGCTGCATATGCAATATTAAATGAGCCTAAAATAAGGAAAGCAATAGAAACTTCAGATGTTATACTAGATGGACTTTATAGCTGGGAAGAATATCTATTTTTAAAAGAAAAATTTGATCAGCTTGTTGTTCTTGCTGTTTACACACAACCACAGGTTAGATATAAGAGATTAAATAAAAGAAAAATAAGACCATTAACAACAGAAGAAGCCAGCAGTAGAGATAAAAGTGAGATAGAAAATCTGAATAAAGCTGCACCAATAGTAATGGCAGATTATACAATTTTAAATACAGAATCTTTAGAAGATTTGAAAAATAAATATATTAAATTTATGGGGTGGTTAAATGAACAAAAAACCAAAATGGGATGAATATTTTATCAAGATAGCAAATCTTGTTGCAACAAGGAGTTCATGTTCTTCAAGAAAAGTAGGTGCAATTATAGTTAGAGACAATATGATAATCTCTACAGGCTACAATGGTACCCCACGAGGGATTAAAAATTGTGATGAAGGTGGCTGTCTTAGATGCGAAGGCAAACGTCTTGGCACTATAAACTCAGGAGAGAAACTCGATGAATGTGTTTGTGTACATGCTGAAGAAAATGCATTATTACAGGCAGCATATAATGGAGTTTCTGTGAAAGGAGCAACATTCTATACAAGCTTGTTTACGTGCAGATACTGCACAAAACACATAATTAATGCTGGCATAAAAAAAGTCTATTATAGCCGAGAGTATCATCTTGATCCTATTTCAGAAGGACTCTATAAAGAAGCTGGTGTTGAACTAGTGCAATATAAAGAAAACAATTAATTTTAAATATTAAATCCTTATTAATTTTTTATTATGGGTATACACTCGGACTATGTAAGGCCAGATGATGTTCTTGTAATTAATTCAAATCATGAGACCTGGGTTGCTTATGACATGTTTGTCTATAAAGCTAATAGATCTGCAATAACTAAAAGAGTTAAGTCTATTGATGAAGCATTTGAACAGCTTAAAGATAAAAATTATAAAGCTATATTTTTAGGTAGTTTTGTTGACGGTAAACCTATGATGCCTGAAGATAGGGTTCAGAAAATAAGAGAACTTACAGATGCACCGATTTTTTATGTTATCCCATGGTCGTCTTCTCATATATATAATCAAATTAGTGCATTAGAAGATAAAATTAGTAAACTATATGTTATGAATGGCAATCTCCTATTCTCAGGTGCTCCTGACCATGATATGGTCAAAAAGATGGGAGAATATCTTCATTAAGCTATTTTTAATACCTTTTTTTTAGAAGTGAATCCAGAAACAATTTTAATTTCTTTTCCTGTGAGTTTAGAGAAGAATTTTATAACCTCTATGTTGGCTTTGTTATTCTCAGCAGGAGCTTTTACATTTACTTTTACTGAGTCCCTATTTGTATCATAACCTATTATTTCGTTTTTAGAAGAATTTGGTTTCACAATAATTGTCAACCGGTTATTTTTTATGTATTTCTCTATCATTTTTTGAAAACATTTCTTATTTTATTTTTGCTATAGTAAAAATATTCACCCAATTTATTGAACTGCATTTCTTTCCCCATGACATGGTTTTTCTTGTTTTTTATATTGCCAAGAAACTCTTTGATAGTCTTTGCTTTTGAGAAAGTCAGCACATTTCCTAGAGGATAAATCGAATGGCCATCGGTTCCTCCGGAATAGCACATGTTATTCTTTTTGATATACTCAACAGCTTTTTCATTATTCTTTCTTGAAGTCCCACCGTTGATGGCCTCAATTACATCAAACTTCTTTAGAATAGGTTCATTCTCTTCGAATGTTTTGTTAGAACCGCCTCTCATTGAATATCCAAATGGATGAGGGATGCAAGCAACGCAGTTGTATTTTTTGGATAATTCATAAATTTCTTCTAATGAGAGATTTGTTTTATAACATATTAATACTTTAACCCTTCTAGGTATAATCTCTTTTTCAAAAAATTGTTTCATTTCATCAATATTATAAAAATAAAACAATACATCAACTTCTTCGTTTGACCTTAATTCCACTCCAGGTATCAAAAAATCAGATTTTTTTTTCTTTGAAAATGCTTCAACAGAGCCTGCTATTTCAGTATGATCTGTTATCGCGACACCGATATTCAACCTTCTTATCTTTTCTAATATCTGGTCAACAGTTGCAGCGCCATCACTATGAGTGGTATGGAAATGCATGTCAACATATCTATATCCTGATTTTTTCGGAATCTTAGAAAAACTAATATGGCTCATTTATAATCTCGCCAGATGTGCTTGCATTTTTGACATTTTAGAAATTTTGTAGCTGGCTCATCAGCAGCTCTTGTTTGAATCTCCCAGTAATGTGCTTTTGTATGACCGCACTTTGGACATTCTGTATCATCTGTTAATGGATGAATTTCAACTTCTTCTTCAACAGTTTCTATCTCTTGGTTATCAGTTATAACTTCTTTTATTTTTAATATTTCAGCTTGTTTATTAGTATAACCGCAGCTACACGCCATGAAAGTTTTTGTTTTATCTTTTTTTGGACTCATTATTGAGCCGCATTTTGGACAAAATAACATTTTAACTAAATAAACCTCCAATTGCTTTATCAAGACCTATTAATCTTAAAAAATCAACAAACCAGATTTTTATGTTCCCTAAAAATGGAATCCTAAAAACCGCTTTTCCAATAACTTGTTCTTCTAATATATTTGTTTCATCTATACATCCTTGGTTATTACAATTTTTTATAGGCTGCTTGTTAGTTATAGGGTTATCTCCTTTTGTCTGAAATACATGTTCTGAAAATATTATGTCATTATCAGTCACTCTATGGATTATAGGGTAAGAATTTGGATTATTTAAATCACTCCAAAATACCAAAACCTCTCCTGGGGCTATTTTTTCAGGAGCTACTCCTCTTAATATCATTATATCTCCCTTATTGAAGCCATTCTTATAATTATATTTTTTAAACTCCTCTTTTGTTATCCCCATGTTTTCTTCATACCATTGTCCAGCTTCCTGCCAATATTCATCAAAATTAAGACCGTTATGCTCCATGCTGCCTGAAACAACAGCAACAACAGGATGGGTTGTGTTCAAAAATAAGCCAAGTCCAGGATATAAAAGGAATTTTATAATCACAAATGCCAGTATTATGTTAACTATCCAGCTCCATATAGAGTCGTCATTCCATATGAAATTCCACACTTTTTTTAGAAAAATATTTGGCTTTTTATTCATAGAAAAGAGTGCAAGAACAGAGGTTATTTAAAAGTTTGGGTTTATAAAATTAGAATTAAAAATATCATTGCGAGTACTATAGGTATTGAACCAAGAATAACTGCTTTTTGTATATTTTGTCTATTATAAGCTTTCCAAGCAAATATTGAAAGTAAAATACAGAGTATAGGGTAGCTTCCAATTGTTAGTACAAACAATATTCCTGTAAAAGAAATACCAGCATCAAACGCCATGAAAGAAAGGCCAAACATAGCTAACCAAGGTAACAAAGTTAAAAGTATGAATATTTGGGAGATTATTAGCCATATCTTGGCTCCGGTGTTTTTGTTTTTTGTAGGCATAAAAGTTGTTTGTCGTTTAGATATAATAATTTTTGCAATTAGAAAATATAATGGGTCCGACTCTCATCAAGCTTTTTATAAAAAAAAGTTTGAACAAAAATCAACCAAGTGCTATTTACAATAGCACGAAAAAAGAATGGGCCCGACCAGAGTCGAACTGGTGACCTTCGCCTCACTTAGCATAAAGCTTGTAAGGGCAACGTCATTTATGGAAGCGATTATTCATAACCACTTGAACCACTAGACCACGGGCCCGATTGTAAATATAAAATAAAAATAATATATAAAGTTAATGATGCCTTCCCTTAGCTCTTAAGCTGGGTCTGATTTTCTCAGCGCCTTTACCTTTATTTCTAAGACCCCTGCTCTTTCTTCCAGAAGATGTCATGCCTTTGAATGCTCTGCCTTTTTTCTTAGCAATCCATTTTAGGTAATGTTTAGATTTAACAACAGGATGATCTTTATCAACCATGATAATTTCATACCATTTGTAGATCCCATCTTCAGCAACCCAGTAGGAATTAAGGACTTCACAATTTAAGAATTTTTTATTAGCCCTTTCTTCTGCAATGCTCTGATAATTTCTGGCCACAATTTTTTTATGTCTTTGTGTTTTTGGCCTTCTAGCTTTTCTTATCTGAGGTCTTTTTCTTCCGCCTTTTTGAACTCTCTGTCTTACTATAAATACACCTTGAATAGCTTTATATCCAAGCGCTCTTGCTTTGTCGAGTCTTGTAGGTCTTTCTATTCTAACTGTAACTGTTTCACGTCTCCACTTAACAAGCCTTTCCTTCCAGAGTTCAGGCATATTTTCCTTTGGTTTTTTCCAAAGTTCTTTTATATATTTATACATACTCATTTTTTATCACCTTTAAGATTCAGGCTTCCTTATAGGAAATGCCTACATTTCTTACTGATTTGGAAAAAAGGAGGGTTTATAAAAGTTTAGGTAAAATACTATTGGATTTTATAGCTGCACGTATTACTGTTTGAGGTAATCCATCATGTAAGAATGCATTGTACATTATATTTGGGAGTATCATAGGATGGATTATTCGGTTTTTGAACCTGTTTCGGATAGAAGAACCTGAAACTAAAGCTTTCCATAACTTAATATAGCTCTCAAAAAGTTCATCATCAGTAAAATGTGGATGTTCTTTTATATTAACTTCTTCTGTTGTATATCTAGCCCAGAACTTCCAATCCTCACCTTCGCCTTTAACAGGAAATTTTAGCCTGTCTTGTTCTGTAATTTCATCCCAAAGGTCAGTGCCTGGATATGCAGTTAATAAATTTACAGAAGGAACATCTATTTTATTCTGAATAAAAAACTCTTCAATGTTTCTTAGAGTTTCTGGCGTATCAGAGTCATGTCCTATTATTACTGCTCCTTCAACACCAATATTATATTTATGTAATAATTCAATCTTTTCTCCAAATCTTGCTCTATTTTTGCCTGCTAAATCATTACCTGAAAACTTATCAAAACCCATAAATATAGCAATTGCACCGCTTTTTGCTAAGGTTTTGACTGATTTTTCATTAATTAAATCTGAGGAGATTCCACCAACCCATGCAACATTTCCAAGTGAAGCAATCTCTTCTAAAAGAGTTAGACCTCTTGTCATTTTACCAAGGAGATTGTCATCAGTAAAACTTACATATCGTTTAGTTCCATAAAATGAAGTAATAGGTTTGATTAATTTTATTTCCTCAATAACATCTTCAATATTTCTGAACCTATAATTTGCTCCAAATATTTTGTAAATGGAACAAAAATTACATTTATATGGGCAGCCTTCGCTTGTTCTAATAGAAACAAAAGGTGAAGAGATGCTAGGTTTTCTTAACAAAGATCTATCATTTGGTGTTAAGATTGGTGTTTGTTTAATATCAGCCAAAGAACTATGATAAATTTGTTTTAATTCTCCAGAAACCGTATCCTCTAAAATTCTGGACCAGACCTGGTCAGCCTCAGTTATGCATACTGAATCTGCAAATTGCTGTGCTTCAGATAGTAAGCCAATATTATTAATTGAGTTTATATGCACACCCCCAAAAATAACTTTTGTTCCTTGATTCCTGTATTTTTCAGCCACATGGTACGCTATGGGAGCATTGGCAGTACCAAATGATATTACTGCTAAATCAATTGAAGGATCATAGCTTGGATTATGCAAATCAGAAGTCTTAATTTTAACATTGGCATCATTTGGAGTCAAAGCATTCAAATAAGCTGGCAGCATATTATCCGGGAGATTTGGAATATGTGTTTTCCATGCTCTTGGACCTTTTTTATTAGTATAATAATTTGATGCTATTACTTCTACTTCTAACATGTTTATGGTCTGAATTACATCTTATATTTAAATTTAGATAAAATTTATAAACAACCTTTAGCTTCGTTTGTCTGCTGAGGCATCTGCCTTGGGTTGATTCGTATGAATCTTAAAGGTTTTCTCAGCAATATAAATTAAATAAACTAAAGGTGAAAAAAATAAAATGGTAGAATTTAAATTGTGCATAGGAGACCCTAAAACAGGGAAAACACATCAGAGTGTAGTATCTGATGCTAATGCAAATTCCCTTATGGGAAAAAAGATGGGAGATAAAATAAAGGGAGAATCTTTTGACCTTGCAGGTTATGAGTTTGAGATAACAGGGGGAGCAGATTATTGCGGTTTCCCTATGAGAAAGGACATTGAAGGTCCTGTTAGAAAAAAAATCCTTATTACTACAGGCGTAGGTATTAGAAATAAAGAAGCAGGTATTAGAAAAAGAAGAACAGTTTGTGGAAATACAATCCATGATAAGATAACACAGGTTTCAATGAGGGTTCTTAAACAGGGTAAAACACCATTAGGACAGCCTGCAGAAGAAAACGCTGAAATTTCAGATGAAAAACCAGCTGAATCTAAGAAGGAAGAAAAGAAAGAAACTCTAAAAGAAAAACCAAAAGAGCAGCCTAAAGAAGAAAAAAAAGCAGAAAAACCAGCTCCAAAAGAAAAGAAAGAAGTGAAAAAGGAAACTCCTAAGGAGAAGGCTGAATAATTCTATTCTTTTTTATTTAATTTATGATATATTAGTTCTATACCAAGAGCAACAGCAATCATAGGAACACCTACACTATAGCTTACTATGAGGTCATGAAGTGAGTCAGATTCAAATCCTCCCATAATAATGGCTTGTAAACCTTCAATTAATACTGGCATTGCTGCAGCACCAATAAACCCATATGTTATTTTTTCTAAATTGCTTTTACTTTTAGATAGATGATAAGCCAGCATGAATCCATAGGTAGCTGCAATGCCATGTGGAAATTCGTCACGTATAAAAATATTCAAATTTTCAGCAATATATTTTCGTGTAACTTTATCTCCCAGATCATATATTATCCTTAAAGAAACCATAGATAAAAAAGCAGTTTGTGTTATATTGAATGTGATTTTTTCAACTTTATTGAGTTCTGCATAATATTTTTTGATAGAATCAAAAAGAGTTCTGCCCTGCATGAGAACTCACTAATTAAGTTATATTTAAGCTTTGTCTCAGAAACTACTTAATTTTGTTTGTTGTTTTATTTCTTTTAATAATACACTTTGATTAATTAGAGTTTTAACATCAAAACTGAATTTTTTCTTTATCAACAAATGAGCATAATTCAACATTAATTCTTTGCTTGCAAAACCTATTGTTTCTGATTCAAGGGCATGCCTTGTTGCCTGTCTTACAACCCAGACACCTAGAGCCATATAATACTCGTCAGTTATAAATCTAAGAGCCAGTACAGAAGATTGCCTTTTTTTGTTTTTTAGATATTCTAATATTCCAAGACGGGCTGCATAATAACCGCCGACTGTGTTGCTGGCATATGTTTTTCTTCCGGCATAAGGTTCATAATCTGTCGATGTTTCTATTTCATCCATTTTTGGATTATTAGGATTTCCTATATAAGTTTCAAAAAGCTCATACGACCAGACTTCAGGGAAGAATAAGAGCAAATAGTAATTTCCTAAATATCCCCCAAAGTGAGCAACATAGTCATATTCAGAGTAGTCTTTTATTTCTTTTATTAGATTCTTTCCGAGAGCATCATCAACAGCTGTTATGCTCCATTTTGTAGGTACAAGTTTCCTGTTTTTTCCTATTCCCAGATTGCCTACAGATATAAGTTTAGTGAGGAAATGTTCATCATAGCCTTTTTTGTAAAGATAGTCCATTCCTTCAACTGCTTTCATGTCCTCATCACTAACAACTTTTTCAACCTGTCTTGTTATTGATGGATTCTCTGTAATATTTGCCTTTTCTAATTCAACAGAAGGGCCATAAGGGGTTATGTCGTTATCCGGCTTTAAATTGAATACAGGTTTTTTGTTAAGATGGACTTCAACATCTACTGGCTTTTTTGCCATGGAGACTTCTTTTGCTATTTCCATGAATTTTTCATCAAAACTCTTTATATCTGCTTTGAACCTTGAATTTATCAGATTACTCCTTAAATCAACTATTCTTGGAATGTCATAATTCTCTTTAGACCATAATCTTGGAGCATCGGTATCTTTTGGGAGCGTTTCATTAGAGAGAAAACCCACATTAACTTTTGGATAGCCATATCTGCCTATGAAAACATTTGGAGATTCTCCAAAATAATCCTGTTTTGCCTTTTCATTGAATTGCTTTTGTTTGACTATAGAATAAGCTTTAGGACAACTCCTTAAATGCTGTAATCTCGAACCACCGCAATATGGACAGGAAAAATTCATGTATTTATAGAATAAGACTAAAAATAAAAAGATTACTTAAGTGTATATACATTTGTTGAAGTTTCAATAGAGCCAAAAGGGATAATGTTAATTTGGATAGCTGTTGGAGAAATTATTTCATCATCTAAAATAAGTTCTAAATGACCATCTTCAATATGAGTTCTTGTTTGACCGTTAAATGGTCCAGTAACAATATTTAGACTTCCAGCAACATATGGTAATGGTGGAACATATCCTCTTGAAAATACTGAACTTGCTTCTTCTAAAGGCACTACTGGAAGCCTAGCCCCTTTTCCATTATATTGTCTAGCATCCGCTACATATATTATACTTGGATTATACGGCATATTATTTTTTCACCTTTGTTAAGTAATTATTAATGAAAACTAGAAACTGTATTTAAACATAGTGTTAATAAAATAACAAAAATTAAAAAAAATTGTTAAAATAATCCATAAGTTAATATTAATCCTGCTGCTAAAAGTGCAACAGTATTAACTACCTTAATTAAAGGATTAAGTGCAGGTCCTGATGTGTCCTTGAATGGATCACCTACAGTATCCCCTACAACAGCTGCCTTGTGGGCTTCACTGCCTTTTCCCCCATAAGCTCCTGCTTCAATGTATTTCTTTGCATTGTCCCAAGTAGCTCCGCCAGTAGTCATCATTATTGCCATTAGCAGACCTGTAACTATTACCCCTGCAAGCAGCCCACCAAGCGCATGAGGTCCTAAAACAATACCAACTGCTATTGGTGTAAGCACTGCAATTAAACCAGGTACAATCAGTTCATTTATAGCTGCTTTTGTGCTTATATCAACACATTTTGCATAGTCTGGTTTTGCTGTTCCTTCCATGATTCCTTTTATCTCTCGGTACTGCCTTCTGACTTCTTCAACAATAAGCTTCGCAGCTTTTCCCACTGCTCTCATTGTCAATGATGAGAAAATAAACGGCAGAACTCCTCCAATGAATAGTCCTATAACAACTCTGTGGTCAAGGATGTTTATCATCGTCAAATCGACTGCTTCAGCATATGCAACGAAAAGCGATAATGCTGCTAAAGCAGCTCCACCGATTGCAAAACCTTTTGTCACAGCTTTGGTTGTGTTTCCTACTGAGTCTAAAGCATCTGTGTTGTCCCTTACTTTTTTTGGTAGATTAGACATCTCTGCTATTCCGCCTGCATTGTCTGTTATTGGTCCGAATGAGTCAACTGATACAACAATACCTGTCATTGACAACATTGCCATTGCCGCTACAGCAATACCATAGACACCTGCAAAATAATATGATGCAAAGATTCCTGCACAAATTGTTAATACTGGGAACACTGTGCTTTCCATACCAACAGCAAGACCCATTATGATGTTTGTTCCTGAGCCTGTTGTTGATGCTTCTGCAACATCTTTTGTTGGTTTTTTGTCTGCTGAGGTGTAATACTCAACAATCTGGCCAATAGCTATTGTAACAGCTAGTCCTGTAAGAGCAGCATAGAAAAACGCCAAATTGCCCATTAGCTGTACAGTTACAAAATAGAAACCTATTGCTGAAAGCAATGCAGTTACTAAAATTCCTCTGTTAAGAGCAGCCCAAATCTTGTCTTTGTTGTCTGTTTTTACAACAAAAGTTCCAAGAATAGAAGCTATGATTGCTATACCGCCAAGAGCCATAGGGTATATGACTGCATTAGGCATATTTCCAATAATTGTTAATCCTAATAGCATT
>ERZ1292633.2841-Hain-H41-02um-R1-2841-length-17349-cov-7_pt1 | contig 17349 bp, 22 predicted proteins | sample MGYA00564406_ERZ1292633 | MGnify/ENA primary metagenome ERZ1292633 (study PRJEB36523, sample SAMEA6512639) | groundwater metagenome | collected 2019-01-08 | study: AquaDiva: Metagenomics assemblies of 32 groundwater samples | reverse complement strand
CGCACCTGCCCCTTGGCGATGATTGACAGCCGGTCACACATGCGTTCGGCATGGCCCATGACGTGCGTGGAAAAAAGGATCGTCGCGCCGCGCGCACGTTCGTTCAGGATCAGCTTTTCAAGATTTTCCTGGTTGACCGGATCAAGCCCCGAAAATGGCTCATCAAGCACGATAAGTTCGGGCCGGTGGACAATCGAACCGAGCAGTTGCACCAACTGCGCCATGCCTTTTGAAAGCTTGCGGATTTTATTGTGCGCGGCGTGGCCAAGCCCGGCGGTTTCGAGCATTGCATCAGCGCGCGTCCGGCCTTCATTCCAGTCAAGCCCGCGCAGGGCACCCATGAAGGCGATAGCCTCACGCGCTTTCATTGCTGGATAAAGCCCGCGCTCTTCGGGGAGATAGCCGACGCGGTTGCCCGCTTCACGCGGTTTAATGTGGCCGAGCAGAGTCCGTTCACCCGCATCGGGATCAAGAATGCCAAGTAACATTCGCAGCGTCGTCGTCTTGCCAGCGCCGTTGGGGCCAAGCACGCCGTAAATGCTGCCTTTGGGCACAGCGAGTGATACACCACTGACCGCGCGGGCATTACCGAAATATTTAACCAGTCCTGTAGCCCGAACGGGCATATCGTCATTCACGCTGCGACTATTCCCAATTATGGATGCCGCGTGGTAGCGGTTAAGTATGACCCTTAACAAGAACAGTTTCACCAAAGCGTTAAAAAACAAAGCGGCAGAGCTTGGTTTTGTGAGCGTTGGTATCACGAGCGCGAATATGTCCGCGCTTCAGGGTGAGCGGTTGCGCGTCTGGCTTGAGGGCGGCAACCACGGCGAAATGGGCTGGATGGAGGCGCGCAACGAACAGCGCGGCCATCCGCAGGCGCTTTGGGATGGCGCGCGCTCGGTGATCGCTTTGGGCATGAGCTATGCCCCTGCTGCCGATCCGCTCACGCTTGCCGAAGCGCGGACGCGCGGACGAATTTCGGTTTATGCCCAAGGTGTTGACTATCATGATGTCGTCAAGAAAGCGCTCAAGGCGCTTGCCCGCTGGATGATTGATCAGGCGGGGGGTGAACTGAAGGTCTTTGTTGATACCGCCCCCGTTATGGAAAAACCGCTTGGTGCGGCGGCAGGGCTTGGCTGGCAGGGCAAGCACACCAACATGGTCAGTGCGGAGCATGGCAGTTGGTTGTTCCTAGGAAGCATTTTTACAACCCTTGATCTGGAGCACGACGCGCCGCACCGCGACCGGTGCGGCAGTTGCACCGCCTGCCAAAGCGTGTGCCCGACAAATGCGTTTCCGGCACCCTATCGGCTCGATGCAAGGCGCTGCATTTCTTATTTGACGATTGAGCATAAGGGGCCAATCCCGCACGAATTTCGCCGCGCGATTGGCAATCATATCTACGGTTGTGACGATTGCCTTGCTGTCTGCCCGTGGAATAAATTTGCCAGTGCAGCCGCGGCGAATAAGGCATTCGCGCCGCGCGCGGAGCTTGCAGCACCTGCCTTGGCTGATTTGCTCGCGCTTGATGATGCGGGCTTTCGCCAAGTGTTTGCCGGTTCGCCGATCAAGCGGATTGGCAGAGACCGGATGGTGCGTAATGCTGCGATTGCGGCGGGCAATAGCGGATCAGTGGAATTGGTGGAGCCTCTCAAGGCGCTACTAGATGATCCGTCTGATGTCGTGCGCGATGCCGCACAGTGGGCACTTACTGAACTTAGCGTGCCTCTTTGCGCCGGGTGAGGGCGGCAACACAGGATGCCCGGTCAATTGGCTTGCCGTCGGGCTGGCGTGCGTCAACATAGCTGACCAGCGGTTCTTTACCCTTGGGCGGCGTATAGAGATAGGCGTCAAGGATGCAGATGCCGCTGCTGAACTGAAGCTTGCGGCTGTTATCTTCACGGACATCCTGATCAGCATTTCCAAACAGCGAGGTCAGCGTTGTGGCATTGCGACCGATCACCCGGTCAAGCCCGGTGGGACTGACAAGCGGTGGCGAAACCGGGCTTGGCTTGGCAAACTTTGGTGCCGTTGGTGTTGTGGCACAGGCCGAAAGGATCAGAGCGCCTGCCAATATGGTTGCGTTACGAAGCATCATTACGGCCTCCGGTGGAATAGGTGGGTTGCCATGCCAGCGCCGACAATCGGTGCGATCAGGTTGACAATTGGAATCATGAAAACACCTGTCACGATCACTCCCATAATCGCCCGCTCTCCGCGTGTCACGCGCAGCCAATCTTTTCGGGCCTGTGCGCCGAGGTGGCGCACCGCAACCATCTCACCCAAATCGCGCCCGAGCAGGAGTGCGTTGATTGCGACAAAGAGGATCACCGGCCCGATGGCTGTAAACAGCAGCACGGCATAAAATGGCACCGCAAGTAGATTGAGCAGTATCAACCGCGCAAGCGATGCAAGCGCCAGTCTGAGCGAAAGCGAGAGCGATGCCGGTTGCGCAACCTGTGCCGCAGCAGGATAGTGGCGTGCCTCAATTGCGGCCACTATCTCATCGGCGAATAGGCCGATAACCGGGATTGCGACAGCACGGAATAGTAACCATGCACTGATTATCGCACCGATGCCCGCCACTGCGGCCGCCGCAAATCCTGCGTCGCTGCCCCAGCCATAGGCCGCAACGACCGCGCGGGTGATGAATATTGCTGCTACCCCAAGGATCGCAAAGACCAACAGCGTAAGCGCGAGTGATTTTGTAATCACCCGCAAAATTGCAGGATCGCCAATCTGGCCGAGGGTAAGCGAAAGCGCACGGAGCATCGGTGGACTCCCTGCCGCCAACAGCTTGGCCTTGTCAATTGCGGCGGCGCGCTCTAGGCGACGCGCCAATCGTACCAACTTAGGAATTAAGACCTGTGACCCAAGCAAGCCTCGATATTGTTGCCATCGGAAATGCCATTGTTGATGTAATCGCCACCACCGACGATGCGTTTCTCGCGCGCGAAGGCATGGCCAAGGGATCAATGCAATTGCTTGATGCAGATGCTGCAACCGCGCTTTACGCCAAAATGGGACCGGGCAAGGAAATCAGTGGCGGATCGGCCGCCAACACCATCGCCGGAATGTCAGCGCTTGGCCAGCGTTGCGGCTTTATCGGGCAAGTTGCGCAGGATCAGCTTGGCGAAGTTTTCACGCATGACATTCGGGCGATCGGGGTTGCATTCGACACCCCGTCGCGCGCAGCCGAGCCGCCAACGGCGCAGTGTTTGATCCTTGTGACGCCCGATGGTCAGCGGACGATGAACACCTTCCTCGGTGCGTCGCAGTATCTGCCTGCCGCCGCGATTGATCGCGATCTGATTTCGAGCGCCGCTATCCTTTATCTCGAAGGCTATCTCTGGGATCCAGCCGAACCGCGTGCCGCCATGAAAGCAGCGATTGCCTGTGCCAAGGATGCGGGGCGCAAGGTTGCTTTTACGCTTTCGGATGCCTTCGTGATTGATCGTTACCGCGCCGATTTCATGGCGCTGATTGATGACGGGCAGATTGATATTCTTTTTGCCAATGAAGTTGAAATCTCTTCACTGACGCAGATTGAGGATTTTGATGCGGCGGTGGCTGTAATATCGGACAAGGTGCCGCTGCTCGTTGTTACGCGCAGCGAAAATGGCGCGATTGCGGTTAAGGACGGTGTCCGTACTACAGTTGCTGCCGAACCTGTTGCCAAAGTGGTCGATACGACGGGCGCAGGCGATCTGTTCGCCGCAGGCTTTCTTTCGGGCCAAGCGCAAGGCCGCTCTGTTACCGATAGCCTGACGATGGGTTCAGTTTGTGCAGCAGAGGTTATTTCACACTTCGGCCCAAGGCCTGAAGCCGATTTGGCGGCGCTGGTAAGCGTGCGGTTGGGGTAATAAAAAAGGGAGGCCGAGGCCTCCCTTTTCTTTAGCATCAGATAAAATCTTCGACCGGCGGCTTTGGCAGGTCGGCATCAGCCTCATGAACCTCGACGAGGCCGCGTCCGACGTGGCTCGTGCGGTATCCGTAGAGATAGTAGATCACCATTCCGATGGCACCCCATGCGGGCAGCACGATCATTGCCTCAAACGGCAGGTTGAGGAACAGGAAGATACAGCCTGCAATTGTTGCCGGGCCAACGAGCCAAAGGGCGGGTGCTTTGAAGCTGCGCACCCGGTTGGGTTCACTCTTGCGGAGCATCATGACTGCGATTGCCACCATCATGAAGGCGTAGAGCGTGCCAGCGTTCGCAATATCGGCAAGCTGGCCAACGGGCAGGAATGCCGCCGCAAAGGCAACCACACCGCCGGTGATCGCGGTGACGACATAGGGCGTTTTCCACTTAGGGTGGATTTTCGACAGACCTTCAGGAAGCAGCCCGTCACGCGACATCACGAAGAAGATGCGCGTTTGGCCAAACAGCAGGATCAGGATCACTGATGGCAGTGCAATGATCGCAGCAATGCCCACCATTGTGCCAACCTGGCTAAAGCCAATCTGGCGAAGCACATGCGCGAGGGCTTCGTCCGAACAAACCAGCATATTGGCAAATTCAGGCAGCGCACATTGGCGCGCCAGTTCTTCCGAACCAGCCGGGAAGGGGATGCCGCCCGGCCCCATGATTGGTTGACCACCGATGGTGCCAACTGCGCCAGCGGCTACAAGAATGTAGAAAATCGTGCAGAATCCGAGCGAACCAATGAGGCCGATAGGCACGTTGCGTTGAGGGTTTTTTGTTTCTTCAGCCGCCGTTGAAACCGCGTCAAAGCCCACATAAGCGAAGAAGATTGTTGCCGCCGCGCCAACGGCACCAACGCCCGACCCGAAGCCGCCGAACACACCAGCAGGCAGGAAGGGATTGAAGTTTGCGGCATCAGCCTTTGGCAAAGTCAGGACGATGAAGGCGGTAAGCGCGGTCACCTTGATTGCAACAAGGATTGCGTTGACTCGGGCCGATTCGTTGGTGCCGATCATTAATAGCCATGTCATCAACATTGCGATGATAACTGCTGGCAGGTTGATAATACCGCCTTCAGCGCCACCAAGCGCGAGCGGCCCGGCCGAAAGTGCAGCGGGCAAATGTATCCCGAGCAGATCATTTAATATCGTACCCGTAAAATAGCCCGACCAGCCGACCGAAACCGCGCTTGCCGCAACGGCATATTCAAGCACCAGCGCCCAACCGACCGTCCAGGCGAGTAATTCACCCATGACTGTATAGGTATAGGTGTATGCGGAGCCTGCCACCGGCAGCATCGAAGCGATTTCAGCATAGCAGAGCGCGGCCACAACGCAGATCGCGCCTGCAATCAGGAATGCCAGCATCAGCCCCGGCCCTGCCTTTTGCGCGCCAGCGGCGGTCAGCACGAAAATGCCCGTACCAATCACGCAGCCAATGCCAAAAAGGGTAAGTTGAAACGCGCCAAGCGTTCGGTGGAGCGATTTCTTCTCCGCCGTCTTGAGGATGGCGTCGATCGATTTGACGCGACTAAAATTCATAACATACTCCCGGATAATCTTTTTGTTGGCGCGAACCTAACCGCTTCTCCGCGAGGTGCAACCGTTTTAACGCTCTAGCTCTTGGGAAGCATCGCCCCCATCTGTTTTCCGCCAAAAATATGGACGTGGAGGTGGGCCACTTCCTGATGGCCGTGCCCGCCGATATTGGCGAGCAAGCGGTATCCCGGCGCGGGCAAACCCGCTTCGCGCGCGACATGGCCGACTGCGCGGATAAAGCCCGCGATTTCGGTTTCGCACGCATTCGCGCTGAAATCATCCCAACTGATATAGCGGCCTTTTGGGATCACAAGGATATGGATCGGCGCTTGCGGGTTGATATCGTGAAAGGCGAGCACCCACTCATCCTCATAAACTGTCTTGTTGGGAATTTCGCCGCGCAGGATGCGGGCGAAAATATTGCTGTCATCATAAGGGGCGGTGGCGTCGATTGGCATTATGCTTCCTTTCTAGCGGCCTTTTCGGCCAGCCCCGAGACGCCCTCGCGCCGATCAAGTTCGGCAATCACATCGGCAAGGCCTACGCCACCATCTGCAAGGAGTATCAGAAGGTGGAAGATCAGGTCTGCGGCTTCTGACGTGAGCTTGGCGGGATCTCCTGCCATTGCGGCGATAACGGTTTCAACGGCTTCTTCGCCAACTTTTTGGGCAATTTTAGCGCGGCCGACGGCCGAGAGTTTTGCGACATAGGATGTCGTGGGATCAGCAGCGCGGCGCGCAGCGATGGTCGCTTCTAATCGGGAGAGGCTGTCATTCATGGCGCGCCTTTTGGCGCGGACGCGAGGCCAAGGTCAAGCGCGCGTAGCTATTCCTGCCGACGCTTGCGTGATTTTGACGTCCAGCGACCAACCACAAGCCCGGTCACCCCGATCAGGAATAAAGCGAAATCGCCCGGTTCGGGAATTTCGGTGCTGGTTTGTGGTGGCAGCGGCGGCGCGGGTACCTTGCTGCTGTTCTGTGCTATAGCAGCACCTGGAATGGCCGCGAAAATCGCCAATGCCATTAATGTTTTACGCCCCAACTTCATAATAGCCCCATTACCCTTTTACGCGCCGGCTCGCCCCGAGCCAACATGACCATCACCTAGACGCAAGAAGCCTGCCAGTTGATGAACGAATCGGTTAATAGCGGAATTTTTTGGTAAATGATGTAACAAAGGCCATAGTTAACGTAAAATAATCCGACGATTCTGTGCCTAAATAGTACGAACCGGCAGTCCTGAAGCCGCAAGAGCCTGATGTGCCTCGGCAATTGTTGCTTCACCAAAATGGAAAATAGACGCAGCGAGTACGGCGCTGGCATGGCCTTGGGTCACACCTGCGACCAAATGAGCGAGCGTGCCGACCCCGCCGCTCGCGACAACGGGTACCGAAACAGCGTCGGCGATGGTGCGCGTTAGCTCCAGATCATAACCATCGCGGGTGCCATCACGATCCATCGAGGTGACGAGTAATTCGCCAGCACCAAGCTGTGCCAACCGGATAGCATGAGCAATGGCATCCATCCCGGTTGCGGTGCGCCCGCCGTGGGTGAAGACTTCCCAGCCTTTGCCGGTGCGCCGTGCGTCGACACTGGCAACGATGCACTGACTACCAAAACGGTCAGCGATTTCGGCGACCAATTCGGGCCGTGCGACCGCTGCGCTGTTAACGCCGACCTTGTCAGCGCCTGCCAGAAGCAGCGCGCGTGCATCCTCTGCACTGCGGACTCCGCCGCCTACGGTGAGCGGCATGAAGCAGACCTCGGCGGTGCGCGCCACAATATCGAGGAGTGTACCGCGCCCTTCGTGGCTTGCGCTGATATCAAGGAAACAAAGCTCGTCCGCGCCTGCTTCGTCATAGGCGCGTGCGGCCTCAACCGGATCGCCCGCATCGCGCAGATCGACGAAATTCACGCCCTTGACGACACGGCCATCCTTGACATCAAGGCAGGGGATAACACGAATACAGACGCTCATGCCGCTGCGGCAACCGCGAGGGCTGCTGCCAGATCAAGCCGCCCGTCATAAAGCGCGCGGCCTGTGATGACGCCCTCAATTCCGTCTTTGGCGAACAGCGACAATATCCGGATGTCGCCAATCCCGGCGACCCCACCGCTGGCGATGACCGGAATTTTGGTCGCGCGTGCGAGATCAACCGTAGCCTCGACATTACAGCCCTTGAGCATCCCGTCACGGCCGACATCGGTGTAAAGGAGCGCGGCCACCCCGGCGTCTTCGAAGCGTTCGGCCATATCCTCGATGCGGATATCGGACACATCAGCCCAGCCTTTGGTGGCAACCATGCCCTCTTTTGCGTCAACCGCAACGACGATCCCGCCGGGGAAATCGCGGGCAACCTCACGGACAAGTTCTGGATTATCGAGTGCTGCTGTGCCGATTACGACGCGCGAAACGCCAAGATCAAACCAGTGCTCTATGCTCGCGCGGGTGCGGATGCCGCCGCCAAGCTGCACATGGCCGGGGAAAGCTTTGACAATCGCTTCGACGGCTTTGGCATTGACGGCTTGTCCCGCAAAGGCACCGTCAAGATCAACAACGTGCAGATGTTCGGCACCGGCTTGCGCAAATAACAATGCTTGAGCGACCGGATCATCGCCATAAATCGTCGCACGATCCATATCGCCCTCGGCGAGCCGGACGACTTGCCCGGCCTTGAGGTCAATAGCGGGGAAGATGATCAGACTCATGGCCGCCACTCCAGAAAGCGCGTGAGGAATTTGAGGCCATATTTCTGGCTCTTTTCAGGATGGAATTGCACCCCAATCCGGTTGTCGCGGCCAATCGCGGCGGCCACCGCGCCCCCATGTTCGCTTGTTGCGATCACATCATCGCCGTCATAGGAAAAACTGTGGAGGAAATAGGCCTCGCCCGGCTCGATCAGTGGATGCTGCTGCGCAGGTAGGACATCGTTCCAGCCCATATGCGGGATTTTGACTCCTGCACTGCCATCCATCAGCCGCACCCGACCGTTAGCCCAGCCTAGCCCGGCATGGGTGCCATGCTCCTCACCGGTTTGCGCCATCAATTGCATCCCAACGCAAATGCCGAGGAAGGGTTTTGCGGCGGGGCCGGTTGCGTCATTCAACGCATCAATCATCCCGTCAATCGCCGATAATGCCCCCATGCAATGCGCGAACGCACCAACGCCGGGAAGGATAATCCGGTCAGCCGCGCGCACCGCATCAGCGTCGGCAGTCACAACGATATTTTTGGCACCAGCGGCTCTCAACGCATTTTTGACCGATTGGAGATTTCCCGCGCCATAATCGACGAGTGCAACGCGCACGATCAGAGCATGCCCTTGGTCGACGGGATGCTATCAGCCTTGCGCGGATCAATCTCAACGGCGGCACGCAGCGCACGGGCGAGCGCTTTGTAACAGCTTTCGACGATATGATGATTGTTGCTGCCATAAAGAGTTTCGATGTGGAGCGTAATCCCAGCGGCGGTCGCGAACGAATGGAACCAATGTTCAATCAGTTCGGTATCCCACTCACCAAGCCGTGGATTGCTCAGCGCGACTTTCCAGACGAAATAGGGACGCCCCGAAATATCGAGCGCGCAGCGGGTCAATGTCTCATCCATTGGCGCATAAACACTGCCATAGCGGGTGATCCCGCGCTTGTCACCGAGTGCCTGAAGGAGAGCTTCGCCAATTGCGATACCGGTATCTTCGGTGGTGTGGTGCTGATCAATATGGAGGTCGCCAACTGTATTCACGCACAAATCAATCAGCGAATGGCGTGAAAGCTGCTCAAGCATATGATCGAGAAAACCGATGCCGGTCGTAACGTCATACACGCCAGTGCCATCAAGATTGAGTGCAACATCAATCGAGGTTTCATTAGTTTTGCGATGAATCGAGCCTGTCCGCATGGTCAGGCGCTATAACGATTCTATGATGCCACGCAACGCATCTTGACCGCGCTTGCGCGAGCGTCCACCTGTGCGATTATGAGTGAAGATACACCCGATAGCCTGATTCCCTACGACGAAATCGTGCAGGAGGCATTGCGTGCAGTGGTTAGCCGTGTTCTGGGTGATGTTGCGATGTCTGGCCTGCCCGGAAACCATCATTTTTACATTAGCTTTAAGACGCAAGCGCCCGGTGTTTCGATCCCGCGCAGCCTGATTGAGCGTTTCCCTGATGAAATGACTATCGTGCTCCAGAATAAATATTGGGATTTGAAGGTTGATGACAATGGCTTCGAAGTCGGGTTGACCTTCAGCCAAGTCCCCTCGCACCTGACAATTCCTTTTTCTTCGATTGTCAGCTTCGTTGATCCGGCCGTCAATTTTGGGCTGCAATTTCAGGCGCAGGTTGAAGATTTACCGGAAATGCACGAACCAGCCGAGAATGATCGACCGGCAGCAATCCCGGTTGAAGATGGATCAAATGTCGTCTCGGTGGACTTCGGCCGCAAAAAATGAACGCCTACCGCTCCGAGACAGACAGTTTCGGCGCAGTTGACGTCCCCAACAGTGCCTATTGGGGGGCGCAAACCCAGCGTAGCATCGAAAATTTCCCTTTCGGTGAGGCTGAGCGGATGCCGCCTGCGATTATTCAGGCGCTTGCCCTCATCAAACAAGCGGCGGCGCGGGTGAACCGCAACCACGGGCTAGATCCCACGATTGCCAACGCGATTGAGGCCGCAGCCGCAGAGATCGCGGCGGGCAGCTTTGCTGACCAGTTTCCGCTTACCATCTGGCAGACCGGATCGGGCACGCAGACCAATATGAATGTTAATGAGGTGATCGCCGGGATCGCCAATGAGTGCCTGACCGGAACACGCGGCGGCAAAGCGCCCGTCCATCCTAATGATCATGTCAATCTGGCGCAAAGCTCGAACGACAGCTTCCCAACCGCGCTCCATATCGCGGTGGCGCTTGGTGTGCAGCATTGGTTGATGCCCGCCCTTGAAGGGCTGTTTCAAGCACTTGGCGCCAAGAGCGTAGCGTGGGATGGCATCGTCAAGATTGGCCGCACCCATTTGCAAGATGCAACGCCGCTGACGCTTGGCCAGGAGTTTTCGGGCTATGCCGCACAGCTTTTCGCTTGTCGCAACCGGATTGAGGGCGCGACTGTGCACGGCGTGTATAAGCTCGCGCAGGGCGGCACTGCGGTGGGCACCGGGCTGAATGCTCCAGATGGTTTCGACAAAGCCGTCGTCGCCGAAATTGCAGGACTTACTGGGCTTCCTTTCATTCCTGCGGTCAATAAATTTGAGGCACTCGCCAGCAATGACGCGTTGGTGCACTTGTCGGCGGCGCTCAATACGCTGGCCGTGGCGCTCACCAAAATCGCGAATGACATTCGCTTGCTTGGCAGCGGCCCGCGTTCGGGGCTCGGCGAGATGATCCTGCCCGAGAATGAGCCCGGTAGTTCGATTATGCCGGGCAAGGTCAATCCAACCCAGTGCGAAATGCTGACGATGGTTGCAGCGCAAGTGATTGGCAATCACCAAGCCGTGACCGTTGGCGGACTACAGGGGCATTTGGAACTGAATGTGTTCAAGCCGATGATCGGCGCAAACGTGCTACGATCAATTGATTTGCTCACCGTTGCGATGGAGAGTTTCACGCTCCGCTGTGTAAATGGGCTTGAACCCAACCGTGCACGCATAGCTGAGCTGGTTGACCGGTCGCTAATGCTCGTCACCGCGCTGGTACCAGAGATCGGCTATGATAATGCGGCGAAGATCGCCAAGCACGCGCATCAAAACGGGCTGACCCTCAAACAGGCCGGCCTCGCGCTTGGGTTGATTGATGAAGCGACGTTTGATCGGCTGGTGCGGCCCGAGGATATGGCCGGGCGCTAGGCCTTTAAAATGCTTTCAACTGCCGCGCGTGGTGAAGCAGAATCTCATGCTGTGGCATAAACGCATCAATCATTCGGAAACGTGGTTAACTACCTGATGACTGAATATGTTTTAGCTTGAAAGCGGTACGCGACATGTTAACAATTATTTAACTTTTGAGAGTGGCTCAAAGTTTTCCCTTACGGGGCTTCTAGGTTTTACAGGGGCACAATTGTGATCGCCAATAAATTACGTAAACTTGCGGCAGCAACCGCGTTTGTAGCCGTCGCATTATCGTCAACGCCAGCTTCGGCTTTGACGATCAATCTTTTTAATCTGAATAATGTCACACCGGGCACCGATGCATTTCGCGGATTCCGCGCCGCCGCCAATTTCTGGGAGCGGGTGATTACGACCAACAGCACGGTGAACCTTAATGTTGGATTTTCAACACTTGGGCCAAATATTCTTGGTTCAACGGGTAGCACCACCAATGGGGTGTTCCTGGAGCCCTTTGTCAATATCCTGCAATCGCGCGGTAGCTCAAATCTTGACCGGATCGCAACCGCCAATTCGCAAAGCTTCAAAACCAGCATCGATGGCGCAGGCCTTGGTGCATATAACTTCCTGATCTCGGGGCCACGCGCTGATGGCACGGGTGTTGCGATCAATCCTCTTCAGACGTTGCTCGATAGTGATGGCAGCCGTAACAACAACAGCCTGTCGGTGAACACATCGGTGCTGAAGGCGCTCGGCATAGCGCCAACATACACAGGTGCCAATCTGGCCAATCAGATTGATGGCTCGGTTCAGTTCAGCAACACCTTCAATTTCGATTTCAATCCAACCGACGGCATCGATTCCAATGCGTTTGATTTCGTCGCGATTGCGATCCATGAAATCGGCCATGCACTTGGCTTCCGTTCGGGCGTTGACGTTTATGATGGCAACACGGGCTTTACCGGAAATCTCAACAACTTTACCTTCCTGACCCAGCTTGATCTCTTCCGCTACACAGCGGCGAGTGCGGCACTTGGTGCCAATGACGTGCAGATTGGCAGCCCTGCCTATTTCTCGATTGATGGCGGCCGGACGCTATTTCAAGAAGGCCTCTTTTCAACGGGCGTGCGGTTTGGTGATGGCCGCCAGGCTTCGCATTTCAAGGATGCAGTGGCTGGTGCACCTCAGCTAGGTCTGCTTGATCCAACGATCGCGCGCGGCCAGCAGGGCATTATTACCTCGCTTGATCTCGCGGCGTTTGATGCAATTGGCTTTGACATCGCTTATGACGTGATTGCCAACGGTGACCGTGAATTCACCACGCGCAATCCATTTTTTGGCGCTGTGCCTGAGCCGGAAACTTGGGCGATGATGATTGTCGGCTTTGGCTTTATTGGTGGTGCAATGCGTCGTCGCACCACCAAGGTGACCTACGCATAACTTGATTTTTTGAAGTCCGGTTGAAAACAGGCGTATCCGAAAGGGTGCGCCTGTTTTTTTGTGCGTACGGCTTGAAAGCTTCGCTCTGCCCCCGATATCAGAATGACGCTCATTCAAGGAGAACAGTCTGTGTCAAATCCCGCCGTCGGAATGCCGTGCCCTGTGTGCAAAGTCGCGCTGACGATGAGTGAGCGACAGGGGGTGGAGATTGATTATTGTCCGCAGTGTCGCGGCGTGTGGCTTGATCGCGGTGAACTGGACAAGATCCTTGAGCGCAGCGCTGCCGCCGAAGCGCCCGCCGCGCCGAGACCGCCCCAACAACCCCAAATGCAGCAGCCATGGGGCGGCGATCACCGAGGCTATCCCCCGCACGGCGTCAACAAACACGGCTACCCTAAACGGCGCAAATCCTTCCTTGAGGAATTATTTGATTAGAGGCGCAAGGAAGGCACCCCGTTCGGTTCGCGTGTTGGGGGGAAGATATCGGGTTTACACGAAGGCACGAAGTTGTCTCAAATCTGACATCCGGCACTTTACAAACCTTGCGGGTGTCGGCATTGGCACGCGCCTCACCCCATGATCAAATGGGGTGAATGTGATAGGAGGCCATCATGCCACGCATCGATCATCTTATCGACCTCCCCTGCTTTCGAGGTCAGCTCTAAACGCCGTAAAGGCTATCCATCCGAAACCAACGTCAAACGCGGGCTACGCTTTGTGCGCGGCGGCGAGGTGGAACTGGTGGAAAAGCTGGGCCGCAACGATCCTTGCCCCTGTGGATCAGGATCAAGATTTCAAAGCCTGCTGCCTAAAAGGAGGCCGCTTTCGACGGGGCCGAACGGCATGACTATTGGCGGGAGTGAGGGGGAAGGGCGGTGGAAAACTGCTGTCTGATTTAATTTTCAGGCAAGACGTTATCTTCAACTTCTTCTATTGTAATTCCAATATCTGGCATCTCATCACCCGCCGCAAAGTTCCATGAAGTACGATGTTTATCATTAACTGGACAGGGAGTTTCTTCGCAAAATGATTTGAAAGTCCCACAAGAATTTTGTGAGATGAGAACCCGCTTCTGACATTTACCACATTTGTCTTTTTGGGAATGGAAGGAAGGAATTGTTATTGTATTCATGAATAGATCCTAAACAACAATGTCTAAAAAATATTGACGGCCTGTTTCTGACACCTCACGCCGCCTTCAACCCCGGCGCGGGCGCACCCCGCAACAAACCTTCACTGCTCAGATGCTCGTCAATGTCGGGCCAGTGGATGCCATAGCCACCGCCGCACGGCTCCCAATGCGCGCGCTGTTCGGGGGTGGCGTTGAAGAGGCGGGGATACCAAGCGAGGGGGACGGCGATGGTGCGACCGTCTTTGAGATCGACGATCAGGCGGTGTTCGTCGCAGTGTACACCTTCTATCCGTTCGTCAGCGGCTGTTGCCAAAATACCCATGCCATTTCTCCAAGAGCATCGTCCGGTGTTCGCGCACAAGAGTCAAGATGCGCGAAAGCTCTTGTGCCTTAAACCCGTGATTGCGGGCAATCGTCATATTTTCGAGCCAAACCTTGGCACTGCCATCGCCCTTATCAACATGAACGTGCGGCGGCTCGCCGGGTTCATGACTGTAGAAGAAAAAGATGAACCCGTGGCTTCGCAAGACTGTTGGCATTGGCCGCCATACTCCCCACCCCTAACCCCTCCCCTGAATGGGAGGGGGACTCTTGAGTCACTCCGCCGCGATCCCCGCTTGTGCAAACATATCCGCCTCGGGTGCTTCAACCACGGCCGCGCTGTCGTTTGCGGCTTTCGCGCCGCCGCGACGGTCGAAGCTGTCCCACACTTCGTTCCAATTACCGCGCGTTGCGGCCTTTGAATACTCCGTCGCGCGGGTTTCAAAGAAGTTGGCGTGCTCCACCCCATTGAGTAGCGGCGCGAGCCAGGGGAGGGGGTGTTCGTCGATCATGTACATCGGCTTGAAGCCAAGCTGATTGAGCCGCCAATCGGCGATGTAGCGGATGTATTTCTTGATTTCCTTCGCGGTCATCCCCGGCACTGGCCCGGCGTCAAACGCGAGGTCGATGAAGGCATCCTCAAGTCGCACGGTCGTTTGGCAGCAATCGAGAATATCGTCCTTCACCGCCTTGGTCAGGCAGTCACGCTCCTTGGTGAAGGCGTGGAACAGCTTGGTGATCCCTTCGCAGTGGAGGCTTTCGTCGCGGATCGACCATGTGACGATCTGCCCCATGCCCTTCATCTTGTTGAAGCGCGGGAAGTTCATCAGCATCGCAAAGCTCGCGAAGAGTTGCAGCCCTTCAGTAAAGCCGCCGAACATCGCGAGCGTGCGCGCGATATCCTGATCACTCTCGACGTTGAAGGTGGCGAGATAATCATGCTTGGCCTTCATCTCCTCATATTGGAGGAACATGCCGTATTCGCTTTCGGGCATCCCGATCGTGTCAAGCAAATGCGAATAGGCCGCGATATGGACGGTTTCCATATTGCTGAACGCCGCGAGCATCATCTTGATTTCGGTTGGCTTGAAAATGCGGCCATAATGTTCGTGGTAGCAATTCTGCACCTCAACATCGGCTTGAGTGAAAAAGCGGAAGATTTGCGTGAGCAGGTTGCGCTCATGATCCGTCAGCTTTTGCGCCCAGTCACGGCAATCCTCACCCAAAGGCACTTCCTCGGGCATCCAGTGGATCTGCTGCTGGCGTTTCCAGAAGTCATAGGCCCAAGGATATTCAAAGGGCTTATACTGGTTGCGCGCGACGGTAAGTGACATGGGTGCTACTCCTTTTACAATAAGATAAGAGCGACAGGGGCCGATTTCATCGTACCACCGTCAATGATTTTGTGAGACCAATAAAACGTTCTCGGATCAGTTTTCCATCGGGGAAAAGCGCTGTAAGCCCGCGCGCATCAAGCAGGTTGACGGTCTGGACATCAGCGATGGCAGTCGCGAAATCGGGGTGCGGCCCGCGAAAGCCGTGGCGACGCTTCATCAGCTTGCGCGCGCGGACAGCCTCGGGGAGGAGCGCGAAAAACAGGCTGCGGTAATGCGGCTCAACCGGGAACCACAGGTTGGGCGTTTGCAGATAATAATGCGGAGCAAGGCGGCGCACTTCATGTGCCATCGCCGCCATTTGCGGCCACTGCCCGACATGCTCAATCACGGAATTGGAATGGACAATGTCAAACGCATTGTCGGCGTGTTCGGGCATCGCGCAGGCATTGCCCGTGCGGATATGATACGCGCCGTTGTCACTCGCGGGGGTGTCGAGATTGACGATGGTGATGTCAAAATTGCGACCAGCCCAAAGCGGGGCAAGCCCCTCCCAATAACTCTGCGTGCCGCCGATATCGAGAATCCGGATCGGCGCGCCGGACGTCTGGACACGGTCAGCCAGCTCAAGAAAACTGGCGAAACGCGCCTGGCGGAATCGGTTGCCGTCGATGTTCATCGGGGTTGTTCGCTGAAGAGTCTTTTGCGCCGCAGACGCGGCGCGCCCCTCACCTAACCTCTCCCACAAGGGGAGAGGGATTCTTGGATGCGCGCCATAACGCCTTCAATGTTTTCCATCACTTCGTTATTCCAGAACCTGATCACTTGATAACCTTCACTGTTGATGAAGCTTGTCCGGGCTGCATCATAATCGACTGTTTCACTGTGCTGCCCGCCGTCAATTTCAATCACGAGCTTTGCTGAATGTGAACAGAAATCAGCGAAGTAAGAACCTAATGGAACTTGCCGCCGAAATTTAGCCTCAGGAAAAGCTTCCCTTAGCGCTCTCCAAACCATCTTCTCGGCGTCAGTCGCATTCAAACGCAACGCTCGTGACCGCTCCACCGTTCCGGCTTTAAGTGCCAACCGTTTCACCTGTGCCTCCTCTCCCCTTGTGGGAGAGGATTGAGGAGAGGGGCGCGCCGCGTCTGCGGCGCAAGAGACGTTAACACTCTATAATTCTCAAGCCCGCTGCATCCTGTTCGGGGCTTGTGTAAGCACTGATCCAGCCAAAGATTTAATCTCGTCAGGCGTCATGAGTCCAGGCCAGTTAAGGGCACGCGCTGCAAGCGATGCTAAATTTGGTGACGTGGTTTCACCATATGCAGCGAGCAATTTACTAATGCCAGAGCGATTATGATCAGGCGCTTGCGTTAGAACTGACCCTGCCAGCGACTTTATCTCATCGTGGGTCAAGCTCTCTGGATAACTTAACGCCCGCGAGGCAAGACTAGACAAGCGTGAGGAGGAACATTCGCCATATGGAACATGAATAGACGTGGTGCCAAGTTTACGTGATTCAAACAAACCCATTTTACACACTCCTTAAAACTCGATCAAAGTACCACTTTGATCGAAACTACTGACACGCCAGACACTCATCATAATCCTTCACCTCAACCTCAATTTGTTTGAGGTCAATGGTGTTGTCCGCCTCGACGCCACCGGCGAAGCCTGCCCGTTGGATGCTCTTGCTCCGCAGGTAATAGAGCGATTTCACGCCCAATTCCCATGCGCGGAAATGGAGCATGAGGAGATCCCATTTCTCGACGTCAGCCGGGATGAACAGGTTCAGCGACTGCGCCTGATCAATGTAAGGGGTGCGATCCGCCGCGAG
>ERZ1292633.2838-Hain-H41-02um-R1-2838-length-17359-cov-6_pt1 | contig 17359 bp, 12 predicted proteins | sample MGYA00564406_ERZ1292633 | MGnify/ENA primary metagenome ERZ1292633 (study PRJEB36523, sample SAMEA6512639) | groundwater metagenome | collected 2019-01-08 | study: AquaDiva: Metagenomics assemblies of 32 groundwater samples | reverse complement strand
CCGGTTGCAAACTCCAACCAACTACTGCTGTTGGATTTATAGCCGGACACTCGTGATATATTAGGGCAAATCGACATGCAGTTGAGCCAGAGTGTTTAATAGGCGAGGTAGAGAAAGCTTATGAAGTGGGAGTCGTTGCGACCAAAGTGCGCGGTGAGATGCGCCGATAGTGCTTGAGTCTGCCGAAACAGCTTTCGATGCGATTCCGCTGCGCATAGAGTTGTGATGTTGGTGTTTGTGCGTGCATTTGGCTGGGATGACTGCCTTCATTTTCTGGGATCGTAGGAAAGCGCAAATCTCGTTGGTGTCATAACCTTTGTCGGCAATCACCGCCTTGACCGTTTGGTCCGTCAGCAACGCGGGGGCGCTCTGGCAGTCGGCGTGTTGACGGGCTTTGACGAGGGTCGAATCGATCATCACGTAAATATTCTTGGGGTCGGTGAGCAACCGGGTGAACACCGCTTCCCAGACGCCATTTTGGCCCACCGGCTAAAGCGTTTGTGGGTCTTTTCCAGTTGCCGTAGCACTCCGGCAAATCATGCAGTGGGCACCACTGCGCAACACCCACATCACGCCATTGGCCATTGATAAAGCGGTGATTATCTTCCGCGTGTGTCCGAGATCACCGACCTTGCCGGGGAGCAGTGCACGGATGGTTTCAAACTGTGCTTCCGTTAGCTCATATCGCTTGGCAATCCCCTGCGATTACCATAACCCTCTAGTACAATCTTGAATGTCGATTGGCCCTAGGGTAGGTCTTGATTCAAGACAGAACTGACGTCAAAATACCACTCCTTCTCAAAACAAGAAAATTGCGCTGCTTGGATTCTGTGGGCGTGACGAAAGCAGGGTGAGTGCTGTCGTAAACCAACAGTTGGGTATGGCAGGAGATTCTTATGACGGGGCGGGTCAAGCTCGTGGCGGCATCGGCACGGCATCCGTATTTGAAGGCATCGTGGGATAATCGGGCACACCCACGTCACCGACCAGATCCCGAATCGCCACCGTCTTACCGGTGCGCATGGAGTGGTTCGCTGCGATACCGATCATGATCGAATGGGCTCCGGAGCGTTGATCGGCGGCACGTAGATATTTGTCTGCTGATTTTTCCGGCAGAAACAAATCGTCCAGCATCACATTGTCGCCGCCGCCATGACTGCCTTTGCGGGCGGGCCAAAGCGGGACGTTGTAGGCTGGAGCGCGTAGCGGAAAGATGCGTATTACCGTACCTTCCGCAACGACTGCTCCTGGAACGCTGCCGTCGCCAAACACAGAAACATTTTCCTGAATGCTGTGTTCCATACGGCCTTTCGTGCCATTGAACGTGACGCGGTAACCTTCCCAAGCATTGAACGCATTGAGGGAATAACTCATGGTTGCGCCGGTATCGTATTTTACGATGACGTTCATCGTGTCCTCGATGTCAATTTCCGGACGAAACACGCAACGGTCACGGAAGTAGCCGTCGTATTTTTCATTGTCGAGGTAAAGCTGCTTGAGGTTGAGATTGGCAGCGAGATCCATGTAGAAAGTGCATTTGGCCTGCTCAGGACAGGTTGAACAACGCTCGTGAGAGCCACTCAAACCGAAACGTCTGGCCATTTGAGGCGTGTAAAAATCTCGTTTGCCATTCGCTGCCACCATTACCGGCACGGCGGAGAGCCACCAGTTCATCAAGTCGAAATGATGCGTGGACTTATGCACCATCAACCCACCGGAATTGGCCTTGTTCGAATGCCAGCGCCGGAAATAATCCGCACCATGCACGGTGTTGAGCATCCACTGAAAATCCACCGATAACACGTCGCCAATGACTCCGCTCATCAGCAGATCTTTGACTTGGGTGCAGTGTTGCGGGTAGCGGTAATTGAAAGCTACCCGGCAATTGCGTCCGGTCTTGCGTTGCGTGGCTAGAATGGCGCGGCACTTTTTCTCGTCGGTAGCCATCGGCTTCTCTGTGATCACATCGCAACTCAATTCCATGGCGCGAATAATGTAATGGTCGTGCGCGGAGTCCTTGGTGGTTACAATCACTACGTCCGGCTTCGTTTCGCGAACCATCCGGTCGAAATCCAGCGCGGCAAACACCGGCACGGTCACACCGGCTACCTCGCGTGTCAATCGCTGGGCCAACGCAAGCCGCCCGGCGTTCGTGTCGCAAAAGCCGACCATTTCGCTGTGGGCGGCGTAAGTTTGCAACACCGCCTCGCGATACATTGCGGAGCGACCACCCACGCCGACGAGAGCGTAACGTTTCTTGCGCGAGGTCGGGGATGCCGCAGCGGGTTTAACAGCCACCGAGGAACAACCCGCCAGCATGAGACCAACGCTGGCGGCAGCCGTTGTGGTGATGAATTCCCGGCGGTTCGGTTGACTGTGATCATTTGTCTGTTTGACGGCTTCTGTTTTCATTGGGAAGAAGGATGCCATACGAGTAAACGATGGCATAAGATTGTTTTTATATGGTGACGATTGAATTTTGTAATCATCAAAGGAACTCAGGGTGGCGTGAAAGCTCGCCCTCCAAGCGAGTGCCCGTGACAGCAGCAACAATCCGTAGCCTTGCTCAAATTGGCACCGCGATTGCCCACGTCAGTCTGGCCGATAAAGAGTCACCTCCTCTTGTTATGGCGAGTTCGCCATAAAGAAGAATTATGCGCAGTTGTTAGTTATGCGGAGGCAACCATCTGCTGGGGGCAAGCACTTTAGACCAGGCGATTGTCGCATCGTGCGACCACGTAAGCTGCATATAACTACAGGTTGTCGAGGAACTGCAACAAGCAGTCAGTGTGTTCGCGCTTTGCCTTAGCCGGGGGGTGGAACAACGAACGGGTGATAATTTTCATGTTTCTCATAGGTATATGGATTTGGGTGGAGGTTCAGGTTGGGTTCAGACAGGAGGGGATTCGCAGGCTGATGCCCCTGCGCGCTTCACAACTGCAAGGGAGAGAGGTTGCGACGAACGAACCAAAGTTCTGGCGGTGGCACGGCATGTGTTCGATTTTTACAAAAAAGCGACTCCCTTGCATCCCCACGCGCCGAGGCGATCATCTGGAAAAACGCGAACATCGTTTCACAAGCCGCCGACCGCTGCTATTAGATGGCTCCTTGCGGCTACAGCCGTCAACGGCAATTACCACGCGTTCCAGAATTCTCCGCTAAACTGCGATGACCAGTAGTTCGTCATTTTGCTGGTTTTCTTCCAGTTCACCGAACCATCCGGCAGTAGGCGGTTGCCGCCTTGAGCGCCCGTTTGTTTGGAAGTGGTCGGAGTTGCCGGAACAACGAAAGGGTCACCGGCTTGTTTAATCGCTCCGCCGCGGCCGTGGGGAGCAACCACCCATAGCCCTTTAAGAGTTCAGAGTTGAACGAGTGTATTGAAGCCGCCGTAGGCGATGCGTTTGCAGTCAATAATCTTGCTGCTCGCCTCGCCCAGCGCGGCCATGCGTGGGTCTTTCATGAGGCGGGCATTGGCTTGGTCGCGGTGCTTGCGCGATTTGAAAATCACCCACGAAAAAACCACGGGCTCGCCGGGCTTCGTTTTGGCGAAGCGACCGAAAGGCGTCATGCCCGTGACTGCCAGATCGTCACCAACGGACTCACGGAAATCAAGCGCGCCGTGGTCTTTCCACATTTTTGCCGCCCGGCGCGCGAGACGGCGGTAGGCGGCGATTTTGTTTTTCGGAACGGGGATGACGAATCCATCAATGTATTGGCTCATAGTGTGTGTTTGGTTGTTCGGTGGATTTGGTGTGAGGTGAGAGTAATGAGTTTGAGTCGCAACGTCATGGACGTTTGTTCCTCATGGCAAGAAGCAACTTCGGGCCGCCGCATTTTCCATCGGCGAACTGCGCATACTCCTGGGAATCCGTCGCCACAAGCGCAATCCGGCCCTTGTGATCGTAATGGACTCCCCAGCCGTAACGCTTCGGCAACATTGAAGCGCGCAGGCAGGGATGCGGTTTCTGAAACAGTTCCTTCCACAGTTCGTCTCGTCTGCGCGAAACCTCCGACTTGGGGATGCGCTTGTGGCGGACATGCACCTCGAAGATCAATTCGTCCTGGGTAAATCGGTAGGGATGCTGTGATAGCAACTCATACTGAATGACCGGGACGGACTTGGTCTCGCCGCGAGCGACGGGAATCTCCCCGGTTGTTGCCGGACAATCAGGCGCGACCTGGATGAATGAGTTTGTGTAGCACATGCCGAGACGCGCTAGAGCCGGCTAACACTTTTTCACCATTGCGTCCCAACGCCGCTGCATTTCGGCAGGTGACACTTTCTCGATTTCGTGCTGGAGCATATCCACTCGTGGCCGAAGGGATCGCGGAGAGACGCACTGCGGTGGCCGTAGAATTGATCCTTTGGCGGCATGGTAATGTTTGCACCGGCACTCCTGGAGCGTTCCACCGACGCATCTACGTTTATCACCATGAGACAGAGCTTGACGGGTGTGCCGCCCAGTGGGGCCGGCGCTTTGTTTTAGGCGGGATACTCGTCGGCAAGCATGATGTGGCTGCCGTTGACCATGATTTCGGCGTGGCCGATCTTGCCGGATTCCGGGTCGGTGAGCCGGTAGAGTTCCACAGCACCAAAGGCTGCCTTGTAAAACTCGATGGCTTTCGCAGCGTCTTTGACTGCGAGACTCGGTATCATGGGAGGATAGTCGGTTGGTTTCTCGTTCATGGCGCGGACTGGATGCTTGTTGAATTCGCTATCTGATCAGCCCCTGCGCACTTTACAACTGAAAGGGTGAGAGGTTGCGACGAACGAACCAAAGTTCTGGCGTTGGCACGGCATGTATTCGATTTTTTGAAATAACACCCCCCTTTTATCCTCACGCGCCGGGGCTGTCATTTGGAAAAACGCGAACATTGTTTCCTGCCGCACCGCCCCAACGTCACTCGTTGGTGAACGTGTAGCTGCCGGAGCCAACGACAAACACAGCTTTGCCCGATTGATAACACAAAAAGCTCACGCCATCAGATTGGATTGGGTGCCGGCCGCTCTCCCGGATGCGGCTCAAATCCTTGCCTGGGATAAACACGGTCGCTGTCGCGCCGACCGGAATCCTGACGCGGAGTTTGAACCGGGCGTCGTGTTGTTCCCATTCACTCACCACGGTGCCGCGAACTGACTTGTAGCTGGCCTTGACCCACTTCAAATCACCGACCGGCTCAGGTTTGATGATGATGCGGTCGAAGCCCACGGCATCGGGCGCGGGTTGAATGCCCGCCAGCGTTTTGTAAAACCATTCGCTCACCGAGCCGAACATCGGATGATTGTGCGAATACGTGTTGTCACTGAATTCCCAATGTTCCCACAGAGTCGTGGCACCTCGCTCCAGCATGTAACCCCAACTGGGGAAAGTTCGTTGATTCACGATGTCATAAGCCACATCTGCGCGGCCCGCATCGCTTAGGGTGGCCAGCAGGTATTTTGTGCCGAAGATGCCCGTGGTGAGATGTTCGTCGTGCGCCGCGATGTTGCGCATCAGAACGTCCAAGGCACGCGGTCGTTCATCCAGGGGAACAAGTCCGTGGTAAAGCGCGAACGCCTGCGCCGCTTGCGTGGCAATGTCGTAATGCCCCGTGCCTGGCTGGAGGAATTTGCGGTTGAACGCGGTCTTGATTTGTTCGGCCCGGGTTTCGGCTTCAGCCGCATCAACCGACCGTCCCAGGACGCGCGCCATTTGTGCGAATAGCTTGACGTTAAAGTAATAGAACGCCGTGCCAGTGAGGGCGCGCGGTTTCGGTGCGAGACTTTCGTGGTCGCTGATGCCGTTGTCGAGCAGACCATCCACCGCGCGCGTATGTAGCAACGCGATCCAGTTCTTGGTGGCTTCGTATTGTTCCGCGATCAGCCGCTGTTCACCATAGTATTGGCGAAGCTGCCAGAGCAACAGCGGTTGCGCGGTGCCCCAGCCAACCGGCCCGGCAACTTCCCCAAGCCCCTCGTCGCTGATGCCTACAAAGGGCGCGGTCTCAGTGAAACCGCCGTTGGGCCGGGCGGCATCCGTCAAATCCTGCGCTGCCTTCGCGTAGAAACGCGACATGTCGAAGTTCAGCATCGCCATTTCGCTCGACGCCACGATGTCGCCGCCATAACCGAATTTCTCACGATGCGGACAATCTGACTGTACGCTGAAGAGGTTTGACAGTTCGGTCCACAACACCATTTGCTGGATGCGATTAAACATCACGTTTGAACACTCGAAAGTGCCGGCAGCTTGAACGTCCGAGTTCAACCGCAGACCTTCGAGCGTATCAAGGGTAGGCTTGCCCGGAAAGCCGGTGACTTCGACGTAGCGGAATCCGTGGAACGTGAACCGGGGGGCAAAAACTTCCACTCCGTGACCTTTCAAGATGTATTCATCCATCTGGAACGCCGTCTTTGGTTGGCCAACACCGTCGTACTGATAATTCGTTCCCCCGGCTTTGACCTGCCCGACCACGGCGGTCATGCCGTTGAGCGTGCCGTCGGGATAGAGCAATTCGCCAAAGCGCAAGCGAACGCGCATACCGGTTTGACCGCGCACGCGCAACTGCGCCCAACCAGCGAAGTTCTGTCCGAAGTCGAAAATGAAAACGCCAGGCTCGGGTTCAGTGAGACTTATCGGCTTGAGTGTGCGTGTGATCCGGATGGGCGGCGCGTCTTGCGCCCGTAACCTCCCCAGTTTGGGTTCATCCGCCAGCACCGCCGTCTCCCAATTCGAATCATCGAACGCGGCCATGTCCCAACCGGGCTGTTCGCGACGGGCGTCATAGACTTCACCGAGGTAAACGCTGTTGCGCAGAATCGGCCCGTTACTTACCCGCCAGGTCTCGTCGGTGACAATTGCCTGCGACGTACCGTCGGTGAACTCGACGAAGAGTTGCACGATGGCGCGCGGTTCACCGACGGTCAGGATGTCCCGCAGGTTGAAGCGCCCCCACATGCGCAAGGGGAGCGGATCAAACCAGCCATTGCCAAGCATAAGGCCAACGGCGTTTTGACCGCGCCGAAGTTGCGCTGTCACGTCATAAGTCGAGTAAAGCACACGTTTCGCGTAACTCGTCCAGCCGGGGTCAAGGATGTGGTCGCCGACCTTTTCACCGTTGAGGCGTAATTCGTAGTAACCGAGACCGCTCACATAGGCGCGGGCGCGGGCGACCTTCTTGTCGAGCGAGAACTCCTTGCGAAACAGTGGCGCGGGATGATCCTCAAATCTCTGCGTTTCGGGAATCGGCTCGGCGGATGTGCGTTGAATCCAGAGCGCCTTCCAGTCGCCCGGTGAGAGCAAGGCCATTTCAAACCAGGCCGGCGGACCATACTCCGAAGGCCGGCCTGCGGCATCCCACACCCGAACCTTCCAAAACACCCGCTGTCCGGAACGGAGCGGTTGCCCACCGTAAACCACGCCCAGCGAATCTGCGGACGGAGTTTTGCCGCTGTCCCAAAGGTCGCCTTGATTGCGAGCCAGCTTGGCGGCTGTGGATGCTGCGAGAACCTGCCACGCAGTCTGCACTTCACCGCGCCGCTGAGACTCCAGAATCCAACTCAGTCGCGGCGGCCCCGCATCGACACCAAGAGGATTCATCCGATCCTCGCACTTGAGTCCCGTGGGTGAAACGGCACCGAGAGCGGCTTGGACGGGTAGAGCGAACAGCCGGCTGATGACCAGCAGACCAACAAAGAGTTGAAGTTGAATTGCGCGCACGATCTGTATTCAGGAGGCTTTTGGTTTGAACCAGCAAATGGGGCATGGCTTTCGCAAGGTCACTGCTTGGCACTCAGGATGGTAACAGGACCAAGCAGTCCCGACGAGAGCAAGCGGGCATTTTTTTTCAACGGAATATTCGTCCGGGTAAAACGTTTTTCCGGAGGCAGCACCGCGTCCCCAATGAGCCGGTTGGGCCAGAGGTTCACCACGTCAATCTCCAGCACATTATCCGAAGACTTCACGGCGCGGGTGATCTCAATCTGCCACGGCGCGGTCCAGACCACGCCCAGGATCACGCCGTTGAGCCGCACGGCGGCCAGATTCTTCACCCGGCCCAAATCGAGAAGCAATTTCTGATCGGTTGCCAATTCGACATTCAAGTCAAACCGCTTCCGATACGTCGCAGTGCCGGAGTAATACCGGATGCCGTCTTCCGGCCTTTCAATCCAGTCGCTCAACGTCTCGAACTTTATCGAAGCCGGACCGCCCCAGCGCGGATCGAACTGAACATCCCAGGAACCAGCCAAAGTCTGGAATGACGATTGAGCCGGGGAATTGTGCCGCGCCGATTCGACCGCGGACGTCCGGCGCGTTGCTGGCTGGCGGAACACAACGAATACAGACTGATAGGGCGCAAAAACCAGCGGGACGACGGTGCAATTGTTGGTGACGGTAAACTCGTTGACCGTGTGCATGGCTCCGGTAACGGGATTCCAGGTTTCAATCTCCCGGTCCGCGATTCGGAATGTGCAGTCCACCCGGGCCGGCTGATTACTGCGATTGACGACAAAATACAATTCCGCGTCACCTGTGGAGCGATGAATGAAATCCAGCGCAGCGGCGGCCGCCGGATATTGAAAGTCAGGCGAGACGCCATCGCCCCGTAATATTTCCCGTACCGATTTTCCCCAAACGATCCGCCCCCGACCAACGGCAGCTTCCTGAATTTTCTTTCCGTCGCAATCACCCCACAGTTCCTCCGCGATCGCGCGCAATTCGAGGTCGCATTGCGGATAATTCTTCAGCCCGGGATCTCGCTCTGGCTTTGGCCCGATGATGGTCGCTCCCGCCCGGACCAGTTCGCGGAGTTTGCGCGCCACGGCCACATTCATGGTCTGGCCTTCCGGCAACACCAGCGCCCGATAGCGCACTCCGTCCGGCAAAACAAGGTAGCGATCTTGAACTGCCAGGCGCGTCAGCAACACCTCCGTGTTGCAAACGTCATAATCATAGCCGGGGCCGAGGTCGTCCGGCACATGCTTTTGTCGAACGATATTGGGCGACCCATCGCCGTTGTAATACAACACGTCGGCGACAAACCGGCCGGATTGCAGCAAATGTTGGCAGCGTGCGAGATAGTCAAAGAACGCGCCCGATTGTTCCCACCAGGTGATGTTGGGGTTGAAGTGTGTTCCCGCGCCATATTCGTAACCGGGCTTGCCGTCTTCCGGTCGAGTGGCGGTGGACGAGTGTAGGACCAGGCGGTTGATGCCTTCGCAGAAGGCACGATCCGCCACCGGTTTCAGGGCGGCGGGGTCATCGCTCCAATGATCCATGGTGGTGAAGGCCTCGGCGGACGCGGTTCGCTTGCCGTAAATATGGGCGGCACTCGCGACCATTTTACAGACCTGATTCTGGCCGTCGTAAACATAGTTGTGGTTCTGCCAGAACTCTCCCATGGGCCGGTCGCTCCGGCCCAGGTTCTTCAGTCCGTCCATGCACAACGTGCCGGACCAGTTGGGGCCGGCGGATTCGTTCTGAACGAGCAGGCCATTCTCGTGGCACAGCCCGGCAAAGCGGCCGTAATGGGCGTCTGCGAGACAATCCGCGACGGTCTTGCGATAGTCGTACAAGAAACGGTCGGAGACCTCGGCGCTTTCAACGATGTAACCAGAAAACACCGGCAGGTAAGGCGTTGCATCATAACCGCGATAGCGCCGGAATTTTTCGAGCATAGTGGCAGTCCAATTTGGAAAGCCAGCCTCGAAGCTGTCGGTGGAAAAGTATTTCAGCGTCTTGCCTGCCAGCGGCCCCGCCTCGGCCAGGAGTGTTTTCCCCAGAAACTCGAATTGCGCCTCCACGCCCGCTTCACTCAGAAAATCCACTTCGAGTCCTTCGGCTTCCGGCAGGGCGTAGGCGGTGCGCGCCCCGGTCATCCGGTGTCCTGTGCGTAGAATAGTCCAACGACCCGCCGGCACTTCCCACTCCAGGCGGCCGTTCGCGCCGACTTTCGAGATCAAGTCAATGACCTGGGACGTTCGCAAAGGCTGGTCGGACGCCGCCACATTCCACGGCATCAATGGTGGGACCATAACCTCATGCGCCCGCACATGGCTGCTCGCGTCGTGACGATTGCTCTTCGCCGCAAGCAGTTTCAACCGGTCGCCGGAGAGACGAGTGCCTTCCCCCTCCGTTTCAGGAAACGCGACCACTGCTGTGTCGCGGTAATCAAGTTGATCCAGCGGTAGATTGACATAGTTCTTAACAAACAACTGCCCCGCATTATCATATCCGCTCCGGTTTCCAGGCAAGGGTAGCGCGGCCGAAAACTTTTGTGGCCCAACCACGGACAGCGTGGATTGCAACACCCAGCGCCCGGAGTTTTCCGGCTTGATCCAAGGACCGCCCATGACCCAACCGGTGCTGAGATTGACTCCGACTTCCAGATCAAGGCGGTTGGCCTCGCGCAGGGCGTGGCGAAACAATTCCCGCCATTCCGCAGAGAGAAACTGCGCCCCTCGGGGAATCGGCTCTGATCCGAAACCAGTGGTCGTGTTGATGAGCAAGATGCCGCCTAGGCCTTTGGCACGAAATTGTTCCAGGTCCCGAGTGATGCCTTCCTTACTGACGTGATTGTTGAACCACCACCAAAAGGTGGCGGGTTTGGCCGCGTCGGGCGGACGAAGGAAACATCGTCGCAACTCATCAAGTGATCTGTCACCGACGGGTGGGTGAGGTTGTTCGAGAGAGGCTGGCGGAGCTGCGGTGGCAACCAAGCAGTGCCACAGCCCCAAACCAACGACTACCTTGAGGATGTTTTGAGAAATGTTCTTTTTCATTTTCGAGGCTGTTAGAAAAGCCTGTTGCGAAGGCGACCTCGCGATCGCCCGTAACCAATCCCATCAAATCGTGCGCTGGAGTCCGACCGCATAACTCGCGTCAATTCGGTAATCCTCGCCGAGCACCTCACGCAACGGGTCAATCTCGCTCTTGCTAAAACCGAAGTGCAGATGGCGTCGCCACCCCTCCGCGTGTTCGAATTGACCGGAGAGGCGCCCCACTTCCCGGGACATGGCATCCATGCTCGCCAGATAAGAATCCATGCCCTGACTGACATCCAGCCAATGCTTCTGGCTTTCGTGTGCGGCCAGTGTGGCGCGTTTGCGTGCGTGAACATTCGTTGTGTTCACATACGCCTCGGCCCGCACCGGACGTCGCAACGGATCACACAAACCGTGCGGCAACGCGTGATACACCGTCACATCGTGGAAAAACGCCTCACGCAGCGGGTCGGTGCGAAAATTCGGAATGCCGTGGCTGAAGGCGGCGCTGACCGCCAGACGGCAGGTGATCATGTGGTCTTCCATGTAGTCCGCCGGAGCATGGGTCAGAACAACTGACGGAGCGGCCTCACGCACCACAGCAGCCACGCGCCGCAGCAATTCCACGGTGTAGGTCAGTTCCAGATCGTGGGCGATGGGCGGATAAAACGTCGCCTCCAGAATTCCCGCCACAGTCTGCGCCTCCTTAAGCCGCGTGGCCGCCGTGGAGTACGCGTCCATCTGTACAGAGCCACCGCTCCCGGACAAAAGATTGAAGTAGTGAATCTTCCACCCGCGCTCCCGTAACAGGAGCAGCGTGCCGGCGGCAGCAAACTCGATGTCGTCGGGGTGGGCGAAGATGGCAAGAGCGGATTGCGGATTCATGTAAGTTTAATTCACAAGTGATATTCTCAGACCAGTGCCCGTAAAGCGCGAGTCAGTCAAGCCGCACGGGCTTGCCGGTCGCGGCGGATTGGTCGGCGGCAAACAACACACGGAAGGTGTGAATCGCGTCCTGCAAGCTGGTCAGCGGCATTTCTCGACCCTCGGTCACGGCTTGAAAAAACGCGTCGAACTGCGCTTGATATGGGTGGTCCTTCACATCTCCACTGTCGAGCATCTGCATCGCGAGTGTGCTCCAATGTTGCTTGTCCGTCTTCAGTTTCATGGAGTGTAGTTTGTTGTCGAGCAGGCTGCCTTCGCTGCCGACCAGATGCAGATGGCAGTAGTAAGGTTGCAGACAGTCCACGATGGCGGCGCATTTTCCGACGCGACCGCTCTTGAATTTCAAGATCGTGACGCAACTGGTCGGATACTCATATGGTGCGAAGATCGGATTGCGCGAACGGGTATTGTAGGAGGACACTTCCGCGACATCTGTCCCCAAAAAGAACAGGAGTGCGTCGAGCGCGTGGCAGCCTGCCGTCAGAAGCGCGCTGCCACCGCTGGCCTTGGTGATGTTCCATCGAAATTGTCCATACCAAGGGCCTATGCCGTGGTAATAATCCACTTCGCCATAGTGCAAATCGCCAAGCAATCCCTGGTCAAGCAGCGCCCGCGTCACTTGAAATTGATTGCAGAACCGAGCCTCGAAACAAACACCCGTGCGGACGCCCCGCTTTTCAGCCGCCGCCCGCATGGCTTCGCAATCCGCGAGGTTCATCGCGACCGGCTTTTCGACGATGACATGCTTGCCGGCGGCCACTGTGGCAAGAAACAATTCCTTATGCCGGTCAGGCGCGCTTGTGATGTCAATCACGTCAATGGCCGGATCACGCAACAACTCGGCAAACTCTGTCGTAGTCTTTATCGCGCAGCCGTATTGGGCGGACAACGCCGCCGCATCTTGTGGACGCGAACTATAAATCGCGGTGACTTGGGCGCGGTGGCTGGCGTTGATCGCCGGAATGTGAGCGGTGGCAGCCCAGCCGTAACCGGCGATAGCAACATTCAATTTTCGATTCATAAGCCGATGAGATTCACCAAAATGCGGACCAATGCGTTACCGACGAGCCAGTTGAGCTTGCCCGCGAAGTATCGGTGCCGCCCAGTGAACAGTTACGAAAATGGTTTCGTGCCGTGCTGCCGGCCAACCAATGGGGCGCCGGACAGGCCGTTCAAAGGCGTCATTTCACTTGCTTCAATAGACCCAGATTTCCCGCGAAGAAATGCTCTACGCTTGCCAGACACGCCTCCGCCATACGCTGGTTCGCCTCCCGGGTGTTCGAGCCGATATGCGGCGTTAGCAGCACGTTGGCCAGCCGCCGCAAATCCTTGCCGGGCGCCATTGGCTCATAAGGCTCGCGCGCAAATACGTCGAGAGCTGCGCCGGCGAGTGCGCCGTTGCTTAACGCGTCGTAAAGCGCCGCTTCATCCACCAGGCTGCCGCGGGCGGTGTTGACCAGCAGTGCGCCCGGCTTGAATAATTTGAGGCGGGCGGTGTTGATGAAGTGGCGCGTGGTGGGCGTGGCGGGCAGATGAACGCTCACAAAATCGCACTCGGGCAACAGGGAGTCGGCGTCGCTCATATATTGCTCCAGTCCGTAGGCGGCCTGAATGTCCGCCAGGTTGCGCCGCTCGCGGATTTGTAGTTGTTCCACCGTGGACGCTCCCAGCACCCAGACGCGCATGCCAAACCCAAAATGCGCCAGCCTTGCCACAATGCGTCCGATCGGCCCAAATCCCAACACCCCAAGTAACTTGCCACGCAACTCGGATCCCGTCTCTCCGGCGAATACGCCGTTACGCATGCGGGCATCCAAGTACGCTACATGGCGGGAAAGATTACCCATTAACCAAAAAGTGTGTTCAGCCACACTGACATCGAGAACGCCGGGCGTGTTGCAGACAATGATGTTATTCTTGTGAGCCAAAACCTTGTCAATACCGTCATGACCAATCCCGAAGCGGATGATCAGAGAGACTTGTCCATCCGCAACTTCCTTCAACGCGCGGTAAAGTGCTCCGGTGTAAGGCCGAACTCCGACAACAACCGAACGTGCCCGCCACTTTGTCACGGCTGCTGCAAGGCCACCTTCATCCGCAGGTGCGGAAAGAAAGACGTGATTGTCTGCGTGGCGGAAAATGTGTTCCGCCTTGGCAAACTCATTTTCCGTAACAAGAACAATAACAGGCATGAAATCTTCCTGATCAATAGCCGCGCAGTATTTCTAGCTAATGCTTTCAACATGCTCTGATACTCTGCGCCACGAGTAAAATCGGACGTTGCGAATATCGTTTCCTCTTGACCGTTGGATCATCGCAGCAGATCGCAAATCGGAGGGAACTGGAGAATGTTGGGCGTCGGCATAATTAGGCTGGCTACAAGATGGTGATCCTGCCTTGGCGCGCACAAGATGATCATCCGACAAGAGCAAAACTATTTATCAATCATGCCAGACGGATGAATTATCAAGCACTGGCCCGGCGAGATTGGCCGATCGGGAGCAGGGCGGTAGAGGCGGGCTGTTGCACGCGGCAATGCCGACGCAAACGGCCCGGCCAGTTCTGGACGAAGGCAGGGTTGCGTTATTCGGATGTGTTGGAAGAAGCTCGTGACAACGGATACTGGGACGAACTCTGGCTCACAGCATGATGGTGCAGATGCCAAATTGCGCCTGGACAAAGGCTGAAACCTGCGCGTTGAATACCAGTTGACCTCCACTTGCAGGAAGCTGGCCGCGATAATTGGGCAGATTCAAGACCTGGCCGGGGAATACGCTTATCGGGCGGGCGCCAAGGCTGCATAATTGGGCGAAGCTTCCAGAGTGCTTTAGGGGTGTTGCGGACATCTATACGCAAACTCGAGAACTGATGAAAGAAAGTTAACGGGCAAGAGATTTGGAAACGATGTTCGCAACAGGTCAATTTGCGGCTGCAGGGAAGTACATATATTCTCATGATGTCTTACCCATGCAAGACCTGCGGGAATCGTGTAATCGTCCACCCCATGGCTTGTTGCGGGCGCGACCCTAGCATTGAATGAGCGGCGCAGTTGGCTTGTTCAACAACACGAGTAACGAGCGCAGATAATTCTCGGAACAACTAATACCTTTATGCAAGCGGCACCGCAGCCACTACGAGTTTGGAATCAAGGAGTGAAGTGCCGGAAGCTTTGCCTGCTGGCTTCCATCGGGCTGTTCCTATCAGCAATGAAGTGCTCGTCCGCGTCGCTGGACACTGGCGGCCGTCCGAATGTTCTCTTCATCGCCATTGATGATTTGAACGATTGGGTTGGCTGTCTCGGCGGGCATCCGCAGGCGAGAACGCCCAACATTGATCGGGTTTCCATCCGCGACGTTGGTGAGAAGTTGTTCGCAAATGTTTGCTCCATCGCACGACCAGAAACCCGGTGGCCTGCACGAAGGCTGGAAGCAGGCGTGGTGCAAGCTTGCGGAAACCGGCATCCAGCGAAATCGTGGTGAACATTTCCTTGTCATGAAACCAGTTATCCTGTGGCGCTCCCTGACAAAACTTTTTGCCGGCTTGCCACTTCTGTTTTCGCTCTCGGCTTTGGCTGACACCAATGCCTTTCCCATCATGGCGTGGGACTGGCCGCCCAACGATCCGGCCGTGTTGAAACGCCTTCGGGATTGCGGCTTCACAGTGGCTGGCTTCGTTGCGCCAGATGCGCTCGACAACTGTGCGCATGCCGGTTTGCAGGCGATCGTCATTGATCCGCGCAGCCATCATTACAATTGGACCAACGTGGATGAAGCGAACGCTCGCAAAAACATTGCCAGCCTGGTCGCCGACGTGGACGGTCACCCGGCGGTGTTCGGCTACTATCTGCGGGATGAGCCTGACGTAAAGCTGCTCCCTGGCCTGGGCATGGTGGCATCGTTGTTACGCCAGTCGGCGCCAGGACGATGGCCCTACATCAACCTCTTTCCCGATTACGCCTATCCGTCCACTCTCGGCACGACGAACTACGCGGAATATCTTGAGCGTTTCATCGCCAACTGCCGTCCGCAGATCGTCAGTTACGACAATTACTCGCTCATGGACGACGGTTCGGTGCGCGAAAACTTCTGGTCAAATCTGGAGTCCGTCCGGGTCGCGTGCCGCAAGCACGGGTTGGAATTTTGGAATATCATTCTTGCGGTCGCACATTTCAACTACGCCGAACCGACGGCAGCGGGCTTTCGGCTGCAAGCTTACAGCACGCTGGCCTGTGGTGGTCGCGGTCTCGCCTACTTCACGTATTTTGCGCCGCGAACCGGCAATTATCGCGCGGCGGCCGTGGATCAATTCGGTCGTGAAACACCCACTTGGCAACTGATCCAGAACGTAAACCTGCAAATTCAAAAGCTTGCGCCCACGCTACTGCAATTGTCCTGCGATGATGCGTATCATCTCGGCAATGTTCCTGTCGGTTGCCCCGGCCCCTCCACGAACAGTCTCGTAACCGGCCTTGAGGGTGGCAACGCGCTCGTCGGTGACTTCACGCATCGAGACGGCTCGCGTTATGTGATGGTGGTCAACAAGAGCCTGACCCGGTCGCGAATCTGCTGGCCGCAATTCCGTCAAACGCCGAAGATCCTCAAATACACTTCGCCTTACACCGGTGCCCTGACGGCGTTTGAAGGTGAAGCCGTCTGGCTGGCACCCGGACAGGGTGTCTTAATCAAGCCGGAGTGGTGAGGCGCTGGGACGATTAACGTGTCGAGGTGTTTCGCAAGCCTTTGTAGCCGCAGTTGATCGATAAGCACTCTAAACATCAGACGACAACGGGGCGTTGTTCATTGACGGAGACCAATCCTCCGGTTGGCGTGCGATGTGGTGAAACGATGTTCGCAAATTACCTCTCAGCAGAGGACGCATTCTGCGATTGAATCTCCCGGATGCTGGATTGAGCATCGCAAGACATGCCAGCCATAAATCCAAGAAGAGAATTGCTGATCGCGGGATTGAGTTTGATCTGCGGTGTGACTGCTCTTGGTGCTGAACTCCGAATTGGCATCATCGGTTGTGACACGTCCCATGCGACGGAGTTCGCGAAAATTATCAACAATCCCGCCAACGCCAGTCATGTGCCAGGGGGCAAGGTGGTCGCCGCTTTCAAAGGCGGCAGTCCGGATGTCCAATACAGCACTGCCCGCATCGAGGAATTTTCGCAACAATTGCGGGAAAAGCAGGGAGTGGTTTTCTATGAAACCATCGAACAAATGTGCGACAATGTAGATGCCGTGTTGCTTGAAAGCGTGGATGGCCGCGTTCACCTTGAACAGGTCAAACCCGTTCTCCGCGCGCGCAAACCCGTATTCATTGACAAACCCATGGCGGCATCATTGAAAGATGTGGTTGAGATTTTCCGGCTGGCTCGGGAGTCCAACGTGCCGGTGTGGAGTTCGTCCAGTCTGAGATTTGGCAAGGCTACGAAAGCGGTACGGGACGGTTCCATTGGCCGGGTGTCCGTGGCGGAAGTCTCCGGCCCGTGCGAACAGGAGCCGCATCATCCGGAGCTGTATTGGTATGGCGTTCATGGAGTGGAATCGCTTTTCACCGTGCTAGGTGGCGGATGCGAAAGCGTGGCGCGCACCATCGGAACCAACGGACAGCTTGAAGTCATCGGCACCTGGAGCGGCGGCCGCCAGGGTGTGCTGCGGGCGGCTG
>ERZ1292633.2837-Hain-H41-02um-R1-2837-length-17361-cov-4_pt1 | contig 17361 bp, 17 predicted proteins | sample MGYA00564406_ERZ1292633 | MGnify/ENA primary metagenome ERZ1292633 (study PRJEB36523, sample SAMEA6512639) | groundwater metagenome | collected 2019-01-08 | study: AquaDiva: Metagenomics assemblies of 32 groundwater samples | reverse complement strand
GCTCCGGAGAGCTCGCTGCGTTCGAAGTCGACCGCGTCATCGATCGAATCAACCGCAAAGGCATCAACTCCTGCGCGCGCCGCAATACTGGCCACTTCATCAAGGCCGTGGCCGTAGGCATTGGCTTTCAAGACAGCACAAAAACGTGAACCACTTTCAAGAAGAGATCGCAAGGTTTCAATGTTGTGAACGAGCGCTCGTTCGTTCACTTCAACCCATGAGCGATGACGTTTCATGCAAAAAAGCTTTTAGGATCGTGTCGTTCGCCTCAAGGGAATCTAGCTCCAGCGCGTCTTCATAGGTGAACCACGCTGATTGATATGCCTTCTCACCCTCATGCTGAGGCTCCCCTTCTCCAACCACGCAGTGAAAGCAGTGGATGTGTACGCGCAAAATTTTATCCTCCAAACGCCAATCGTGTTCGTGCAGTTTAAAAAAGCGTGATTCTAAAATTGACAATCCTGTTTCTTCATGAACCTCACGAGCGATCGCCTCGGTGGGATCCTCCCCCACTTCGATCTTCCCTCCAGGAAATTCCCACTTTTTGTCCCACAGGGGGTTGTCGTCGCGCCTTTGCAGCATCAAAATTCGAGCATTACGCTCACACACGCCAACCACGATATCGAGATCCTTGACCGGTTTCATACTTTTTGTATGCGAAACATCGGAATATATTGGTTGTTGTCCGCCATCCATCGAATTAAATCTTTTTCCATAGCCTGTTGGTCATGGCCAAGAACAATCATGTCCGGCTTGGCGGTTACGATGATTGAGTAAGTCCCAAGCTCCTCATCGCACAGATACGCCTCATCAACAAACGCAAGTTGCTTGATCGCCGCAAGTCTCTTCATTTCCGTGGTCGTGGGTCGTTTCTCTTTAAGAAGAATCACGTGTGCATCTCGTGCCACGGCGACGAGGAGAACTGTTCCCTGTGCTTTCGCTGAGCGAAGAAAAAAAAGGTGTCCAGGATGCAACCCGTCGAACGTTCCAAAAACCAAAACCCGCTTCGCTTTCATATCAGTCTTCGCGGTTGGGACGGAGCGTTGGGAAAAGGATGATTTCTTTTAGATTTGGAGCATCAGTAATGAAGGCAACCAAGCGGTCAATTCCGATACCCATTCCGCTTGTCGGAGGCATCCCGTGAGCGAGTGCGTCTAAAAATTCTTCGTCCATGAACTGTGCCTCGTCACTTCCCTGCTCACGCAATGATTGCTGTTGCTCAAGCCGACGACGTTGTTCCACTGGATCATTGAGTTCATGATAATACGCGTTAATTATTTCCTGTCCTTTTATAACAAGCTGAATGGACGCGCTCTTTGTTGCGTCAGTGGAATTTTGTCTTGCGAGAGGCTTGAGCTCAATTGGGTAATCTAAAACCCAGGTCGGTTGTTCAATCAACGGGCGAGCTGTTTTTTTAAACAACTCATCGTAGAATTCACCGATTCCTACGCAACGTGAAAAATCTATATTCAGTTTGGCTTTTGAGACAGCTTGCTGAAGGTCTGCTTTATTCCGGTAGGCATCAATGTCGATTCCACAAGCTCTCTGGATCGCTTCGCGAAATGTAACACGTGGGTAAGATGACCCGAAGTCAATCACCGTTCCTTCATGCGACAGTTGCAGTTTCCCTGTTGCCTGCTCAACAATGTGACGCATGATGTCCTCGAGTGCTTGAATGAATTCCTCTTTTTCGACAAAGGCCCAGTAAAGTTCGATCGTTGTGAATTCTGGGTTATGAGACTGGTCAATACCCTCGTTACGAAAGAGTCGTCCAATTTCGTAGACTTTTTCAAATCCACCAATGATCAAACGTTTAAGATAAAGTTCCGGAGCGATACGAAGGAATAAATTCGCGTCGAGGGCATTGTGGTGTGTCACAAAAGGTCTCGCGTTCGCACCTCCAGGAATGGGCTGAAGAATAGGTGTTTCTACTTCAAGAAAATCCATCTTGTCCAAAAATGATCTCAAGGATGAAATAAGTTTTGAACGAACAATGAAACGCTGTCGAACTTCCGGATTCACAAGTAGATCAAGCTCTCGCTGTCGATATCGCGCCTCGACATCGCTGAGTCCATGCCATTTTTCAGGAAGCGGAAGCACTGCTTTGCTGATCAGACGATACGCGTTTACTTCGAGAGTCTTTTCGCCTTTTTTGGTGAGGAACACGCTTCCTGAAACTTCAAGAAAGTCTCCAACATCGATCGTTTCGTGAAAAAAGGCGTAGACCTCTTCGCCAACAACATCTTTGCGCATGGCGATTTGGATCATGCCAGATTGATCTTGGAGTTGACCAAACGTGAGCCCTCCATGCCTGCGCAAAAGACGCACTCGACCGACAAGCTGAACCGAGGTTTTCTGCGTTTCAAGTTTGTCAAATTGTTCAAGCACCTGGGCGGTTGTGTGTGTTCGTTTTGCCGATGTCGGATATGGATCGATGTGGGCAGCTCGCAACTTGTCTAATCGTCCCAAACGGTCTTTTTCTTCTTGGATCATAGTGTTAGTGAATCTCTAAAATCGTGTACTCCATTATACCAGAAGGAACCTCGACCGCGACCACATCTCCTGTTTTTGCGCCAAGAAACGCTAGACCGATCGGCGACTCGTTACTAATCTTTCCCTCAAGCGGATTCGCTTCGTTTGATCCAACCATTGTGAAGGATTTTTTCTCACCTCCGACCTCTGCAATGAACATGGTTCCGATGCCTATGTGAGACGCTCCTGTTTCAGCATCAATCACCACCACGTCATGGATTTGATTTTCTAACTGAGAGATCCGTGCTTCGTTCATTCCTTGCTCTTCTTTCGATTCTTGGTATTCAAAATTTTCTGAGAGATCTCCAAGCTCTTTGGCGTTGGCTATCTTTTCAGAGATTTCCTTTCTCGTGATTTTTTGTCGACGAATCAGTTCTTTTTTTATTTCCTCAAGTCCTTTTGTAGATAAATACGATGGCATAGAGCTTCAAAAAATTAACACCCGCCGATCCGGCCGAGTGTGTAGGTAGGCTACCTGTGTGGTGTTGCCCTGTCAATCGCGCGCTGTGGATGAGTTTTTTATTGACAGAACCGCACGGTCACAGCACACTTCTTGCATCTATGACGCTTTTCCTCATTACCATAAGTACGGTGCTCATCGCACTCGTTTCACTTGTTGGTGTGATTATCTTTACTCTTACAAAGCATCGTTTGCAAAACAGTATTCTTGTGCTGGTTGCATTGTCCGCTGGTGCGATGTTTGGAAACGCGATTTTTCATCTACTCCCTGAAACCATCAAGCTTTCGCAGGAAGGTCCTTTTTCTTTATTCACTTCGCTTCTCATTTTAGCGGGTGCATTTTTCGTTTCCTTTCAATTTGAACAATGGTTTTCTTGGCATCACTGTCACAATACAGATCACTGTGACACCACGCACCCTTACGGACATCTTGTTTTGCTGAGTGACTTTATTCATAACTTTGTCGACGGCATCATTATTGCGACAGCCTTTATCGTTTCACCCACCGTAGGAATTTTCACTGCGATCGCGATTGCCTTGCACGAGATTCCACAAGAATTAGGAGACTACGCAGTTTTACTTCATAGCGGTTGGGAAAAGCGAAAAGCTGTTCTGGCTAACTTTGCGGTGGCGTTTACGGTTGTGGCTGGAGGAATCGCTGGCTATTTTCTTACACAATCAGTCAGCATCGCTGTTCCATTTTTGGTTCCATTTGCCGCAGGAAGTTTTCTCTACATTGCAACGTCTGACCTCATTCCTGAGCTCAAGCATCAAACCAACGCAAAAAAAATTTCCTTGCACTCATTTATTTTTCTTCTTTCCCTTGCCATAATGATCGCTGCAACGTTTCTCGAATAGCTAGACGCACGCCCCTAGAGGGGCTTAGAATTTGCATTATACTGAAACCACCACTGAAAAAGCTCCTTCGCAAGTGGCACGGCGGCGTCCGTACTCTCGCCACCTTCTTCAATGAGAACGACCAGTGTGAGCGTTGGATCCTCATAGGGACCAAATCCTGTGAACCAAGAATGATACGGACGATCACCAGGAGTTTGAGCGGTTCCGGTTTTGCCGGCGACAGCCTCAGAGAGCGTCAAGAGTGAACGAGCACTCCCTTGAGTAACGGTTTGCCTCATTCCCTGGCGGACAATCTGCAGCGCAGCTTCATCGAGCTCCTCGAGCATGATGGGCGCCTCATGCGATACGCTTGCGGCACCTGGACCATCGACGGACTCTACCACATAGGGAACGATGCGTAAGCCGTTATTGGCAATCGTTGCAATCGCCACGGCCATTTGCAGCGGTGTTGTCAAAAAATCCCCTTGCCCGATCGCGTAGTGATACGTGTCACCGACGTACCAGCGTTCTGACTTCACTTCCTGTTTCCACTCCTTTGACGGGAGGAATCCATCAGACTCTCCTGGCACATCAATCCCTGTTGTATTCCCAAATCCGAAACGCTCTGCGTACAGAGAAATGCGTTCAACACCAAGGCCGGTGACATCGTTGAGTCCACCTCCAACAATATAAAAATACGTGTTTACAGATTCGGCAATTGCTTTTCGTGCGTCTGTGATTCCGTGTCCACCGCCTTTCCAGTCAGGAAAGAACCACTGGCCAATTCGAACGCCACCACTGGAGAGGAACGACGTGTGTTCTGATACGATTCCTTCTGACAGAGCGGCGTAGGCAACGAATGGTTTGAAAATCGAACCAGATGGAAATTCGCCTGCAATGGCACGTGGAAAAAGTGGCTGGTCTGGATCTGCAAGCAAAGCTGAATACCGATCTTGTTCAATCCCTCCAACGAATTCATTGCTGTCAAACGTTGGCCAGCTCACTAGGGCTCGTATTGCTCCTGTCTGTGGATCAAGGGCGACGATCGAGCCACGCGTCGCCTGAACGCGTGAAAGCGTTTCTAATAACTGCTGCTCGGCAAATTTTTGAAAAGGCGCGTCTACACTGAGCATCATATTTCCTGCTACCTGTGCCTCTGTCTGATAAATGATCGAGAGTTTATCGCCAACCGCATTCACCTCGTAGGACCTCGACCCTGGTGTTCCTCGTAAAACAGCTTCATAAGCTTTCTCCACACCAGACTTTCCAATCTCATCGATCAAACGATATCCAGAGGCTCGTAAAGACGAATACTCCTGTGTGTTGATGACACCGGTGTAACCAAGAATATGAGAAAGCGATGGAATGGACGCGTGGTACAGACGATGGGTGGTTGTTGTTAGATGGAAACCTGGGAAGAGAGAAATCTGCGTGGCGATGCGAATTCCGGCTTCATACGGAATGTCCTCCAGTACGCGAACCTCATCAGTGGAGTTTGCAAGATTGCTGGCCATCAAGACGTCCAGATCGGTTCGCTGGAGGCCAGTGGTCTGAGCGACCGTCAGAAAAAGATTTGAACGTTCCGTCTCATCCACGGGCAATTCTGATACAACGAGCGTGAGTAAAAAGCTTGGCTCATTCCAGGCGAGTGGTTCTCCATGACGATCAAAAATCATTCCACGTGGCGGAAGGATCGTTTGTGTCGTGTACTGGTTTTCTTTGGCCTGCTCTGCATACACCTCTCCGTCAAGAATCTGGAGCTGAGCTGAGCGTCCTCCAAAAAGGAGGATAACAGACACCAGCATCAGTACGGTCATCCGCAATCGCTCTTTGGGAATGCTCGATGAAACACTTCCCATCGCTTGTGTTGATAGATAGCTTCCTTTCCACCCAAGGTATTGCTCCATCGGCGTATCTTCGTGTACCGGATTTTTGTGACCGAAACGGTCATCCTGTTGAAGGACGAAGACGTGGGAGCGAACAGATCGACGATGCCAAAACATAATTGTTTAGGAAGCGAAGAGCTTGATTTTCATACGGACAAAAAACTCATGAAGAGGAAAGAGGAACAAGAGGACGATTGATCCCAATGCCCAACTCCATGCGCGCACCAGAAGCAGATCGTGCAACGAAAGCGCGTACGATTTCTCAAGGATTCCTACAATAGCAAAAAAAATCTCAGCCAATGTGAGGGTCAGAAGACTGATCGTGAACGTACCGAGGATTCCCCAGAAGGAACGATTTGAGAATAGATGACGTGAACACAGGATCAGCGCGACAGAGGCGATGGTGTACGATATGAATTCAAACGAAACAAACGATATATGAAGAAGATCGATCACAAGACCATGCACCGCAACCCACCAGACGCTTGGACGAATATCCATTGATTGAAATATGAAGACAGAGACAACGAGAACAAGGGGGGTTCGATCGATGGGAAATGGCAAGGCGTAGACGAATCCAACCTCCATGGAAGCAAGAAGAAGAAAGAAAAATATTCCGAGAAAGGGACGAATCATAGGGATTCGTCAATCAGGACAAGTACATGGGCGAGATGCCGGATATCTTGCAATGGCTCAAGCATGGACTTTTGAAAGAGTGTGTTCTGATCGATCTCAACGCCTTTCACTTGACCAATCAAGAGGCAACTTGGAACCGTCTCCTCCAGACCTGAGGTAACCACAAGGTCATTAATTTTGATGGTTTCATCTGTTGGGATAAAGCGAATTTCCAGAAGACCTCCAACAGTGCAATACGCCACGCCGATCGTTCGACGATCATTGATCAAACTCACCGCTGTTGTGTGAGTAGGATCTGTCAGGGCAACGGCTGTTGATGTGTTGCGCTCCACAGTAAAAATCTTTCCAACGAACAACCCATTTTGGGCGACCACTGGATCACCGACCTGCACACCCTGATGCTCGCCAACATCGAGGACAAAACGCGCAACGGTTTGTGAAAGACTCTTACTGAGAATCGATGCGCCGATCGCAGAGAAACCGGTCCGTTCTAAAAAACCAAGTTCTTCTCGAAGGGTTTCATTTTCTGTTTTGAGGCGATCAAACTCCACTGCATTAATAGCAAGCGCCTGCACCTGGGTCTGTAGGAATAAATCCTGTTCCGTGCTCAGTGCGACGCTCGCGGCTGTCCCAACCTCAGAAAAAAATCGCATGAAAGGTGAGAGAAGGTCTGTGACGAGTCCTTGAAAAAAATAGAGCGCCAAAAGGAACATCAAAATAAAAACGCTTAGCATCAATGGGCGTCCGCGTTTTGCAGAGGATCGGAGTTTCATAATCCTCGACTAAATAATGCTTCCCTCCGTTGCTGATGGAAGCGAGATGTCCTGCAGAAGCTCACGATTTTCCAATAAGATACCGGCTCCACGCACGACACATGTGAGTGGATCCTCAGCCACACGCGCAGGAATCGCTGCTTGCCGTGAGATCAGAACATCGAGTCCACGCAAGAGCGCTCCTCCACCCGTAAGAACGATGCCACGCTCGTAAATATCAGCCACGAGCTCGGGTGGCGTGGTTTCAAGCGTTGCTTTGACGTTGTCGATGATCGTGCGAATAGAACGCGAAAGTGCTTCTCGAATCTGTGTGTCGTTCACAATAATTTCCTTTGGAAGCCCGGTGAGTAAATCACGTCCACGCATTTCCATTTCCATTGGAGCCTCTTGCTCGATCGCTGTCCCGATCCGCATCTTAATTCTTTCAGCGATGCGTTCACCCAAAAGCAAATTGAAATGATCTCGCGCGTACTGAATAATATTCTTGTTCATCTCATCACCCGCAATATCCAGTGACTTCCAGGTTACAACACCTGCGAGCGACATCACCGCGATCTCGGTTGTTCCACCGCCAATATCAACAATCATCATTCCAACAGACTCAGAAAGTGGAAGCCTCGCCCCAAGAGCTGCGAGCATTGGATTCTCAACCATATGAACTTTGCGCGCACCAGCGGAAAGCGCCGCGTCTTCAATGGCCTTGCGTTCGACTTCTGTTGTTTCTAGTGGAACGCCGATCACAATGGTCGGACGAGGTACAAATGTAAAAGACTCCGTATGCACTTTGTCAATGAAATACTTCAACATCTTTTCCGTCACTTCAAAATCCGATATGACTCCTTTGCTCAAAGGTTTTGTAATCAAGATGTGTGGCGGAGTCTTGCCAAGCATGTCCTTTGCGTCCTTTCCCACGCAGAGAATCTGGTCTGTACGCGTGTTTACCGCCACAACAGAAGGTTCGTTAATTACAATTCCGCCGTCCTTTGAATAGACAAGCGTATTGGAGGTGCCAAGGTCGATGCCTAGATCTTTGGAAAAATGTCCGAGGAATTTGCCGAACATACAAATAGGATGTTAATCCTCCCATCCTACCTGAGGTTTTCCTGAGTATCAAGTTTGATTTGGATAGTTTTTGTGCTCAAGGGTCCGTTCATTTGAAACAAACATGAGCTCAACGAATCCGACAATGAAAAGGACAAGGAGCATCGTCCACCAACGGAACCAACCTTGTGAAAACAGGATAAGGGAAATGACGAACAAAGTGGTGAGTAAGAGGCTCTGTCGAAAAGCTTTAAGGGTGATGCGTACTGGAAGTGTTTCTTGCTTTGCCCAAAAGCGGATGGCAATACCCAGAAGCGAGAGCGAGCCAAACAGAGCAATACTGAACGTAGAATAAAAAAGCAAAAAACCTAGCCAACCTGATTGTGTTGGATCAATCGCGTTTATGACCACGACCCAAGCGCTCCAAGCCGCAAGGGTCGCACAGGTCATCATGATGAGATACCTACGAAAGCTCATAGCGAACAGATTCGTGAGAAAGAACAAGTTGAATGCGCTCTATTTTAGCTGGCGGAAATTCCGCGCGAAGTTTTGTGAGTAAATCCTCTTCATGGCGCTTCATAAGATGTCGCGCAGGTGCATTGATTGCTCGAAGCTTCACAATCCCCTTTTGAAAAGAGACCGCCTGCACATCGCGTGAACGAAACGACGGCAAGTACGCTGGGATCATTCGATTACACGCCTCCACAACCATCGATGCGCGAACGCTCCGCAACACACCGGCGCGTTTGAGAGAACCAGAGAGCAGGTCGCGGAGAGAAGAAATGCCCATAGAGGTCCTATTGTATCACTTCGGAGACCACAGCAAAACAAGAAATTAACTTTGATGGGGACCCCACTGTTTCAGGAAATGCTGCGTTGCAGTCATTTCCTTCGCCTCGTCCCCCATGAAAGTTAATTTCTTGTTTTGCTGTGCTCTCCTCAGGCTACTGTCGGAACTCACAGATGTTCCTGAAGTCGCAGTACTGACAGAGAAAGCTTGGAGTGGCTTCAAAGTTGGATGTGCGGATGCCTTGCACGCGGTCTACCATGGATCCTTCCAGATCGTCGAGTTGTTTTTGTGTTCCGAGAAATGAGACGCGGGAATTGTCTGTGAGGTAGTGATAGGTGAGTTTTTTTGGTTTGAGGCCAAGAATCTGAACGGCGGCGAGTTGATAAAGAAGAAGCTGCTCTTTGTCATCAACTTCCAGATTTGTTTTCGGCGAACCCGTTTTGTAGTCAATAATCTCAATTCCGTCCTCAAACGCGTCAATGCGATCAATGCGTCCCTTGAGCGCGATGTCGCCGATCTTCATGGTGAAGCCTTGCTCGACAGAGAGTGGTGTTGGAGGCGTAGCACTGTACTGTGCCCACAGTTGTTTCAGCGTAGCTTCACCAAGCTCGCGATACTTCTCTCGTTCACGATCGTCAATGTACCAGTCGTCCTGCCAGCAGGTTTTGTAGGCATCCAATAGCTCAGCAAGACTCACGGGAAGACCAACAACAGGCTCCACCTTCGCATCAAACAAACTCGTCTGCTTCACACCGGTACGCTCAAGCCACAGCACAAAAAATCGCTGAAGGGTGTTGTGCATGGTTTTGCCAAACGAGAATGTCCACTTTCCCATGACCGGAACTTTGAAGACGTGCGCAAATTTATACTGGAGCGGACACGTTTTGAATGCCGCAAGTTGTGTGAAGGAGAACTGCTTTGGGATTGGCATTTTTATTGCTGATGCAGACTCTGGAACCATGGCTGTATCCTCATCGATGAGCTCAAGAATCGACGCAGGACTCTCGGGCTGAGCATAGCCAAGCTCGTGGAGGAACGGTGAGATCTTGCGTTTACGAGCGCCGCCGTAATCATCAGCGGACGTGAAAAATAATCCTTCCTTGGCACGTGTCATCGCCACGTAAAATAATCGACGCTCTTCCTCAAGATGTGCATCGCCCTCTGTCGGTGTTTGAGATCCTAATCCTTCAGGCAGCTCAATCGCGTCCTTCATGGCACGCGTAGGAAATTTTTGTGCCACGAGATTCACTACGAACACATAGCGAAACTCCAAACCCTTGGCCGCGTGAATGGTCATGATACGTACCATGTCAGGGCCGGATTCAAGATCGACACTGAGCGATCCTTCCTCGCCAGCGTCTCGTTCATGCGCGAACTCCTTCAAGAAGTTGTGAAGAATTGGATGTTCGTTTGAACGCTCAAAGGCCTTTAGTCTTTGGTACAACTGCTGGAGATGGCTGAACGTTTCGATTTTGTGCCGCTCGTCCAACCTGTTGACGTACTCAAGGTATCCAGACTCCTTTGCCATCATCACAAGAAGCTCACCGACTTTGCGTGTGCGAGCATGTCGTTGCCACTCTGATATTTTTTGGAGTAACTCGTGGATGGCGTGAGAGTCCTGTGGGTCAAGCGAGGAAAAACTCTGCGCCATTTCGCACGCCTCGTACAACGATTTTCCTTTACGCGCAGCAAGACGATTGAGTTCCATCACTCCCCGCTCGCTTACACCAACAACAGGTGATGTTAAAAGTCTGTACAGACTCGGACTATCAAAAACGTGATCGACTACTCGCAAAAACGCCAGCATGTCCAGCACGGCTGGTTTTGTGTAAAGACCTGAGAGTGCCAGAAATTGATACGGAATTTGGTGTCGTTCAAGCGCTTGGGCAAAGTCTGTTCCAGCAGAGTTGGAACGCACAAGAATCGCGAAATCACTCCACTCGATCCCAGGCTGGGCCTCACGAAGCGCAAGAATCTTTCGTACCACGGTTGCCACCTCTTCCTCGCTCGTGAGTGCGTGGAGATGTTCAACAGTTGCCTCATGTTTTTTTGTGGCCTGCAATTTTTTTGACAACGATCGCGATGAGGTTACTTCAAGACGGTTGGGATTATTGTGTTGAATAAAATCGTAGGCATGGTCGAGAATTTTTTGCGCGGAACGATAGTTCGATGTGAGCACCACGTGCTTTGCGTCTGGATAGTCCGTTTCAAAACGAAGAATGTTAGCGAGCGACGCACCACGAAATTTGTACACAGACTGATCATCATCACCCACGACCGTGAGATTGTTCTTCGGCGCCGCTATCTCTATTACGATCTCGTACTGTGCGTCGTTGGTGTCCTGAAATTCATCCACGAGAACATAGGTAAAACGTTTGCGGATGATGTCGCGGATAGCAGGACGTTCTCGGAGAAGTTTCAATGTATAGAGCATCAGGTCGCCAAAATCGAAACAATCATGCTCGAGCAAAATCTGTTGATAGGTTCGGTAGGCGTTTGCGAGTTCCGTGAGTCGCTTGATTTCGGAAGTTGTAGCTTCATCTGCTTGAGCAGAATCCATGTCAGCGAATCGTGATTCAATCGATGACAGATACTGATCTGGATCAACTCCTACATCTTTCGCACGAGAAAAATGCGTGAGGAGCGATCGAATATACTTAGTCGGATTTCCAAGCGGTCGGTAATGGTCGAGTTCAAAACGATCAAAATGCTGTCTGGTAAGAAGCCACGCATCAAGTTCGTTCACCAAGCGAAAGTCTCGCGACAAGCCGATCTCAACGCCATAGTCGCGCAAAAGTTTTTCTGCAAACGCATGAAAGGTTGAGATCTGCAAATCAACATACCCATACGGCAACAGGCGATCCACGCGTTCCTCCATTTCCCCTGCGGCCTTGTCGGTAAAGGTTAGCGCAAGGATCTCCTCAGGCTTTGCATGACCCTGATCGATGAGCCACGCAATGCGATGCGTGACAACAGTCGTCTTCCCTGTCCCGGCTCCAGCCACGATCATAAGCGGACCATCTGTGTGGGTAACGGCTGCTTGCTGTTCTGGGTTGAGTTTTGAGAGGAGATCGGAGGGCATAGCGAAAGAATCTTATCATAATTATAAAACCCTCATCATCACTGACGAGGGCGCGTTGGTCGAGTGGGCGACCTAGGTTGCGTATGGACGCAGGAGAGGATCGCCGTCACCCATGGCAATCGGAGCATTCGGTGAGTCTTCCTTGTATGGATCCACAGGGAACAAGTGTCCCCACTTTTGCTGACCCTCCACCTTCCAGTAGGCGATCCACTTGGCACGGCTGATGAAGTAGGTTCGCTTGTGACCGTCCGGATAGTTGACGTGGATGCGGCAGATCACCTTGTTAGTGGGATCGACCGCCTTGATGCGCGGCTTGGCCGCCATCTGGAGAACGATCTGGTGCACCAGGGTGAGACCAAGCGACTGTGCTTTTCCACAGGGCGCATGAACCTCGGCGGTGATCGTATGGATCTTCTTGAGCGCTTCGGCTTCCCGAATCTGCGCGAGAACGTACTCGTCGATTCCCATGCCTGGATACAGCGGCGAGTCAGGCGCGACTACCATGCATCCACCGTGATGGGTGATGAGGTGAAGCCGGAGCCTTCCACCAGCCGCCTGAGTGACTTCGCAGTCGTGCTGGATACGATCGAGCATTTGGTCCCCGTCAGGACAGCGAATGGCGATCACGCCGTTGTCGAAATGAAGCTTTCCTCCGTCTTCATCCTCGATGATCTTGCGGTCACGCAACGTTTCTACGACTCCCTGATCGAACGGACTCAGATGTCCCATGAAGCGACCTCTTGTGAGGGGAGGCGCAAGTATGCCTCATTTTCACGAATAGGTCAATAATGCTTTGAGGACATGAGGCCGCGGACTGACGGCCGGTTTTTTTGTATCGTTAGTACCCCATCTCCGCCATCATCGCATCCACCCCAGAACGGATGCTCGACGGGGTTTCCCCATCGTTCCGCAACACCCGTCCTTTGATCGCACCGATGACCGAACCGAGCTGGCTAGGTTCGATCGTTTTTCCGGTGGCCTGGGCGCGTGCCCGGACGTACAGGTCGATGCGACCCTTGTGGTCGGCAAACGTCGCCTCTGTCACCTGCTTCTGGGCATTCTTCCCTTCCGGACGTTCCTGTCCCGCGTTCAGGGCGGTTGGCTTCTCCGGCGTGGCCTCAACCGGCAGGGTTTCCTCGTACGCGCGCGCAATGAACCGGCGTGTCATCTCGGCATAGTCGTCCTTGATCCATCCGTCTCCATACTCCGCGCGGTCGAATCCTTTCGGCTGCCCACCAGCGGCGAGCACATCGAGCCGCATCATGAACGCGTCAAACGCATTCGGATCCGATGTCTCAAGCGCGCGAGCCTCGCCGAGCTTCGCCAGGAAATTCTTCGGCAGTCGGCGCGCAATGATCACGTCGCCCTTCGGAAACTTGTCCGTCGTGCTCAACTCCGCCTTGAACCCATGGCGTCGCAGATACTCGACGCGCGCCATATCCATCTTCTTCATCGCGCGATTTCCCGAAATCCCTCCTTATCGATCCCAAGAAGCACAATGGGCATGGACGCGCGCAGCTCCTTCGGTTCCCCGCCCTCGCGTTCAAGCGCGGAACGGAAATATTTGACCACCACATTCCCCTCGAGCTTGTCGCTTTTCTTATAAAACGTCTCAAACTGCTTCGTCGTCGTAAAGTCAATCGCCAGACGAATCGGCGAACCGCCGTCCTACGCCAGCCATTCCACCACCACGTCTACGCCGGAAACCCAGTCGTCGTACTCCGCAGTCGGGATCAACTCGCCCCCGAACCACCCACACCGTTTAGCTTCGGCCGTCAAATAATTTTCGAAGGCAAATGCATCCGACCCCGTCTGCTTTTGCTCACGCATGTTTGGCCGACCCTTCTTTTTGGCGAGAAACGCCTCGTCCCTGGCCATGCCCTCCTCCGTTATATGCCGGAATGACCGAAGCGCCGGACGCACGACCGCCGCTCCCTGTCCAGAAATTTTATATGCATCGAAAAAAGACCAGACCTCATTCTGGCCTTCCCGGTTTCCCTCAAATGATCCTTCCACGCGCGTGCTCAACATACTTGATTACGTCTGCGCCTGCTTGAGGGCCGGGCTCAAAAACCGCATCTTGGGACCAAATGCGCGTCCGATGTTCTGCGGGTCGGTTTCTGCGACGGCAAGCAAGCGGTCGCGTTCCTCCTCGGTCAGCGTCCCGTTCGTCACAAGCGGTTCGACCGCGTCACGGAGCTTGGCGATATCATACCCCGCGAGCTTGCACTCCATGCGCAGTTTCGACTCGGCCTCGGCGAGCATGTCGGCGGTAAGCGGCTCGGAAGAATTGCGTAGCGCGGCCCAAGCCCGCTCGAACTTCTGTTTGTCGAGTTTTGCCCCGTCGAGACGCCGCTGCAATGCCGCGAGCGATTCCGACTTTTCACGCGATTCTGCAAGCGCCAGGAAATTCACCAAGTCGGGCTTACCATCGGGGCGCAATGACGCCATCGTGTCGACGTAGCTCGCGAGCAGCGCAAAATCGCGCGCGTCATCGGCCATTTCTCCAAAATATTTCTCGTATGTGGACGCCTTGATCCCCTGAAACTGGTACGCAACCTCATGCGACTCAATGGCCGCGAGCATGGCCGCGTCCATCCCCTCGGCCACGCGAAGCTCCTCGGCGCCAACCTTCCCATGCTGCCGCTTCGTCTCGCCTTCGTTCTGAAAATATGAGACGCCGGTCACCCCCTGTTCCTTACAAAAATCGCGCAGTGCCTGCTCGTCGCCGGCAAGAGCCTTGCGACCATGCTCGGACGCGGACAGCATTGCCTGCCATTCGTCCCAAGTCACGGAACGTTCTTCCTCCCCGAACTTGACCGTCAGGCAATCGGCCTTCGAGATATCGTGCAGAAATACGTACTTTTTCACGGACTCCGGGTCACGCCGAACCGCCCGCGTCAGCACCTCGCGGATCCCCGGCGATATTTCAGCTGGAAACTCGCTCTTTGCGACATCCTCAATGCTCTCGACGATCAGGCCAAGATGGCTGTCCATGAACATCCCTTCGTTATGGTAATCGCCCACCTGCGGAACCGCAAACGACCGCTCGATATTCTCGCGCAGTTCCCGATGCTCCTCGCCCAGAAAAATATCCGCGACAATGGTGCGCAGCCGGTCCACGCGAGCCTTACGAGTATCGGCCGCCGCCCGTTCGTTTTCCGGAACGAATTCTTGTACGTCTCGCATAGATGGAACGTTAGCGTTGAAACGCGTTCATAAGAACCGCGCGGAATTCCTCGGACGACAGCAACGATGTGTTGGATGCCGCAATGAGACTTCCGCCCGCAACCGCAACCGTCGGGTCGCCGTGACCCAGGTATTCCTTGCCCTTACGCAGCGTCGTCCAAGCCTCGAGACCATTTCCGGCCGCGATGAGAGGCTCGCGCTTGGCACGTTCGGCATCATTAAGCGGAACTTCCAAAAATGTCAGGTTGAACAGGTCGAGCGACTCCGGCTTGATACCTACATCATAACAATCGCCGCCCTTCGTGCGCTCCTGACCTGCGTACGCCGCAACGATCGTTTCCGGCGGCATGCGGGAATAGGACATGTTCGTAACAAGAAGCGGGCTCAACTGCGTGTGCCCGAAGATGACGAGCGGCACCTCAAGATCGGCGCCTTCCTTCGTCTTCACGACCACCCTCGTCTGTTCCGCGACTTCAAATTCCTTGTTAAACGCCTCTATATCCGCGCGCACCTGTTCTTTCCCGGCATCCAAAAGTTTCTTCGTGTCTGCAGGAAGTGTAAGGTCAGCGGCATCGAGATTCGTAAAATCAATCGTCTTGCCCGCAGACTCGGCCTTCACGCACGCATTGTACACGGTGAACATGTGCTTCATCATTTCTCCATGAAACTTGTCGCTGATTGCCTGCGCCCGTGCAGGCTTCTCGCCTTGCGGAATGTCCGCACTGCGCCAAACCGCGCCGATCTCCGCTCCCATGCGGCCGAGCGTTTGCGACTTCAGAGCGCCAAAATACCCCATGAGCGACTGCACCACCTTGTCCGGATCCGTCTCTGAAAACCGGCCATAATCCACCAAATTGACGAAGTCGCCAAGTCGTTCCGTAAAACCAGGAAGCGACGCCGCATCACGCGAATCCACGAGTGTCTTTGTGAGGTACGTCGCGGTGATGGAGTCCAGGTCGCTGTCCGTGTGCCCGCTCACCGAACGGATGTCCCGATCCTTGATGAGCGCGACGACTTCGGATGGAAAATCTGCGACCATCTTCGCCGCGCAGCGGCGAACCGCACCCTCCGGCATGTTCAAGACGGCGGCGTCTATACTGTGATGGTCCACAATGCCGCCGCGGATCGTTTCGCGGTACAGCTCGTCAACCTCCTCCACAGTGCGCGGCGAACGCTTCTCCATTGATGGAAGCGTCGGCTGACCCGTATCGACCACAAGCATATCGCGCGGCATTCCTTCCGCACTTCCACCCTTTCCAATACGGGCATAGCAATTCTCCGCGCTGGTCACTTCGTTCTCGGGATTGAATGAGGATTCGTATTCAGACATAGAGGATGGTTAAGCGGGGCTTTTGCCACCAAATCCAAGGTTAGATCCGTGTTGCTGTATGTTAGCACATGCTGTATCTTAGAACAAAGCCGTAGAAACAAAAAATCTGAGTGGATAAATCCGCTCAGATTTTCATTTTTAGCTGAGTTATGTGGCTTCCCGCAATCCCGTGCGGGGAACGGAGAATTGGTCAACACGGACTCGCTTTTCGCCGACGATGGCCTGGAGTTCACGGCTAAGAATCTCTCCGCCAAAGTCAGCCTCTGTGCTGTCGCCGATCGTGATGACGACGAGAGGATCGTCTTGTGTAAACTTATCACCGAACCCGTGCTCACCAAATGCAATCTTCATCGCGAGCTGAATTTCAGATAGTGCCTGCTCAGGTGTCATGAAACGCGCACTCACGACAAAGCCTGCTGGAAGCTCAGTGACACGGCTGGGATTGAATCGTCCTGTTCCGTCAACATACACCACGCGCGCTGTGTGAAATTCCGCTGGGCGTGTGAGTTCCGTGACGTGACCCTTGTATGGGACACCGAGTTCGTCAGCCATCTTCTTCGCTTGCTCGATTGCGACCTCATCAACCGTCCTATCCGTGATTCCATGACGCTCACGGTACAAACCTGCTGCACCACAGCCTTCGTGGCTTGTGACGTCCTTGATTCCTGCTGCTCTCAGCTTTGCGATGAATTCCTCACGCTGCGCTCCTTCCGTAAGAATGCCAGACCCTGCTGAACGCATATCACCTTGAGGGACACCTTCGTCCATGCAGCAGATCGTGTGTTCCTGACCTTCAAATGCATTTT
>ERZ1292633.2836-Hain-H41-02um-R1-2836-length-17364-cov-27_pt1 | contig 17364 bp, 19 predicted proteins | sample MGYA00564406_ERZ1292633 | MGnify/ENA primary metagenome ERZ1292633 (study PRJEB36523, sample SAMEA6512639) | groundwater metagenome | collected 2019-01-08 | study: AquaDiva: Metagenomics assemblies of 32 groundwater samples | reverse complement strand
CATAGGAAATTCTTACCATGAGCCGGGGAGTTTGTCAATTATAAAGAATTGACCCTATCACGGTTTTCCTCACTCAAACAATAAATTCAAGATAATTATCCCTGCTTATGACCTCATAAGATGCATTTGAATACGTCTCAATCCATTCTTTAGGGGGGTTGTTTCTCCTTTTTGTCCACTTCATTTCAAAGCCATAGAGACGTCCTCCTCTTTCTTCAACGAAGTCTATCTCCTTGCGGTCATAAGTCCGCCAAAAGTAATTATTGGCTGCAATAGACAGATATTCCTGTTTTTTCAGCCGTTCCATAATCAGATAGTTTTCCCAGAGCAATCCAGCATCATCTCTCAATTCCAAGGGATTAAAATTATTGAGCAAGGCATTACGAACACCGTTATCAATAAAAAAGTAGCGTGAACTCTTGCTGATCTCTTTCCGCAGATTTCGGCTGAAGCCATTGAGGCGATAGACAACAAATGCCTTTTCCAGTAAATCCAGATACCGCTCAACCGTATTCTTGCTCATTCCAAGCTGCATGCCAAGCTCGCTGTAAGAAATCTCCTTACCGATCTGAAAAGCAATTAATTGCAACAACTTCACAATCTTGCCTGAGTGCCTTAACCCTTCCAATTCAAGGATATCCTTATATAAATAGGAACTGATTATCTCTTTAAGATACCTTTCTTTTTCCCTGTTATCCTGTATTAAAACTATTTCTGGATAAGAGCCGTATATGAGCCTGTTTTCCAGATTTGCCTCTGTCTGTGCCCTGTTTTCCATCTGAAGAAGTTCGAGCTGGGCCATAGGAAAAAGCTTAAGGGTATACTTTCTTCCTGTTAAAGGCTCTCCGATGTTCTGAGCAAGATCAAACGCCGATGAACCTGTAGCAATAACCTTTACATCCTTTATATGATCAACTATCAGCTTCAGGTTGATACCTATATTATTAACCTTCTGCGCCTCATCTATTACCAACAACTTGGCAGTTCCCACAAAGGACAACAATTTTTCAATGGATTGACTGCTCAAATAGTTCTGGACAGTAATATCTTCGCCACTTACAAATAGATATTTGAAGTCCACATCTTTCAAAAATTCATTAAGCATAGTAGTCTTGCCGCAACGGCGAGGACCATAAATAACAGCCACTTTATTAGGCTGTAGTATCTTTGTTAAATTTTCTAATTGCTTTCTTGGTATATACATATTCGTATTTAGTTAAAATATAGTCATCATGTTGACCTAATTATATATAAATCAGTCGAAAAGTCAAATATCTGCCTCATCCCTCACACCTTTTCAAGTATCTCCTTATACAAATCCACATACCTCTTCGCCACCTTCTCTATGGCAAACTCGTCTTCAACCTTTGATAGCGTTCTAAACAGGAGACCTGCGATACCCCCTCCATTGACGGGAGGGGGCTGGGGGCGGGTGAACCCTCATAACAGGGCAAGTTCCCCCTCCCCTTAATCCCCTCCCGCCAGGGGAGGGGAGAATCTTTTTGGGCAGGTCTCTCTTTTTCTACGCTACCCAACCTTTTGCCTCCCTCTTTACCGTGAAAGTCTCCCCCTTCCCACCGGGAATGGGGGGGATGGGGCTGATTTTCATAACTTGGGGGTGACGAAAGACTTGAAAGCTTTCCTCATGATAGTTTAGACAAGAAATTCCACCTCTCATCATCCGCCAGTACCCATTCGACCCCTCTCGCCAAGTCATCGGTTTCGTACGATTTTGCTAAATAACCACAATTCTGCACGTCATGGTAAACGAACCATTAGTTCAATCTCTTGAAGGACGGCACTCAGGCCCGGAAAGTTCGAGGGAATTACATTGTCTTGACTGCCGTCATGTTTATGGTGAGGATGAGTCGGAAGCCTCAGCTTTTTATAATGTCCTGTATTATCATAACGGAATATGAATTTCTTTGAGGAATCAAGATATTGGTAAACATACATCAGTCGATCTGAAATAGTCCTCAATTCGCAAACCGGACATCCTTCCGCGTCTCGATCTTCTCTTTAAACCGCTTCCGCATTCTAAACTCACCGACCCATTCATCTAAATCAACTGTTTCCTCTATCGCATTGTTTTCATAGGAGGATATAAAATCTTCTGTGATGAGGTGGTATTTCTCCTCAAATCCCCTGAGCCTTTCTTCAGTCCGCCGCATACCTGCTTCCATCAAGCGTAATTCATTATACAATGCTGCCTTTACCAGAGGCTTAAGCTGATATTTACGCTTGAAAACCAACTTGAGTTCGACCATGTACAGCTCCTTTTAACTCAACAGAGTTCTTATTCTTGCCAAAACCTTTCCTGTAACATCATCAGGAAGTCGGCATATAAACTCCGCGCTTCTGACCTTCCAGTCGAGGTTTTTTACCTGGTCCGACAAGATTGCCCCCGAGGCCTTTACCCCTTTGGGTATCAAGACCTCAAAGGGATACCCTTTCACCTGATTCGTAATAGGACAAAATATAGCCAGTCCCACTTTTTTATTGTATGCCGCAGGAGACAGGGTTAAAGCTGGACGCCTCCCCGCCTGTTCGTGTCCAGCCTGCGGATTAAATGTTATCCATATAATGTCACCGCGATCCGGAATGTATATCTTGGGGTCTACCATGCCTCGTTCCCGACAGGAGCTCCAGTATCAACCTCATGGTGGATGTTTTCCATGGTGACCTCAGCCAGGAGCTGTTTAAGGGAAGGCTCCTGCTCCTCAACAGGCTTGATCACAAGCTTCCCTTCAGTTTCCAGGATGTCAACAACAGACCCTTTGCGGAGCTTGATATCCTGGGCATACGTCTTTGGGATACGGAGCGCAAGACTATGCCCCCACTGCTGAACCCTTACCTGCATAAACACCTCCTCTGTATCTACAAAAAGTATACTTGCGGCCTACGCATATTGTCAAGAAAAAAATAGAATCACCTAATGCCTCACTCTCAAAACCAACTCACACCTTTTCAAGTATCTCCTTATACAAATCTGCATACCTCTTCGCCACCTTCTCTACGGAAAACTCGTATTCAACCTTCTCCTTTGCCCTCAGAGACAAACTGGTCCACCTCTCATCATCTTCTAATACCCATGCGATCCCTCTTGCCAGGTCTTCAGTCTCAAAAGGTCTTACAAGGTAGCCATTCCTCTTATGTTCGATCAGGTCAGGCAGGCCACCCTGATTGAAAGCGACACAAGGGGTACCGCACGCCATTGCCTCCATGACAGTATTGGGCAGATTTTCCTGAATGGATGGGAGTACAAATATATCTGCCGCAGAATAGAGGAGCGTCAGACTAACCTCGTCGTTCAGTTTCCCTATATAACGGGCCTTCATCCCGAAGGCAGGAGGATTTTCCGGCTCACGCGCGCCAAAGACTATCAACTCGGCTTTATCTCGCCACCCCTTTTCACTTAGCATCCGCAACGCAGGCGAAAGGAGATGAAAACCCTTGTTTTTATCTGAAGTACTGTTCATTGCTCCGAAAAGGATCAGATTTTTATCTTGAGGCAGGGATAAGATGTTGCGAGCCGTACTTTTGTCAATAGGCTTGAAGATTTGTATATCCAGGCCATTCGGCATCACCTCGACCCTTACATCACGGAACAATGAACTCGACTTGGCGCAGTCAGCCAGCCAGCGGCTCGGAGCAACTACGGTCATATTCAAATCTTTCCAGGCCCTATGTTTGCGCCGCCAGATCCTTCCAGAAAGGTCTTTCTCTTTATTTGAGCCAAGGGTCGGACAAGCCCCGCACATCTGCCGGTATCTGGTACAGTCAAAAGGGAGATGGCAACCGCCTGTAAATGCCCATGAATCATGGAGGGTCCAGACAACAGGTCTTTTAAATCGCCTTAGTGTCTCAATCCTCATGAATCCACACGCTATCCAGTGCAGATGAATAATGTCAGGATTTAAAGACGCTACTTTAGTAGAAATTCGTTCAGGCAGAAACGCAGGAGAAAATATGAATTGATTTCTGTGTGGATAAAGCCTTGTTGGCAGAGAATCAAGTTCCGGCCTAATCAGAGACAAGCCCTTTTCCAGCTTAGAGGCAGGCCCCATAACATTCGGATCGTCACCCTGCTTGAACTGGACCAGCATATTAGAATCAACGCCGATGTCCCGCTGCCCACGGTTGAGACGGGAGGCCGCAATAGCGGCTCCCCCGCCGCTGTCGAAGGTGTTAAGAAGAAGTAACTTCATAAGATACCTAACCCGTGGAATCCCCCTGAAAAAATACCTCTGAGCCACAGCCTGAAATAGATCAGATTGTCCATAATAAACAGCACGAAGTCAAATCCGGTGCTTCTTGACACTATCCACAGGTAGTATGCCCTCTTCAAAGGGTTCATCTTTGTCTCGACCGAGATCAGGTCGAGAAATCCTGTGTAACCTATTTCAATGCCGATGTGCTCATTAAAGGCCCTGTAAGAGTTTGCTAATTGCAGCTCTCTCTTTGCCTTGGTTATACTACTATCATGGACCCTGTAGAGAAGAAGAAACTTGTCCAGATTGTAGAAGGTTGTCCTCTGGCTAAGTCTTAACCACAGTTCGTAATCCTCGGCATGCGGGTATCCTTCACTATATCTGTTTTCTTTTAAAAGTGAAGTTCTGGCCATGATAGTGGGATGGATGAAGGGCGAAGGTCTCCAACAAAGCCTTTTTATGGACTTTCCGGTCAAGGCCTTTATCGATCTATTTACGTTGCCATTCTCATCGATCACTTTCGCCCAGGTTCCACAGACCCCTATCTCTGGGTGGGTACCCATAAAAGCCACCTGCTTTGCAAGACGATCGGGCAAGCTGATGTCGTCACAATCCATTCTCGCTATGTATTCCCCGCGCGCAAGTTCTATTCCCCTATTCAGTGTCGCTATTAATTTTATATTCTTCTCGTTATGGACCAGCCGGGTGCGGGAGTCCAGGTACGACTCGATGATTTCGACACTCCGGTCGGTGGAGCCATCATTTATTATCAGAAACTCAAAATCGGTGAAGGTCTGGCTCAGGATGCTGTCAATAGCTTCACGGAGATACTTCTCTCCGTTATATACAGGCATTAAAACCGTGACTTTAGGGCTTTTCGACATTACATCTTTATCCATTTTTCAGGTATCAGGTCCTTGGTGTTCATATCTTCCTTGTTAAACCACTTCTTGGGGGCAATGACTATCTTTTCATGATTTTCGCAGAGCCATGCACCCCACCAGGAGAAGGAACTGTTCGCAATGACATGGTGTTTACAAAGACTCATAAGCCTCATATCTTCGTATGCTTTGTCAGGTCCGTTGTGGTCTATGAAGGTCGCCGGATAGCCGGTAACCAGGTTTTCCCTGACCCATTCCGGTTCATCGGAAAAAAAATAGAAGTGCGGTCGTTCCACCCGTGCCGCTATATTTTCGATGGCCTTCATGTAATATTCCAAAGAGCATATCCCGTGAAACTCACTGGTGCTCGGGTTTAAAACATAGTCCCCCCTTCTCACGTGGACGGAAACCGCCTCGGAGCGCAAAATAGCCTCGGCGGTCTGCCTGTTCAGCGGGACAGGCTCTATTTTAACCGTAAATTCCTTCCTTATTACCCCTCCGATGTCGGAAAAATATTTTTCGCTCTGCCAAAATCCTTCGAGATATACGTTGTCGGGAAGTTCCAGTATAGACGGGTCGAAATGGTAATGCTTTTCCCGTATCCATTTCGAATTATGCAAAAGATTAGCTGCATTTATAATTTTTTTTAGCACATTCGGGAATGCGCTCAATCTATCCTTTTTAAAGCGCGCCACTTCTGCAGGTGAAGCAGTATCCGCTGTTATATTGAATATATGGAGTTCATATCGCCTCGCTGTATTGACCTTTTCGATATTGCTGAACCAACTCAGATCCAGCTTTAAAGGAACGTTATGGATATGGGCAAGCCTCCGGCCAGCCGCATACTGAAACATCTGATTTCCGAGACCGCCCATAAGTTTCACGATAATCATAAGTATTTCACCTAACCAATATATTCCTTAAAGCTTATACAATAAAGTCATCCCTGGTAAACCAAGCCCTACAGCAATTTTCTTATATTTATGAGGTTGTGCGGCAAGGGTGTCTTCTATCGCTTGGTAAGGCCCTATATTGTACCCAGATTCCTTGGATTGATAGAAGGTATCATGAACCAGTACAGGAGCTTCCGGCACGGTACTCAAAATTCCACAAAGCTCACGTTTTACCGATTCGTAACTATGATCGCCATCAACAAAGAAAAGAGGGCGGCAACCCCTTTCCCTGAAACTTTTATATAACCGGAGCGATGTTTCAAGACCGTCTCCCTGATGCAGGAAAACACCTTTTAGCCCTCTCACCATTCTGCCCCTCTGATGCTGTGGGTGTTCCACATGCTCTATGGTATCAGGCAGATCGATGGAATGAATCTCCGTCGTCAGGGAAAATGCCTTTGCAGTCTCAAAGAAAACCCGCGCCGATTTGCCAATGTTCGTACCCCATTCAAAAATATGCGTAGGCTTGTACTTAACAACTGTCCCAGCCATTAACAACAATTCGTCAAGGGGAAATGGCCGGACCCCGACAATAGGAACAAGCCTTTCAACAACAAATTGCGACAGCAACCATTTGTCCACCTCGAATTCACTGCAATTATCATTAGGGACCGACGAATTATAGCAGGTCTTGCGCAATGGCCATAAACTGTTGAGCAGCTTTTTCATCATCCTCCTCAAACCATCGAACTATACAGTTGCTCAAATTGACGTGCTATCTTCCCCCATGTAAACCGCTCCTGCCAAGCCTTGAAACCTGCCTCACTCATCTCTCTCCTTTGTTCAGTATCGCGGTATATCTCTTCTATCATGCCAGCAAAGCCCTCAATATCCGCATGCGAATATCCATTTTCATCAACGGTTGTAGGGAGCAACATCCCCCCGCCCGACCACCGGATTATCTCAGCGGCATTACCCACGTCCGTTGTCAAGAACGGGGTGCGGGATGCCATGCACTCAAACAGCACCAACGGAGAACACTCAATATTGGAAGGGAACAAAAACAGATCGGCCTCTTTATACACCGCGACCGTTTCCGGTCTTGTAAGGGAAGTTATAGCCAACCTCTTTCCATCAAATTTACGTTTAATCCATCCATTGAAAAAAAACTTTTTAAATTTACAGGCAGCGCCACAACCATCACCGAAATCATTGGCAACGATTAGAAACGTAGCATTCCTAATACGTGCCTTGCTGAATATCTTTATTGCCTCTGCATGACCTTTCTGCCCAGTGTGTGAGCCAACATGGAGGATCAGGAAATGCTCTTTCGGAATACCAAGTTTTCCACGGATGTCAATATTCTCCTCGGCAAGAAACTCCTCTTCGGAAGCGCCGTTAGGAATGACAATAATCTTTTCTACTTCATTATCACGTGCAAAATTAATATCCCGGTAGTTATCCGAAAGAAAGACATTCATGTCATACTGCTTCATCCATCCCTTCATCGATTCAAAATACCCATTATAAAGTGGAGAGTAAAGCCCGGAAAACCCTGTAGGGACAAAGACCTTTTTGGCCTTGATCTTTTCAAGTATGGTGATCGTACCATCTGTCGCCCATTGCTGTGCGGCAAAGTTCACTATGACATCGAAATCTGAATCTATGAGGAATTCCCGGTATCGCTCCACCTCACCAGTCATCCCCCTTACAAGATTTCCCTTGATATCGAACTCCTCGATTTTTACGCCATTGATAACCAGGTCATTTCTTTCAGGCAATCGGGTTGTGGCAACTGTCACGTCATGTCCAAGCTTGACAATCCTTTCGGAAAGCTGCTTGACGACCTCCTGCATGCCGCCGACGGAGGGATAATAAAATTCAACTGTGTGAAGTATTTTCATTTGCCGAGTCCAAAGATATTTCGCAGAAAGTCGACAAATCGCGCTTTATTGAAATTCCACTCAGCCGTATAGCGTTGTCGTTTTGCCTTCCTCATAAATTCATCGCTTATATGATTACTATGACCCCAGAAAAGAAAATCATTCGTTACATTTTTTCTTTGCCTCCAGACATTTGTCTCCACCTTCCTAACGCTATTTATCGGGTCGTCGGTATAGATTACCAGCGGTTCATTTACAAATGCAAAATCCGTTTGGGTTGCAACCCGCAGCCACAAAGCGTAATCTTCCGATGCTTTGAGCTGCGGCTCCTCCGGAAAGCCTATTGTGGCCCCAATAAGCGACCTCTGTATCAGAGCGGAACTACAGATGACTTGGTTGACCTGCAACAAATCCGAGAAAGTGACCCTTTCCGCGCCCCACGACAACAGCACCCCGTCAACGCCTTTGCCGGGGACAAAACGGTAAGCGTTGCAACACGCCGCTTTGCAGTCGGTTTTTTCCGCCAGGGAGAGCTGCTTCTCCAGCTTTTCCGGAAGCCATTCGTCATCGCTGTCCAAAAATGCCAGCCACTCCCCCCTGCTTTCCCTGATCCCCCGGTTCCTCGGTATCGCAGGCCTTCCGCCGCGGGGGCCGGGCACCCACCTGACTCGCTCATCACTTATTGATTTAATTATTTGCTCTGTATCATCAGTCGAGCCGTCATCGCAAACCAGGACTTCGAGAGGAGACAGCGTCTGGGCCAGGGCGCTTCGTACAGCCTTTTCAATGGTGGCTGCCCGGTTCCAGGTCGGGATGATCACAGAAACATCATTCATTATAAAGCCCAGCTCTTTTCAATTTGACCTTTGTAAATCCCCATCCAGACCTTTAACAGCCGTGTCTCGGATTCCCCATCATCTAACAGATAATTCCTCAGATATTTTCCAGTAATGGCCTCGAAATCGTTTTTCGTGATCTTCTCAGTAGCTTTTTCCGCGAACAGTTCGAAATTATAAGTGCCCATCCAGGAGTTCCTTCTGATCTCATTCACTTTGAAACCATAACACGATATCATCTTCTTCATCATGCCGGGCGTGTACCCTTCACAATGAACGGCCCAACCAGCCTCATGAGAGCCGAAGATGTGCCTTTCGGCAACCGCTCTTTTATTAAACGACGCAAATGGATTTATCATCACTCGAGCGGTTTTCTGGAAATCCGGCACCTCGATATGCAATACCCCATGAGGCTTCATCCAGGAATGCCAGCTTGCAAGCAGCGCGCAGGCCACCGGACGGGGGAAATGCTCAAAAACATGGTGCAGGCGCACTTCTTCAATGGTTTCCGGCGCATAACGCAAATCAAGAATATCCCGCTGGATGTCGGCAATACTCTTCTCCTGTACCGTATGGGAAGATGGAGGGTAATCAATGTTTACATACCCTTCCAGATATCTCTGCCCGCAACCAAGATGCAGTTTCATAGCCTGAACCATCTCTTCCTGAATTCTCTCGCAGTATATGTACCGTCAAGATAATCCTTCTCAATCCAGTCCCGGTCAGGCACTCCCAGAACAGCCTCCCATCTATTTTTATAATTCTCCCAGTCCTGTTTCTGAACAGCGAGATTCGAACTTCTGACTTTAATATTGGCATGGGAATAATGCTCAATATAAGAATCAGGGGAATCAATACATACATACCCTTTCTGCCACATCCTTAGAGACAGGTCGCCATCAGCATGATAGAAAGCGAATGTTTCTTCATCTATATAACCCACATCTTCAAGGGCTTTCTTCGAATACATACCATGATTTACAAATATCTTATTGCCAAAAGTAAGCCCTATCCAGTATTTCTGCTGCTCCGGCCAGTTCCGCCAGTAGAAAGCGACTGCACCGACCTTTTTACCCTTACCGAGTTCCTCTTCAAATAAATTAACACCGTTTGTTATAGCCCCTGGAACAACTAAACAGTCGTCACTAAGCATGCAAACATACTTTCCCTGTGCACACTTGAAGCCCAGGTTCATGAAATAACCCCACGACCTGCGTTCGATCTTTTTCCCTCGCCATTCACCGCGGTTGTGCTGGACTACGGTAATGACATCCTTTTGTTTGATGAGCCATTTCAAGGTGCCGTCCGTTGACCCGCCGTCGACAACGATAATTTCGGCAGGGAAAGGGGCCTGTGACAGTTCCTGGCGAATGCTTTCAATGGTAAGCTTCAAAAACTTTAACCGATTGAAAGAGCCCAGGACTACTGAAATACCCCTTCTTCTCATTTCTTCACCGATATTCATTGAGTAACTCTCTTCTTAACCACCCTCAGCTTACCTGACCGACAAACACCGCATGTCTCTTTATAAACCATCTATGTGTGGGTATGCTTCAACGCTTGTCGAGCACTGGGGACAGTACTTTTTATAAAAAATATATTAAATCAGGACCTGTATTTCTCAATAAAATCGAGCCATGGACGAAGAGTCAGCCTAAGGTCTAAATTATTATCAAAAAAGCCCCTACATCTTGCTATAGTATTATCATCAAATGCAACAGGAGTAAAATCTTCAATTTTATCAATGACCATCCCCAAGCCTTCTTTGCGGATTATTTTTTCATATTCTATATTACCATACACCGCTACAGGTACACCATGTTGCAAATAAATTGCTATTTTGCCAGAGGACATTCCTATATTTTGTATGTTCCTGCCATCGCTTGCGTTTTCATAAATTCCTCTGTAAAATGCAATTCCCAAATCGGCAGATTGAATATATTCACTCATTTCATAAATGCTATCAAAAGGTTTATCTGCAATAATAAGTTTTCTCCGATCACTACAGTACCTTTTTATGAATTTCATAGTTTCATCATCAATTTTATATCTATTGTGCAACACTAATCGCCATTTGTCTGGCCAATGAGATAATGTCGACAGAAGCTTATCGCAACAACTCCATCGCGCAATTGAACCGATATGCAATGCTATTTTTATATCATCATCTAATCCGTATCTTCTATGGAAATATCTGGGTTTAACTTCTAATGCTTGTGATGGCCCAATAGGTGCAACTGGTACATAAAAAAAATTGTTGGTTGTTATTCTGTTTTCTCGCGTTAAATCATCTTTCCTGACCGGATCTTGAACAATTACGAAATCCAAAGCCCTCGAAGCTTTTATTTCGGGTTTTTTAAAACCAAGATTTGTTTCGGAGAGATAAAAAATTTCGTACGACAGCAATCCATATCGTTTTCCATAATATCGCGCAAAGATACTTGCCTCTATCACACCTCGATCAACTCCTACAAATAGAGTTGGTATGCCCTTTTCATTAAAATAATTGCAAAGCTTTTTAAATTCATTCTTTGCAAAATAATCGTTCACCAATATCATATTACTATTCTGACAAGGAACTGACTGATAAATGTCGTTTCTTTGTGTCGAAACAATATCCACTAGCCATCCTTTTTCACAGAGCAAAGAAACTATCCCACTTAGGTTGGGATTGTTATTTATATTTCCCTCTGGATGAAAAAAAACAATCTTATTTATAGTCAGCTTAGGTTTTTTGATAAGATATTTTCTAATAAAAGACGTCCAAAAAATCATATATCTTTCCCAAATATTAACTTTTTTTAACACCACCAAAACATACGTTCCAACTATTAAATCCCGCTTTGTGATCAGTGAGCCAGGAGTTTGAAAAAATAATTTCCATTTCATTCATCTCATAAAACTCAACAACTTCAGGTAAAAAGAGGTATCTCATTCTGTGAGTTTCTTTAAGTTCCTCGATTGCACCGCTTTTTTTGTCCCTTATAAAGACGCTATAATTCACATCCACAAGGTTTTCATTCGGGAACATCACCGGTTCCGCTATACGCACGACCGATATATTGTCATCCTCCATGCGTTTAACTCGAACTATAGGCTTATCGGTTAAGACAGCAGGGCCGTACCAGCAGTCGAATATGAATATACCGCCTTTTTTTAGATGGGTTTTTGCCGTTTCAAAAGCAGCATTCAGGTCCTCATTAGTGATCTGATAACTCATCACATGAAACAGGGAGATGACAACATCAAAGGTTTCATTAAGTCGAATGTTGCGAACATTGCCTTGGGTAAATCGGAGGGTTGAGGGTTGAGAGTTGAGAGATGAAGAATGGGGGTTGAGGGATGAAGGTTGAGGGTTGAGGGTTGAAGGTTGGGAGTTGAGGGTTGAGAGATTCGCCTTTGCAATGGCGAGCATCTCTTCCGACTGGTCGACGCCCGTTACAGAGTATCCCTTTTCAGCCAAGAGCAGATCGTGTCTGCCTGTGCCGCAGCCGAGGTCAAGGATGTTCTTTGCGCCCGGAGAATATTTCTGAATAAGGTTATGCACGTACTCTGCCTCACCGGCATAGTCCTTGTCTTTGTAAAGCAGGTTGTAATATGATGAATATTTACCGAAAACTTTCATGTTTAAAACCCCTTAAATTGGAGGATTGGAGGATTGGAGGATTGGCAGGCTAACCCTCTAACCCTCTAACCCTCTAACCCTCTAACCTTCCAACCTTCTAACCCTCTAACCTTCTAACCCTCATCATCTCCTTCACTCCCTCCGCCACTCTCTCCATCTGCTCATCAGTCAATGCCATTCCGCTTGGGATATAGAACCCTCTTCTCGCAATCCGCTCCGCAACAGGATACGTCTCTCCCTTATACAGCCCCATTTTATGAAACACCGGCTGCTCATGCATCGGCCAGAAGAAGGGGCGCGTCCCCACTCCAAGCTGCACAAGCCTTTGCATTGCCTCTTCCGCATCAAAAGGGACATCATCTTTTAACACCAGACCGTAAACCCAGTAAATATTGTCTGCATACTCGGTTTTCTCAACCGGCAGTTGTAGACCCTCAACATCCAGCAGCAGTTCCGTATATCTCCTTCCCATCCGTCTCTTTCGAGAAACAAACTCATCCAGACGCTCCAACTGCGCCACACCCAGAGCCGCCTGAAGATTTGTCATTCGAAAGTTCCATCCGAGTTCCTCATGCACAAAACGTTTCTTCGGCTGAAAGCAGAGGTTACGCAGACTCCGGCACTTCTCAGCAAGTTCGGGATCATCTGTAACAATCATACCACCCTCACCGGTAGTTATATGTTTGTTCGGATAAAAGCTGAAGGTGCTGATATCCCCGAAACTCCCGCAGGGCCTGCCTTTGTAAGTCTGCCCATGCATTTCGGCCGCATCTTCAATGATCTTAAGCCCATATTTATTGGCAATCTCGATGACAGGATCCATATCCACAGGCAGGCCGTAGATATGCACCACCATAATCGCCTTTATTTTTTTATTTCCTTTCTTCTCAATCTCATTCTCAATCTTAATCTTAAGCTTTTCAAAATCCATGTTCCATGTCACCGGGTCGCTATCCGCCAGAACAGGCCTTGCTCCAGCACGAACAATAGCCGCGGCACAGGAGATGATTGTAAATGTCGGCATTATGACTTCATCGCCCGGACCAATCCCCAAGGCAACCACAGCCGCATCCAAAGCAACAGACCCATTAGCAACGGCAATGCCATATTTTCGCCCGACCTTTGCCGCAAACATTTCCTCAAACTGTTTGATAAAGGGACCCTCAGATGATATCCAGCCGGTATCGATACATTCGTTTAGATATTTCTTTTCATTGCCGTTAAGAAGCGGTTCGTTGACGGGAACGGAATTAGAGGATTGGAGGATTGGAGGATTGGAGGATTGGCCACTCAAACCATTAGATGATTGGAGGATTAGAGGATTGGAGGATTGGCCCTGAACTTCATTAAAAGATTGTTTTTTATTTTTCACTTTGGTCCCTCAATTTTGCTCCTCTTTTTTTCTAACCTTCTAACCTTCTAATCTTCTAACCTTCTAATCTGCTAATCATCTAATCTTCCTTTTTGCTTCGCAACTTTGAGATGAAGCTATTGATCATTTTGGACAATACTTCGATATCAGAAAGCAGTTGATCAAGACCCTTCAAATACCCAAGCTCTGAACAAATCAGTAAAATCGCCTCGGTTTCAGCCAATGAAGCATTTGCGATATTCAGGAAATGCATAAAATCTTTTGCGGTTCTTCTGCTTTTCCCCTCCGCTATATTCAGGGCTACTGAAACCACTGCCCTTTTTAATTGCTGCTTCAGATTAAATTCTTCGGATTTCGGCAAGGTATCTACCTGTTCGTAAACACTCTTGATCAGTTCTATGCTCTTTTGCCACACAACTAAATCTCGAAATAAATTCCTCGCCATCTAATCCTCCAACCAGCTAAGCATCAAATCCTCTGGTCTTCTAATCCCCTGGTCTTCTAATCCCCTGATCTTCTAATCCTCTAATCCTCTAATCCTCTAATCCTCTGTCTCTCAGAATCTCGTCTTATCCGCATCTCCCGCAAATGGCCCCTGCTTGACCTCTATCATCTCCGTCTCCTCAAGCATCTCAAACCCGTGGCCGCCTGATGCCAATAAGATCACATCTCCTGTCTGAACTATTATTGTATCAATAGGGTTTCTTTGATCATCGTAAAAGTCTATCTTGACCTTGCCCTTTTTTATAAATAAGACCTCCTGTGTATAAAAAACCTCTCTATGCACCTTGTTATGGATGTGGGGTTGTATCTTATATCCTGCAGGACGGTTCATATAGGCAAGCTGCTGGGAAAAATCGTTGGGGGTAAAGAACTCGATCCCTTCCTTGCTGTAGTTCGAGCGGATGATTATTGCAAGGAGTTTATTTTCGTGAACGATCCTTTCAACAGCCTCTTTCATATCTTTTCTCCTCTCATTTGCCTTAAAGCAGCCATTTTCACAGCGGCAGATGATCTATTCCTTTTCTGCCGGACGCTTCCTTTGCTTCAAAATCCCAGGTTATTACCGCCAGATTATCACACCCTGTCTCCATATCAAGGATGGCCAATTTACAACCTTCATGGAATCTCCCAGTACCCGCCCTTGTCCGGGCCGATTCTTTTGAGGATGCCATTTTTTCTAAGATTTGTTAAGTGAAATTTTATACCGTCTTCGCCTATACCTATTTTAAAAGCCAGTTCTTTCCTTGTTATTTTAGGATTTTCTTTAATCTCATCTAAGATTTTCTGGGTAGTTTTCTGGGTAGTTTTCTGGGTAGTTTTTCCTTCAGCCTGTTCCCGCTTGGTCAAATGCGGAGTAATGTCTTCCTCTTTAAAATGTTTCCGCATGAATGTTACAATAAAATGCGTTCCCACTTCACTGAAATCCGTATCCGGCTCTCTGGAAAGTATCAGGCTTATACCCCGGCCCCATTTCTCGATGAAGTGAATCCGGTGGAACAGTTCCGCTATCAGTTCGTTCCTTCTTTCGGAGACCATCTTTTTCCTGATGGCATCTACAGTCAGGCCGCCGTATAGCAATCCCGGACTTCTTACCTCTACACGATCTTTAAAGACAGCGATATTGACGGAGTCATATTCTCGATAATCCCTGTGGCAGAAGGCGTTGAGGATTCCCTCTCTCAGTGCAGCCTTATCGACCTCAGGGACATCTATTCTCCGCAAACCCTCCAAGCGCATCCCGATATGGATATTTTTCAGGATATATTCTTCAGCCCTCTCTATCAGAAGGAAGATATCTCCCTCAAACTCCTTCATATCAATAGTAAAAGATGTATCCTTTGTACCGAAGACCGCACATCTTAGTTTTGCATTCGGGAAGAATGCCTGTGGTTTCCTGGCAAAAAACATTACCGCAGCATTGCGCAGCTTGCCGTCAACCACAAGTTTTAATTTTTCAAGGGAATTTTCAACCGTGTCGTATTTCAATCCCGATGCGGTCAGGAACGTTTTTAGTTTTTTCGGGCTTATGTCCTCAAAGCGGGCATCCCTGCATATTTCCATGTCCCACCGCAGTTTTTCCTTATTCCTTTTAATAAAGAGCCCTTCCAATTCTCTTGCGCTCAGTTGCCTATCTTCATCGCCGGTTCTAATATATGCCCTTCCGTAAGCAAGGTACGGAACTTCTTTCCCGTGACACTGAACTCTGATACATGATTTTTCTTCAATCTCAATTTGACTTATCACGGGATAAATCCTCGGCTCTATGTTATCGGCAATAGCCCTGGAAACATCCCGTATCGTTTTTTCGGTCACACCTTGCCCAATCACAGCGCCGTCGTTTTTTATCCCAAAGTACAATTCGCACTGCTGATGCTTGTTAAGCATTGCAGCTATCGATACAACCGCCTCCTTCAACTCGGAGGTTGATTTCTTCAGTTCCAGCGTCTCAGATTCCTTAAATTTCATATCCAACCCTCAACCCCTACATTTAACCCAAATTCACCATCAAACCACAGAGGACACAGGGAAACCTTTTGATATTAAAAGACAAAACCCAGAATTAATATCTCATCTCTGTACACTCCTTGGTGAAAGACCATATATTAACTCTGTTTTCTAACTCATTGAGAACACAGAGAAAAACCTCTGAGAACTCTGTGGTTAAAGTTTTTGATGGTGGATTTTGGTTAACTCTCTTTATTGACTTCCTTGTATAGTGCATCCCGCAGGCCGGTTCATATAGGCAAGCTGCTGGGAAAAATCGTTGGGGGTAAAGAACTCGATCCCTTCCTTGCTGTAGTTCGAGCGGATGATTATTGCAAGGAGTTTATTTTCGTGAACAACTCTTTCAACAGTCTCTTTCATATTTTCCTCATTTTAGGGGCCGTTAAGAAATAACCATTACATTTCAGACCATTTCATCACGGCCCCTTATACCAGCCATGATCTTTCAATGTTACGGTTATTTTTGAACAACGGCTTAGTTACCATATCGTCGAAAGTCCCTTGATATTGCGCAATAGACCATCACAGGTGACAAGAGAACCTTTATAATGCAGAGTGGTTGCGGCAATCAAGCGGTCTGCGGGATCGTGATGGGTAAATGCCTTGTGAGATGATGACATATAGGCTATCTCAGGAGTGATTGGCATTACCTTGATCTTTCTGGCTGCCAGTGTAAGGTTTATGAAGGAAACCGTATCTGTTCCCGGATCAAGCCGTCCCTTTTTTATCAGCATCGAGATTTCCCACAACGAGATATCGCTGCAAGCAAGTGTTCCATGTCCCTCCCCTTTTTCAATTGTCAATAATGCCTTTTTGCCAAGCTTATCAGGGGCTAATGCATCGAAGATGAGCGCACAGGTGTCTAGAAGAATCATTTCTCTGCTTCCCATGCTTCACCGACCGGCGAGATGACATCTCCCACATAACTCTTCTTGCGCAAGGTCTTTAATTGCTTTTTCGCTGTCTCACGAATATCTTGACTCGGCAATATGCGGGCAATTGCCTTGCCGCGCGAAGTTACAACCACTTCCTCTCCTGTCCGAACCTGCCCAAGATAAGCGGGGAGATGGCTGCGTAGTTCAGTTATATTTACTTCGCGCATAAGAGCCTGTTGCACAAACATTTTCGCTCGTTAAAGCACTCTGCAAAAAATCC
>ERZ1292633.2527-Hain-H41-02um-R1-2527-length-18662-cov-7_pt1 | contig 17384 bp, 10 predicted proteins | sample MGYA00564406_ERZ1292633 | MGnify/ENA primary metagenome ERZ1292633 (study PRJEB36523, sample SAMEA6512639) | groundwater metagenome | collected 2019-01-08 | study: AquaDiva: Metagenomics assemblies of 32 groundwater samples | reverse complement strand
GTCGCTGTTTGATGCTTTGGCCGAGCACATGGATGTGCAATAGAAGTGCAAAAAACACAACAAAAAATGACTCGCATACAGTGTGATGAGATATATTTTGCCGTTTCCCCGTAGATGTAGGAATATCATTTATTGCCTTGGGATCAGTATGGCACCACTCCTCGATCCTCGTGCCTTCACCGTTCTTATTGTGTTCTTCCACATCACTCGAAAACAGTAAGGAGACGCAAAAAAAGGCTGACGAGTGCGTCAGAGATCAGAATTTTACGGTGAACAAGGCTGCCGGGGGCGTCCATTTCTTCCAAGCCATGTTGGCGACACCGCGGCTGTCCACGCTTGCTGGGGTTACCGAAAGTCCATCACCGCGCCGAGGTGACACCAGTGGCTTTCAGTTCCAGCTGGAAGCCCCCGATGTCACGGGCGAACATCGGCTGCGGGAAGAAGTGCTTTTCTTACAACGCAAGGTGAAGTACATCCACAGCGTGAGTACCATTTTTAGACAAAAGATCGCGCTGATCATGAGGGAAATGAGCAAGAATCCGGCACAGGGCTTCTCAGATCATCAAAAGCAGTACACGTTAGCCCTGACGGAGCTCACCCGGGCCGAAGCCGACGGGGAGGTCATCGCGCTCGACGCGCAGCACGACGTCTCGGCACCCGCGCCGCAAGGCGGTTCGCCCAGTCACACCGCAAGGAATAAAGAGTCGATCCAGAAGGCGCATCAGTTGTGCGTGATTCTGCAGGAGAAGAACACGCTGAAACAACGAGAAGTCGAATTGCGTGCCGAGCTGGCCAAACAACGCGACGCCTACGCCGAACTGTATGATAGACATCAAAAGTTTGTCGAAGTTCAGGCGTCTGGGTCCGTGGGAACCCCGGGTGTCAGCCATGCGAACGCGGAGCTGCAGCGGGAGCGAGAGGAAACGCTTCAACGACAATTAGAGCGAGCGCAGGAAGACATTCTCCAGCTGCGAGCGAGTCGCGTTATGGGGAACAACTTAGGGCAGGATCCGCAGCTGGCGGAGACATCACTTTTGAAGCAGAACAACATGTTGAAGACCCGGATCGCCAAACTCAAGGACGAGCTGACTTTCGCTCTCGAAAGTCGCACCACGAATGCTACGGACATGCAGGACTGCGTCAGTCAATTGTCGACCCAGCTGCAGCAGCAGCGGCAAGACTTGGAATCCCGTGACCGGCTGATACGCATCCTGCGCCAGGAGAAGAACGATCTTGCGAAGGAGCTCGTCTCTCAGCGCGCCACCGAGGAGTACTTGCAAACCAAGATTGCGGCTCTTGAAGGAGCGCACGGCGGGCGGGGAGCGGGACTCTCCGCCGAGCAGCACCATCATGCCGCGAAGGGCGACGGGGGCCATGCGTCAGCGCTTCAGCTTGCAGCGGCGAATGGCGACCGGTCGGCCTCGGCCATGGCCCTCTCCGAGGTGGATCGCCTGACCACAAAAATAGCACGACTCGAAGAAGATCTTGCCAATACACGCGAGTTGTGCATACGGGAGCGCGGGTTAAATGCCCAAAAAGATGCTGAAATTTCCGCCCTCGGCGCGCAACTCCGGTCCTTTCGGGCGCGCATGGATGCCGCGGAGGCGGAGCGAACGCAGCGCGAGATGCAGCAAACGATGATTCAAGACGTGGAGTCGCGCATGCTAGCCGCCGTCCGGGACATTCGGCAGTCTCAGACGACCGAGAGCTTGTCCCGTCAGGTGTCGGGTATCCAAGGTCAGCTCTCGCGCCTCGAAGGTCTTGAACTGCAGCTGCGGCACAAAGAAGATGCCTTGGCCCTTCTTGAGGACGAGGTCGAGCATCACCGGGCATCGCATCACGCGCTCCGGCAATCCCTGTGCGCGATCTCTAGCCTCTTCATCCACTTCCCGCGTTCGGTGGAGTCCTTCGAACGCATGGTCATCGAGCTCGAGGAATACAAGAACGAGGTCCGGCGCTGCTCCGAGAATCGTGAGCTTCCTGACCTACTGAAAGTTGAGACGGCCGTCGAGCTGCGCAATCTCGAGGCCGAGACCCAACGGCGCGTCGCGCGCCAAGGCGGCGGTAATTCCTCCGGGCTGCACACATTGGGGAGCGACGACGAAGACACGAAGCATGGCGCCCCCTTCGGGCAATATCAAGGGGGGGAAGACGGGATCGGCGTCGGTGGAGACTCGGAGGAGGAATTTGTGATGCCGGCAAACGCGATCCTCCCGCCGCCGCCGTTGGTCGATATCACCGCCGAAGCTTCCGCCGCCTACACCAGCGGCGTGTCACCGTCGCCGGCAGGCATTAGTGCCTCGATGCCGAGTAGCAACGGAGGCGACACCGGAGTCACCGCGGGCGGGCCTTCGTCTGGGGAAATCGGCGACGACGACGTTCGGCTCACGTTTCAGCTCTTTGACGAGCACAACGCGGGTGTCCTGCCGATGGATGCAATTCGCCTGTGCCTCTCAACACTCGGTCTGCCATCGGCTTCGTTACCTTCCCACCAGTCGTCAATGTCTGCTGGGGAATTTCTGGCTACTTGTCTGCGACTTCGTCGGAAGCGAATTTAGAGCTCAAGTGAGAGAGAGAGAGAGAGCGTGAGACACATGAGAGAGGGAGAGATGGAAACGGTGAAAATAGTGACTTTGTACACCTTCCGACAACCGCGTGAATCCATTCCCCCTCCGCGCGTTAGATACACCCGCGATCTCGGAAATATCGGAAACGAAGCAGTCAACATTTTAACATCCCAAAAAAAAGGACTTTTGCTCTCAACAACACGGTGCTTCCCCGGCAGAGGGCAAAATGCGGTCTGGCAGTTACACGGCCGCGCACGGATTGGGGCCGGTGCCAGGGAGTGCCGACCGATACACCTATCTTGGATCTCCGAGTGGTCTCGTGCACCGTCGGTCGGTTTCACCCAATGCGTCAAACCCTTCTCTCTCAGCGACTTCGCCACCGCCGCTTTTCGCCGTGAACGAATCAGAGGCACGCCGTCGATTTGAAGTATTTTCTCGCCGCCGTGCGCTGTCGAGTCAACGATCAGCCAGTCCGAAAGTTGCCGAGGGGGCGTCACGACTCATTAGCGAACACGACTCTCAGCAGCGGCGGACGGCATCACCAACCACAACGCAAACTGCGACCAAGACGGTGCACGAGCGCGTGGGCGACACGGTCGCCCCTCCTCGACCGCCTTCCTATCCTAGTGCGACGACGGTTGATGATCGGTGGCTGCGTGACGCGACGTTGGCTCACTTGCGCATTCTGGACGCGCCGCCGCCGCCTGCCGTGCCCTCCGGCGCGGAGAGGTCCTTTTCGGCCTCACCCCATGATGACCACACCGCAGCGTTGTTCGTCCTGGAGGGGCAAGAAGGCCGTGGCGGCCGTCACCGCGACACGGAACTGTATGAAATGACGGAGCGGGCGGTCCAGCTGCATCAGGCGTTGCTCGCCGCCCGGAAAGAGATCACCGACTTGCAAGGCCTCGTGAATGCACTCGGTGGAGCGCGAGTTCCCCGGGGGGCCACCAACAGCGTGGGCCGCGGCGGTGGTGCCAACCCGCTGCGACTGTCGAGCCCGCAATATGCAACCGAAGATCTCGCCGCTGTGCGCAAAATGATGCACGTCGGCATGCGCAGCGCGACCAATTTTGATCGGGGGTCACAAACCGATGGCGTGGTGACCATCGAGCTAGCCACCTCATCGTCTGAATCCAAGGGTCCGCTAGGTGGTGGCGTGGAGGGAGACGGTGGCCATGGTACGACCGAGGGGATCTCGCGGCGCAGCTCCATGGCGCATCACCGGAGCGCAGCAGCGGCGGCCTCGTCGTCGTCGTCTCCCGCCGGTGCGGCATCGTCAAACTGGTCGGCCCCCGCTTCGAAGGTGTTAGCCGACGAGGTCGACCGCCGGGTCTTTCTTACTCGCATTCGCGAGATGGAGCGCATGCTCGTCGAGCGATCGACACAGGGCGCCGAGCTGCAGCATCGTTTTGAGATGGAAGAGGAGTCCGTCGCGCTCCTGAGGCGGCTCCTGGAGGAGCGCGACCAACAACTAAAGCGTGCGAACGCCATGCTGCTTACCACGCAGCGCGAACGAGACGACGCACTTGATCAGGTGACGCTGGCGGAGCGCAGCGTGGACCAATCACGCTCGGCGGCAGCGGGGGAGGGGTCCATGCGGCTCGAGGTCACTCGGATGCAGAGCATGCTGCGGCTTCGCGATGATGAGATTCGCGGTCTTTATGAGGCGCTCGGCGATGCTCGACGCCTCGCCGGTAGTATGCAGCTGGCGCAACAAGAGACCTCCATGAGGGGGCAAATCACCCGCGATCAAGCGAGGGCGTTCGAATCGTTGCGGATGCTGGCCGATGCGTGACTCGGAAAAAATATGGAGGCGCGGGCCGGTGATGCGATTTTATCTTCTTGTACTTGTCTCAACAACCCCATTCTTGCCGTTGTCGTGGGACGGGATGTTGTGGACCCCTGGGACATGCGAACCTCAGGAGAGCGAGACATGCTTTCGTCTTCCGACCAATTCCAACTAGTGTTGTTTCCCCCACAAGAAACCCAGACAGTTTCGGGACACACTACTGTCTGGGTGGTCCACTTCCTCAGAAGAGCGATGTTCTTTAGCACGGCCATCGCCCGTCGTGTGCGGGCTGTCGAATCGGTTGTCGGCCGATTGGCGTCATACCACCACGTCCCTATCGGAGCACAACCGGGCTGTCCGATTGGCCACGCGGCTCTCCACGCAGCCCGGACCGTACTGTTTGAGTCGATCGGGGTGACCACAACGGCAGCCCCCATGAGGACGGAGATGACAGATGAGACCACCGCGAAATTACGCGGCGTGGCCGATGTAGTCATCGTCGCGGACAAGTTGAGTCGCCGATGCGAGCTTGCGCAAACATTGCTCACTGGGTATGAAACGCTGCTTCGCGAATCACCACCGACAGCGACGTGCTGTCCGTTTCGTTCCGCCTTCATCGAGTTCGATCCCGCGTCATTCCTGTCGGTCGACCTACCCTCCGTGGCACGTCCTGGAGCCACTGTGATCTTGATTCAGTCACAAGCCTTTCAGAACGAACTCACGGCATACCGATTACGGCTGCAGCTGTTCGCGTGGGGTTGCCGGGTCGCGGAACACGCGCATCTCGCTCACATGGCGCCGCCGCCGCTGGACTCTTTCAGTACAGCACACGATAATCCTGCCCCCTCGACGTCGTCGTCGTTGACCTACCTACGTTCGTGTGGGGTGGATCCCGCATCGTGCGATCGTGAAGGCCGTGCCATTGCCGCCGCCATTGACGCAGAGGTCACCACCGGTCTGACGGTGCGGACGCCCGACGGGGAGCTGCGCTACGAAGGAAGGCTGGAGTCATGCTTGCTGAACACGGGTTGCTACGGCGATCTTGACGGTTCAGCCGACGTTCTCGTTGCTGCCGATCCCCTTTTATCGACGTCGATCAGTCGTGACCGAGGAGGAGGAAGTGGTGGCGTCGCCCCGACGAGCGCCACGCCACACCCTCGACGCGCGATCGGGGGTTCGTATCCGTTTGGGGAAGTGATCACCGAGGCGAAAATATTGAGTTCGGTCACCGGCGACGCTACGGTGTTCGCCTATCCGAACACGCAACGGCAGGTCGTCGTCCCCGAGAAGCCGTTTGTGCTCTGTGTGCGCGATGGCATCATCGAGGACGCGAAGCCGTGCCGCGCGACACCATTTGCAAGCGTTCCGCGTGACTTTATGGAGCTGTTGGAATTGGTCCGTTCGGTGGAGGGAGACGCGATCGTGCGTGAACTGGGGATTGGACTCAATCGTGAATTGGGCCGGGAACGGCGACTTGGCGACGTCATGGCGTTCGAGCGCCAGTTTGGGGTGCACGTCTCCATGGGAAAGCGGCATCCATTGTTTCCTAAGGTACGAGCAGCAGCAGGCCAGGGCATTGGTGGAGGAGGAGGGGTGCCTGGCTCGGAAGCTCTCCCGCTCAAGAAGGCATTCGACGCGTTGAAACGGAAGGAAGGACGCTTTCACATCGACCTGTTTCTCGACGCGACGGAAGTGCGTCGCCATACGGCGGAAGCGGAAACGGAGACGATCGTTCGGTTCTGAACGGGGCGGAACGGGGGGATTTCTCCCCCCCACACACAGGCCATTGTCAGACAGAGCAGATAGCGACGGACAAGGGGATGGGCATGCTGCTTGATACGCCGCCTTCCCCGGTATCGTCCTACAGTACTGTACCAGCCACATATCCCCCCGCACTTTCGTTTCCTTTCCAAATGTGGCTACGGGGGGTAGCCGCCAGAAGTGGCTGCGGCGTAGGGCTTACTGGGTCAGCGGACAAACGTTTGCTCGTGGCGCAGGTCGATCTGACGATTGCTCGCCGTTGGCAAGCGGCGGTGGGGTCAATGCAAGGCCGTACGGTGTCCACCGGCATCCGACCGATGTCACCTCGCGAACGTGTTGTGTTTGAGCGAAAGGTGGAGCGGGAGGCAGCCGAAGCCGAGGCGCACCGTGCAAGCGAGAGGCGCAAATCCATCTCATCGTCGCGGTCGCAACAACAAGATAAGACCTCCATAGAAGAAGAGGACGCTCAGCGGTTTCCTCCAGGCGCCCCTCAAACAGAATCGTTTCGCCAGCCGCCCCGCCGCCGCGTCGAGTTCGCCGTGCCACCGATCAACGTCGACAGCAACGACACGGCGCCGGGCGACACGTTCGGTATTTACGAGACTCGGATGCCTTTCCTTCGACCCGTTCGCCCGTCGCACGTCGAGCTCTTTGGAGACTCCGAGGAGATGCGGAGGTTGATCCCTCTCGATTCGCCCCCAGAAGACTGCGTCGCCTCGGCCATCATCCGCAGCCTATCCGGCGCACTCGGCGTCTCGCATTTCGAATGCGGTCAAGCGATTCGCGAGTGCGGTTTTGACATCAACCGCGCCATGCGGAGACTTGAGGAGCATAATGGGGCTCACGTGGCTCCAGGGAGCTATGGCATCGTTGCCCTGGAAAAGTACGATCCCGAGACGTTCTGCGTGGTCAACTATTCCTTACCAGCTTATGAGTCGCTGGAGGACGAGGCTTTGCTCGAAACGCTCTATGAGGTGACGCTCTCCGCCGCTGAGCTGCCCAAGGATGTGCCGATGAACCGTCTTGTTGACAAACTCCTCGGAGGTTGGACGACCGAAGACGGAGACCACATCGGCGAATCGCTGCGTGAGAAAGGGGTTGGCGTGACGAGCGTGTTGCTGTTGCCGCAGGGCGAGTACTCCGTTCACGGCTACAGCATCGTCGCGCCTATCAGCGAGCATTTTCCCAACTTTGGCAGTGCGGTCGCCTGTACATGCATTGACCTTCGTACTGGCATTCATAGCCGCTTTCGGAGGCAAGCTGAGCGTATCGCCGATACCGTGAGCGACCATGTCGTGCAGGAGGCGCTTCACTACGGAACGCAGGACGCGATTCACCTGCTTCGACAGCCCCTCTGGTTTGGACCCGATCACTCCGTCGAAGACTTTCTTCGCTTCAAGGAGTCACTCCTGCAGCCTTCGTTTCTCATCCACGAATTGCGGCATGCGTTGAGCTTGCATCACATGTGCGGGTCGAAGCCTTTTCGTAACATTTCGGAGATGGAAAAGCTAAAAACGATGCAGTTCAAGCTCGACAAACATTTCAAGGAGGGCGCACAGTCAACGAAGCTTTTTGACAGTGAATCTGGGACGCCGGTTGTCCTGGGCTCCGGCAGTGGCATGAAGGCGGGCGCGTCGTACTACAATCAGCAGGCTAATTTGAAAGGCGATTCCTTCGGCGACCAGGTCACGGCCGAGCGCGCGGCCCTCACCAGTGCCCAGGTGATCACGGCCGACGAGCGCATCTGGCAGACTTTCTACCGGCCAAATAGGTATTGAATGGATTGACGGAGGGATGGATCGTTCTCGAGAGAGAGAGACATGCGGTGAGAGGGTCTTGCAATGTCTGCCTGTACATCCAGTGACCAATGAGGGCATCACCCCTTCCCAGCAAGATTCATTGTTCACAGGACAAGGAAGCGATTTTTTTTCCTCGCCCCGTTGTGCAGGTGGGAGGGTAAAAACCGATGTCAGTGGTCGACTGTCGAGGCATTGGCCTGGGCGACACGAGTGATGCAGACGATATCGACCGGCTCGTCGTCGCGGCCGATGATGCCGAGACCGCGTCACCACCATGGCAACGCTTACTGCGCGACGAGCTGAAGCTGACGATGGGTGCGCAAATCGTATCGTCCACACCATCATCCATTGTGAAGTTGGACCTTGGTGGCAATAATTTGCGTTGTCTCCCCATGTGCCTCGAACGGCTCACATGCCTTGAAATATTGTTCCTAACCGGAAACCGCTTCGAGGTCCTACCCTCGGTCCTAAGGCGACTTGAAAGCGTCACACGCCTGAGTTTACGGCAGAATCGCCTGCGTGAGGTGGACTTCCTCAACTTGCCGCCAAAACTGGTACACGTCATCTTCACGGAGAACGAAATCGCCCGTGTCACGAATCTACGAAACATGACGCCCATCCGCAAGCTCATGTTGAGTGGCAACCGCATCGTGTCGCTGTCGCGGGATGTGTTCGGCGTCACCACCGCTTGTAGCCAGGAGGAGAAGATGACGACGGGCAACACTGACCTGGCCTGCATGCAGTTGCAGCTTCTGAGACTGGCTCGGAATCGAATCGCGTCGTTGGACGCCGCGGACACGGCCATTCTTGAGCGCTTACCGTGTCTCGCCTGGATAAGTTTCTCTGGAAATCCCATCTCCAATTTGGTCCCGACGGGTGTCGATGCGATGGCGGCATCCCGCACCAGGAAAATGAAAAATGTATCGCGACAAATTAGCTCCACCGTTGTTCCGGCCGCGAATGTCGTCCTCCTCCCCGACCCGGCGGCGCCTCGCATCTCATTGCGTGAGATCATCGGCGAGGGTGCGAGCAGCCGCGTCTTCGCCTGCAACGTCGAATGGGTTCACGACGGATGTGAAGCAGTCGGGGTGGGTGGTGACGACGTGGTGACCACCACCACCTCTTCTTCTTCCTCCTCCTCGGCGGCGGCGGCGGCGCTGCGACTGCCGGCCGCGCTGAAGGTGTTCAAAGCGGTCAGCAGCGATGGCAACGGGGACGACGAATACGCCGTGCTCGATGCACTGCCGTTCCCGCACGTGGGCCTGGGCGGCGCCTTGGGCTTCGCCGTGGTGTCGCCCTGTGCGGACGGTGTCGTCGTGACCGACGAGTCGATTGACGTCGCCCGCGGTGACCTAAAGTGCACCGCCCCACGTCCGGATGGTTTGTCGCCGCTTGTGAAATGCCCAGTTTACATTCGAGTGTTAGGTACCAACTTAGCGAGGCCACCGACAATCGACACCGTCGCGGACGACATCATCGACCCGATGTTTACGTGGGGGCAAAGAAGGCCCCAAGTCGAGGAGGAGCACGGTCGCGTGCCGCTGTTCGCGTGGGAAGACGCCCGCGTGGTGGCACTTGCAACCACTGGCGCCGTGCGAGACATGCACCGGGTCGGCCTCGTGCATGGCGACATTTATCTTCACAACACCTACTACGCCCCTTGGTCTCCCGCGCGCGTGACGCTGCGGCGGCAAGGATCTTCGCCGTCTCCTGCTGCCGCGGCGTCGATCTTGGCGTGGGCAAACCAGGTGCTAGAACAGGTCAGCGGGCTGCCGTGGCAGCGATGTCGGCCGACGGATGACACGCAGCCGCCGCCGCCGCCAGGCGACGAGGGTGCCGGCCTGTTTCGCACCCCCGAAGAGGAAACGATGTGTTGGACGCTCGCACCAAGTGGGAATGTCAATCGCTGCGTGCCCATGCTGGCTGACTTCGGCGCATCGTTCTTCTGTGACGGTGTTGGGCCGGCAGCTTCCGCGAGCTCTACCGCCTCCTCCTCCTCGGTCGGCACGGTTTTGCAGCGCATCGAGTTGCGTGCCCTTGGCGTGCTGATGCGCGATCTTGTGATCCTGGCAACCGCCGTTCAGGAGCGTCCCGGCAGTCAAACGCAACCCATCCCGCAAGCGCTTCTGCGACTCGCAGATGACTGGGGATCAAAGCGACCTTCAACGGAGACGACGATCGAAGCCGCTATCGCAAGGCTGGAATCCCTTGGAGAGTGAACCACGTGAACCGCAGTCGCTCTGATCCGCATCGTGCTCATCGCCTCTGTCTGTGCTGTGGACAAGGTGATTCGTTCGGTGGTCAATCTGCTTTCTCTTCTGCGACAGTTTTTGCAGCAATCTTCTTTTTCTTTTTTTAATCTCTCTCATTTCCCGCTCTCTCTCTCGCTTCTTTGTCACCAGCCGAAAAATGATCCGTTCACTTGCTCGTTTTGGCCCTCTCGCCGCTTGGATCTCGCTTGCCGGCGGACATCCGAAAACCAAGGCGGCCACAGCTTCGCTATCCCAATTGCCTCACGTCGACAGCCCTCTGATGCAGCCTTCACCGCGTGAACCACCACGCGACGCCGCGATGTGCCCAGGATCGTTGTTATCCCGCGCAGCTCTCTCTCGTCACGATGCCTCCTCGTCCCTCTCGGTGCTCCCATCCCCTTCCTTCGGGCGAAGCACCACCACAACAAGCCCTTCGAGCCGCACAACGCGCAGCTCGTTTCCAACCTCGTTCACGAGTGCCAACAGCGCAAGTTGCTTCACGCATGCCGCTCTTCTTGTTTCTCGCATCGTGCCCCTCATGCCGGTGCATCTGACATCTCGCTTCGTATGGTACAGCACGGACCGATTTCAGCGAAAGCAAATGGTTAGTGATGGGCAACGGGCCTTCGAGGTTCGCGACTGTGTGTTGCGTCGGTTTCATTCTGACCGACTCATCGGGTCATTGACTCGGCGGCGAGTGACGAGAACTTCGGCGCAAAGCAGCTCCGCTCCACCGTGGCAGTCGGCGCGAAAAAACTCAGCTGGTGACGTCTCTTCAAAATATCGTCCTGTGTCTCTTTCGGAATTGGAGCGAGGTCTCAAAGAGGCAAGCAACATGCTGCGCGGCATTCCAGTTGCATCGTTGGCGGTCCTCGCTCACGATATGTTGAACCGGGATCGCGAGGCGGCAACAGTATCGTCCAAGTGCGGGATGTCGTCGCTGCTCGCGGAGGGTGACGTCCGAGCTTGGTTTACACCTCATCGGTACGCGGCGGACGGGGGCGACTTGGACGTGATCGCTCTCTTTTTTGAACGCATCGTGATGCGACGTCGCGCCGCCGCTTCGTCTCTCGAGTGCCCATTTCCGAGCCCAGGCGGTGCCCCAGACGAGGAGGCCGTGCGCGCACCCCACGTTTTTGAGATCGGCCACTGCGCACCCACGTGGTATCAGGAAACGCTTGAGGACGTGAACGTCGTCGCCAATAAGGTCGCCACCCTGCGCAGCCGACTGAGTGACCTCGCGTTGCTGCTCGAAAAGGTACGCAGCGATCGGTTTCAAACCCACCGGTTGCTGCGCGCCGTCATGTACCAGTCGCAACCTGCTTGGCTGCAAGGCGTGCGCCACAGAGGCCTCACGATGATGCGCGCACTGACGCTGCCAGCCCGCGAGCGCCGGAAGTTGGAAAAGAGCCATCAACGGAATCCAGTGGAGGGCAGCAGCGACGACGATACCACGACCTTCGCGGGTGTGGTGTACACGGACCTTGCAACGGTTGTGTACTCTGTGCCGGAGGCACTCGCTCCGTCGAGCGGCTTTTTCACTCCTCGTACAGGTCCGTTCAGAAATGGTCGCAATCCTCAACCGTAGTCGTACCCCTCCTCCTTTTTCTCCTCCTACTCTCTTTCTCTCTCTCTCTTTCTCTGCACCGTCTGATGGAAACACTTAGGTCGATTTCCTCAAGGCGCACTTCGGTCATAGTCCTCCCAAAGTGGGGTGTGCAGCCTCGTTCACTACTTTTATTGTGCATTTCCTTCCGCCGATGTCACACACGCGCAGGGCGGCGGTATTCATTCGTTACTGCACACACACATATTGTTTCCTATTCGGCTCCGTTTTCCTCGGTCTACGTTCGTTGCACTCTCGTCCAACCGCCCTGTCCATGTGTCCCTCTTGCTATCCCTGTAGAATCCAAGCCGACGGGGGAGAGGCGGGAGTGTAACACGGTTGGTGGGTTTTTTGAACTGAAAAGTTCTTTGGGTTTGTGGTCGGTATGTCAACCCCTTCAGCTGATCGGATCTCCGCATCAGCCAGTTCGGCTAATGGCGCCGGCCCCTCGGCGGCTTCCACCTCTGTCCCGTCTGGTACCGCCGCGACCCAGCAGCCTCCGCCGCACGTCGCCAAGGATGGCTCTCCTCGTCCTTTCAGCATCCGCCATGAGGTTCAAAAGATTGGCAAGAAGGTGTTCGGCCCATTGTGGGAACACCGACTGATTGGATCCCTCATCGGTATCGCGGCGGTGATTTGGTTGATCGGACCGGACGCGGCTGGCACCCTTCGCGACGTCATCCCGGTTGGGTTCACCATCGAGGAGAGCGATCGCCCTGGACTTGCATTTTACGCGAGGGTGGTTCAAGATAGCGGAGAGGGAGGAAGAGGCGAAGGTAGCAATCATAAGGCCGCAAGCGTGGTGGCGATCGATGCCTCCTCCTCCTCGGTGGTCTCCGGTGCGGATGATGATGCCACAAGTCGTAATAATAAGAAGAGGAAGAGCAGTGGCCCTCCTCTGCGTCGTCGTCGTCACAAGTTGGTGATCATCCCAGGCTTCGTCTCCACGCAGCTGGAAACATGGCACAACTTACCCTGCGGCGCCACGAATGTGAGCACGAACCTTCGTCAACGCATCACGAGTCCGGCCATGCTGTTCAAGCTGCTACAGGATCCGAAGTGTTTTCTGGATCACGTGGCCTTGGACCCGAAAACTGGCGGCGATCTCGCTCACGGAGCCATCGTGCGACCGGACAAAGGTCTCGATGCCGCGGACTACCTGCTTCCGTCGTTTTGGGTTTGGGCGAAGCTGATCCGGAACTTGGCTGATATTGGATACGATACCAACGACATGCACATGGCGGGATTTGACTGGCGTTTGAGTCCTGAGGATGGCGAGCGACGGGACGGCTACTTCACCGAAACGATGGCGATGATCGAGCACCTGGTTGCGCGAAGCGAGTACGAAAACGCGTTGTCGCCCGCCTCCTCGTCGTCGTCGTCAGCGACGAACGCCTTTGGATGGCGGGGCGTCGAGGCAGGAGACGCGGATATCCTCAAGTGGCTGATGGAGCAACGCCGCGGCCCCTCCGTCCCTCGACCAAGGCGGCGGCTGCGGCAAGACAAGGTCATCATCCTGACACACAGCTACGGCGCACTGCATGCGACGAAACTGCTAGCGTTCGCTGACCGGCTTCAACCTGGATGGTCCGATGATCACGTCGCCGGCGTCGTGTTCATTGGCGGCGCGATGCTGGGACTCGTAAAAGCTCAAGCGGCACTTCTGAGTGGTGAAGTGAGGGACACCGCGATGCTGCCGTCGGTCTTCAAACTCATGGTGGACGGTCACGTGGAACGAGCTCATCGCATGCGTGTGTTTCGGACGTGGTCGAGTCTGGTGTCGCTGCTGCCCCGCGGCCCTCCCGAGTGGTGGGCCGAGCGCCCTCGGCGAGTGCACGCGCCATCGCTGGCAAAGCCCACAGAAGCTTCCGCGATGGCGGCAACGTCCGCTGCACCTGGGTTGGGCAATCAATCTATGGTCACACTTCGGTTCGGACCGCGCGCACGTGTCGCGCGCAACAAATCGTACGAACTGAATTTGCGCGAAGCACGGTCACTTCTAAGGCAAGATGCGTTACGCACCGGTCACACTCGATTGGCTCGTTTGCTTGAAGAATCTGACGCCTCCTACTCTGACTCCGAGGAAACGGGTGCCTCTGCACCAGTTCGAACCAAGGACGTCAAGGACTGGGACGGCGACGTTCCCCAATTGCCCGATGCACCCAACTTGCGATTGTACTGTTTTTATGGCGTCGGCGCCCCTACGGAGGTAGGATTCGACTACTATCACGCAGGCCCTCGCGGAGCGGCCGCGGCAGAGGAAAATGACATCAATGAATCATCGGGCTGGAATGCGAATGATGCCGAAAGCTCAGAGGTGGCATCGGTGGTGAATTCGGCGTGCGGTGGTAATCACTCCGTCGATGACTTCGTAATCGACACGGTCACCGAGAGCGCGAGCTCTTTTACGGACGAGGCCATCGAGTCACTGCGGACCATGTCGGCGGCCGCCTCATCGGCCGTCGCGGCCCGCTACGATGCGGTATCGGCCTTCGTGAAGGAGACGACGTCGGCGGTCACCAACTCGTTCGCGCAAGCGACCGCCTCAACGGGCACCGCCCCTTTGTCGGATGATGCTGCGCTCACATCGCCGATGGTGGAAGTCGTCGGCGATCGGGTTGATGGATCGTTGCGCTCTCGCCTTTCTCGAGGCAACGATGATGATGTGCTTGCGTGCCCGTACGCATCGGAAACAGCGTTAGGGGCCACCAAGCCGCGTCGAATATTTCGCGGTACGCAGCGCAAGCGGCATGTTAGCGGCGTCGCGCTTGGAGAAGGTGACGGAACGGTGCCGCTCGTCAGCCTCGGCTACTTGTGCCGCTCGCGTCATCCACGTCACGGGTACCTGGCGCGCGCACTTCCAAACAGCGGTGCGACCCGGCGACTAGGAGCAGTGGTCACTCGAGAATACTTGCACGAGCCAGAGCCGGCGTACTTGGATCCGCGTGGTGGACGCAAGACCGGCGATCACGTCGACATCCTCGGCAATTACGAGCTGCTACGTGATGTCTTGGAGGTCGTCACGGGTGGTGACGACGAACAGCAACAACAACAAGGGGAAGAACCCAACGGCCAGCACGACGGGACAGGTTCCAGCGATGGCCGCGGCGTTGACAGTCGCATCCTGTCGCATGTCGATGAGCTCGCCGCGAAGCTGGATGCGTTGTGAGAGGTGGCACACCGACAGACGCGGGTCTCTCTATCCCGCTCGCGTCTCTCCATCTCTCGGGGGATCGCGCGAGCTCACACAATTCGCTGCTCGCGTGAATTAGCTGTGATTAGTTGAACACGGTCACCAAAAAAAACCACCGCCGTCAGCGGTCCACAGACAATGCTGCCTTCGCTAGAAGCGCATAAAATGTATATTGCAGCTTCTTTGAAACGGAGCAAACGGCGGCGTGCTAGTCCTTATTGGCCCCTCCTCTCTAACGATTGTTTTTTTCCCCGACGTTCCGCAAACCAATATGGCATCGTCTCCGGTTCCCACGCTGACCGGGGCTGCCGACATCACCGAGCTCGATAAACTTCGAGAGGACAAAAAGTACGCTGACTTGCGACTGAAGTACGTTCAAAGTGTGAACACGGTCTTTCGCCAGAAGGTGGCCATGCTGCTGAAAGACATCCAATCCCGCAGTGCCGCCGCGGACTCGCCCCACGTTGCGTCGGTGCAGACCTTCATGCAAGACATGGTTCGGGGCGAGCCGCCTGAGAGTCCGACGCGGGCGTCGTTGCAGACCGGCGACGGCAGTGACTATTGGCGCGAGCGATTTTTAACAGCGATAGAGGATTCGCGAAGCTCAGGGCTCGTGGAGGCTCAAACGTTGTGCACGTTGCTGCAGGAAAAGAATGAAATGCTGGAGCGAGAGCGGTCATTGCGGGTGTCCTACGAAATTCTTCAACACGAGCACGCCAAGCTGCAGGAAAATTACATGCGAGCGCTTCACAGCAGGGCCATGACGGCGGACGACGCCCTCCGACAGCTGTACCGTACGAAAGAAGCGGCGTTGTTGAGCATGAATCCGCAGCAAGCCCCGTCAACGTACAAGGAGGACCTCGCAGCTGCGAAGGATGAAAGCCTGCGCAATGAAGGCCGCGTCAAAGTTCTTCGACTGAGGTTAGCGGAGATGAAAGCCGAAGTTGACACTGAGAGGCAGCGGACCTCAGAGGCCACCACTGCGGCGATGGTGCAAGTCAACGAGATGTCTGGCGTGGTGCAGGACCTGAAGGCGAAGGTCGTGGAGGCGGACGCAACGGCGCGCCGCACTCAAACCGACAAACTGCATCTGCAAAGGGACCTCGTCCTTCGCGATAACACCATTTTTCGCCTTCAAAGCCGCATCACGGCGCTCGAGAAAGAGACACAGTGCGTGTTAAAAGAGGGTGTGGCGGTGACCGAGAACAGCGAAGTGGCCATCTTGAAGCGGCAGTTCGATACGTTTGAGTTGCACATTCGCGCGCTGGAGGCCGAAGCGGTGAAGCGAAATGCCAGCATCGAGGCCCTGCGCGAAACCGTCGCGGCCAAGGATGAGGCGTTGCGGACGCAAAAGGTGCATTTCGACTCCTTGATGACGGTACTCGAAACGTACAAGGGTCGCATCGCGGATTTCTCAGCCCAGCAAGAAGAAAAAGGTCAGTTCTCACAAACACTCCTCGACTTTGAGAGTCGAGTGAAGACAGCGGTTGATGACGTACACTCACACGTCAACACCAAGGACTTTTCGCAAAAGCTGCACGACGTGGACACCCGCATCGGCGACATGAAGTCGCTGGCAACGACGCTCGAGAAGAGGAGCGAAGAAATCACAAGGCTCAAAGGACACGTGACACTCCTCCGCGATGAACTCACGCGCTGTTTCAAGCTGAACGTGCCTCCGAAGATGGCTGAAATCCAGAGCGAGCTCATCAAAGGCATGCTGCAGCCGGCCGCGCCGAGTGGTGCCCAAGCTAGCAGCACGGCAGACGGAGGGGGAGGAGCGGCCGCGGCGTCCCATCGTGGCGCAGACGTCGATGCCATTCTGCAGCCACGCGAAGTGGTCCTCAGGGTGTCGGGCCATTGGAAAGAAATCCGCGACGTTCGCAGCGGCGAGCTATTTTACCTCACCCGAGATGTGTCCACGACGCCATTTTCGCCGGTGAAGCTGCCAAGGCTGCCCCTGAAAACCGTCGTCCCTGACCACAGGCCGGCCTCGGGAAGCATCACCACCCCTAACGACACCCCACGCAGCGATGCTGGTGGTTCCAAAAACGGCGATGACGGCGGGAGCGTCGCGCCCCCCGCGGCACCGGCCGCTGGTTCAAGTGAGCCACCGTCACCTCAGCGCGGAGCACCGGAGTCGTCAGCGGTAGTGGAGGGAGCCCCGCACCTTCCGGCGGCACCATCCGCAGCGGATGCCATGGCTTCATCGCCGCCGTCTACCGCGTCCAGCACTCCGAGGCCAGCGGACAGTGCCACCGGGACACCCATGCCCGTCGGGCACGCTCCTCATTCTACCATACAATTTGATGATGTGTGATCACTGTTCGTTCACGGCATATGTGGCCTTGTTTTTCGCATTCGTCCCGTTGTACGTCTTTTCCCCCCCCCGGGTACTGTTTGGCGCTCGTGGTCTC
>ERZ1292633.1650-Hain-H41-02um-R1-1650-length-23834-cov-5_pt2 | contig 17388 bp, 17 predicted proteins | sample MGYA00564406_ERZ1292633 | MGnify/ENA primary metagenome ERZ1292633 (study PRJEB36523, sample SAMEA6512639) | groundwater metagenome | collected 2019-01-08 | study: AquaDiva: Metagenomics assemblies of 32 groundwater samples | reverse complement strand
CCCTGACCGTGGAAGATACCGAGCGAGCCGCGACCTGGTCGCGAACCAATCCGCTCGGCACGGCTTTCCCCGCCTTCCTCGACTCCCAGGCCTTCGCGACCTGTCCTTGACCCGCTGCGCGGGAATGCAGGCACGGACACCACCTCGGGGCCCTGCAGCAGCCGTATTCGCGAACAAGCTACAGGTCTTCTACAAGGGCCTTACCTCCGAAAAGAGGTATTTTGACCAGGTTCTCTGACGGTCAGTCAAGGAGTCGAGGCGTGGAGATTTCTCTTTTTTCGCTTCTGACATTTCATCTTCGTGAACTGAGTCGGTATCCAAGGTACCTGTGGCGATGTCTGTTTCAACCTTCCGTGATTTCCATCGCGGGACTCCGGGTCGGCGTGGGCCCGGAAACCACGGCTGCTACCCGCAAGCTTCTTTATTCCGAGCGCTATGAGAGAGGCGAACGGCGGTGTGTGAGCCTTGCACTCGAACAGGGAGACGTCGTCCTGGAAGTGGGAGCTGGAATCGGCTTTCTTTCCGCGCTGTGCGCTCGTCAGATCGGCTCGGCAAGGGTTCACGCCTATGAGGCGAATCCCGAGCTCATGGGAGTGATTCGCAGAACTCACCGGCTCAATGAAGTCGAGCCAACGGTGGTTTGTGCCGCGCTCGGCGAGCAAGACGGAAGGGCGCGCTTCTACGTCTCGCCGGAATTCTTTTCCTCCTCTTCCGAGCCGGAAGGCGTCGATCATGTCCGGTCCATCGAGGTGGAGGTGCGTGACGTGAACGAGGTGATGTCGAGGCTTCGGCCGACCTTTCTCATCATCGACATCGAGGGCGGCGAAAGAGAGCTTGTGCCCTTGATTGAGTGGGCTTCCGTGCGAAAGCTGGCGATCGAGCTTCATCCGAAACAGCTTGGTGAGGATGGCGTACGCGACATCGTCGGGCAGCTCGCACGCGCCGGCTTTCGGCAGCACCGGCTCCTGTCGAGCCGGCGAAAACGCTTCTTCTCGAGGCGCGTCCCGTGATCGGCGACGGGCCCGGCGTCTCGCGGCTGAACGGCGCTGCAATCGAGCTCACGGAGCCCAACTCATGAGCACGATTCGAGGGGAAGTCCACAAGCGGGGACCGGTTTTCTCGACAGAGTCCTGTGGTAGGTTTCGCAGACTTTTTAGAGGAGATCCGCCGATGAGTCTTTTCCCCAGATCGAGGAGAGCAAAGTTCGCGCCCGTCGCCATGGCGCTCGCGTTCGCTATCTCGCCGGCCTATGCGGCCGACGACACGAACGAGCCGGTCCCCGGAGCCCGGCCGGCGCCGGTGCCGTGGACCGGCGTGCCCGCGGAGGGCGGCGAAGGCGCCGTGCCGCTGGCTGTTGCCGTGCCGACGATTTTCCTCGACGTGAGCGGGGTACAGAGCACGATCTCCGTGCCGAGCACCGTCACCTACCACCCGGGATTCGACTTCTACTACGCGTCCGGCACGGGCAGCACCAACCGCCCCGCCTTCGTCTTCGGATCCGGCGGGGGAGCTCCCACGCACGTCGAAGAGCCGCTCAACATCGACGCGCGCTCCTGGAACTTCAACGCGAACACCGGCCTGCTCGAGGTGGTGACCTTCAACGCGGCCGCCGGCGGCGCGGGGCGGGGGCTGATCGAGGCGCAGACCGACGGCGGCGGTCTCCTCGACGGCGGCACGGCCAGCCTGCTGGCCACGATGCCCGGCAACATCGGCAGCCAGACCGCGCCCGCCTACGACGCCGGCGCGAACGTCTTCTTCTCCCGCGACAACAGCAACGTGGTGAACCGGGTCAGCCGTGCGGACGGCACGCTCGTCTCGACGCTCAATCTCGACTTCGCGTCGGCCGGCATCACCGCCGCCCCCGACGACGGCATCGTGTACGTCCCCGAGCTCGCGGCCTTGGGCGTCCTCGACGAGCTCGCCGACACGCTCTCGCTCTTCGACCTCGGCGGCGCCTACCTCGCGACGGTGAGCCTGCCGGTCGACCTGACCGGAAACAGCCGGCGCCCGGGCTACGCCAACGGCCAGCTCTTCGTCTGGGACGAGGCATTGACCGGGTGGCAGGGCCTGCGGATCGTCGACGCGGTCCAGCCGATCCAGGCAATCCCCGCGCTCTCGACGCTCGGCTTCGCCGCGCTCGCGCTTCTGCTCGCCGCGCTCGCGGTGATTGGGCTGCGGCACCGTCGCGCCGTTTGAGAGTCGCCGGGCGGGCCTCGCGCGCGGTCAGTCGCGCGGCATTTCGCGGTCGAGGTTGATGGCGGAGGAGGAGAGGCGGGCGAGCAGCATCAGGCGGCGCTTGTAGCGGTTGTTCCGTTCGAGCCGGACGATCTTCTCGACCACGGGGGCGGGGTAGCCGCGGTCGATCACCTCTTCGCCGGAGAGGCCCTGGTCGAACAGCAGGTAGAGCACCTCGTCGGCGGTCGGGTAGTCGAAACCGAGCTCGTTCTCCGAGAGTTGCCCGGGCCAGAGGTCGGCCGAGGGGCGCTTCGACGCCACCTGCTCCGGCACGCCGAGGTGGCGGGCGAGCTGCCAGACCTGCTGCTTGTAGAGATCGCCGATCGGATTCAGCGCGCTCGCGTTGTCGCCGAACACCGTCGTGTAGCCGAGCAGAATCTCCGACTTGTTCGAAGTTCCCAGGACCAGCGCGCCGTGCCGCCTCGACTGGTCATAAAGGACCGTCATCCGCTCCCGCGCCATCTTGTTGCCGCGCCGCACGCGGTCGGCGTCCGGCTCGTGCGCGTCGAAGTAGGCGTCGATCTGGGGCGTGATGTCGATCGTCCTCAAGGCGAGACCGAAGTTCGCCGCCACGGCGGCGGCGTCGATCGCCGACCGCGGATCCGAGCTCTTGTAAGGGAGGTAGTAGGCGTGGACGCGCTCCGTGCCGAGCGCGCGGGTCGCGAGCGCCGCCGCGAGCGCCGAGTCGACGCCGCCGGAAAGGCCGAGCACGAGGCCCGACGCGCCGGCGTTCTCCACGCCGTCGCGCAGGAAGTCGGCGAGCGCCGCGACGGCGAGCGGCGCGTGCAGCAGGAGCCGCTGGGCGACATCTTCCTTGCGAATCATCGTGCTTACTCCGGCCCCTCGATGTCGGATCGTTCGTCGGCGAGGATCGGCAGCCGCCAGCGCAGGCGGTCGACCTCGCGCAGGTCGATCTCGGCCGTCAACAGTTGCTCCTCGAGATAGGGCGCCCGCGCCAGGAGCTCGCCGCCCGGGCGGACGATATGACTGCCGCCGGTGTAGAACGTCCCCTCCTCCCAGCCGACCCGCCCGCAATAGACGACCCAGGAAGTGTTGAGCAGCGCCGAGGCGCGGGTCAGCGACTCCCAGGCCTCCTGCGACGGCGGCATCGGGCCCGGGCCGACGCGGCCGGGCGAGGCCGAGATCACGCCGATCAGCTTCGCCCCCTGGCGCGCCAGCCGCTCGGCCGGATCGGAGTGCCAGAAGTCCTCGCAGATCAGCACCCCGAACGGGTTGCCGAAGAGCTTCGCCATGCCGAGCCGGCGGCCTTCGCTGAAGAAGCGCCCCTCCTGGAAGATGCCGTAAGTTGGCAGGTAGAGCTTGCGATGGACGTGCGTGATCTCGCCACCGGCGAGGAGGAGCGCGCTGTTGTAGAGCGCCCCGAGCTCGTCCTCCTCCACGCAGCCGACGACAACCGCCATTTCAGGCGCCGCCTCGCGGAGCGCCGCGATGATGGGCGATTGCGACGGGTTCAGGGCGACGCGCGGCGTCAAGTGGAGGAGCCGGTAGCCGGTGAGTGAAAGCTCGGGGAAGAGCAGCAGCTCGACCCCCTCGGCGCGGGCGTTGGCGATCCACTCGAGGTGGTGCCCGAGGTTGTGCTCGAGGTCGGCCAGCCGGCTGTCGATCTGCGCCAGCCCGACCTTGATCTTCGAGCGCCGCTCGCTCTTCACGGTCATCGCGATACGGAATGCTAGCATCGGTGACGAGTTGAGCCGCCCGCTCGCGCCGCGCGCTTCGTCCCTGGTTCCTCGCGCCCTCGCCGCTCTCGCGATCGTCCTGGTGAGCGTCGCGGCAGGCTCGCAAGAGGAGCCGCGGCTCGTCGACCGGGTCGTCGCCGTGGTCGACGACGATCCGATCCTGCTCTCCGATCTCGAGCGGGCGCTGGGACTCGGCGTGGTCGAGCGGAGATCCGGGGAGAGCGACGCCGCGCTTCGCCGGCGCGCGCTCGACTGGATCCTCGATTCCCGCCTCCGTCTGCACGAGCTCGAGCGCTTCGGGTTCGACGACGCGCCGATCGCCGAGATCGACAGGGGCTACGCGGAGATCCGGAGTCGCTTCGAGTCGGAAGGGAAGTTCCGCGAGGAGCTCGATCGCCTGGGCCTGGACGACGACAAGCTCCGCCAGCTGATCGCGCGACAGATCGCGATCCTGATCTACGTCGAGGAGCGCCTGGGACCGCGCGTCTTCGTGAGCGTCGACGACATCCGGCGCCACTTCGACGAGGAGCTCGTACCGGAGCTCACGCGGCGTGGCCAGCCGGCGCCGGCGATCGAGGACGTGCGCGAGGAGATCCGCGTCGTGCTGCGAGAGCGGCGCTTGAACGAAGAGATCGACCGCTGGACCGCCAGCCTCCGCCACGCCGCCGACGTCGAAGATTTCCTCGACTCCCCGCGGCGTCCGCTGCCGCCGGTGCTGCCGAGCGTCAAGCCGCGCTAGCCTCGTCGCGGGCGAAGGATTCCTCCCGTCGTGGGCTCCAAGAGTACTGGAGCCGGAGAAAACGCCCCGTGGGCGTAGGCTCCGTCGGGAGAGCGATGCACGAGAGTCCGAGAAAGCGCCCGGTCGACGAAGAGCTCGAGATGGTGGCCCGGATGCGCGCCGGCAGCGCGGCGGCGTTCGAGCTCTTCGCCGACTGTTACCTCCCCGAACTGCTGCGATTCGCGCGCCGGCGGCTGCCGCGGGACCCGGAGCTGGCGCGCGACATCGCGCAGGCGACGGCCTGCATCGTGATCGAGAAGCTCGACAGCTTTCGCGGCGAGGCGGCGCTCACCACCTGGATGCTCGCCTGTTGCCAGCACGAAATCGCGGCCTATTTCCGCCGGTTCGGCCGCCGGCCGCTCGAGGTCGAGCTCGACGAGTCGGTCGCCGCATGCGATCCCGGCGACGACCCGGAGGCGACGCTGTTGCACGAGGAAACCGCGGTGCTCGTCCACACGACGTTGCGGCGCATGCCGCCGATCCAGGCTCGGGCGATCCAGTGGCGATACCTCGAAGGGCTCGGCGTGGGCGAGATCTCCGAGCGGTTGGAGACGAGTTACAAAGCGACGGAGTCGCTGCTGTCGCGCGGACGCGCCGCGTTCAAGCGCGGACATGAGCGGCTTTTGCGAGAGCTGTCGGTTGGTGAGGTGGGAGCGGCGACGTCGTCGCCGGGGGGCGCGGGATGAGTCATCGAGGAGCGAAAGTGCAAGCGCTGCGAAGCGCGGATTCGTCCGACGAGGCGGATCTGGAGCGCATGATGGTTGAAGCCGGGCCGTTCCGAGACGTCGAGGGGGCCGATCTCGGCGCGATTCGCGAGGCGGCGCGGACCGCCTGGCGGAGTCGTTACGCCGGCAAGGCGAGCCCTCTCAAGACGCCACTTTCCTGGGTCCTGTTCGCGGCCGCCGCCGTCCTCATCGTCGGGTTGGCGGCGGTCCTCCGATTCCTGGAGGTCGGCGGAGAGGGTGCGCCGCCGGTCGCCGTCGCGAAGCTCGAGCGCTGGCAGGGCAGGGTCGAGCTGCGCCAGGCCGGCACCACGCTGGCGGCCGCGAGCCATGCCGCGCTCGCCGCCGGCGTGGAAGTCGTGACCGGCGCGGATCTCGGCTCCGAGGGGCGCGCGGCGTTGCGGCTGGGCGACCATGTCGCCCTGCGGCTCGACTCGGGGACTCGCCTGCGGTTTGAAGGCGGCCAGCGCCTGGCGCTGCTGTCCGGGGCGCTTTACGTCGACAACTTCGGCGCCGAGCCCGGCGGAGTGGTCGTGGTGACTCCGGCTGGCGAGCTGCGCGATGTCGGCACGCAGTTCGAGGTCCGGCTCGGCGCCTTCGACGACGGTGCCACGGTGCGCCTGCGGGTGCGCGAAGGAGAGGTGGTCTATGCGCGCGGGAGCCTGGAGCAGCGCGCGGCGGTGGGCGAGGAGCTGAGGATCTCCCCCGCGGGCCGGACGACGCGCGCGAGGATCCCGGTCTACGGCTCCGAATGGAGCTGGGTCGTCTCCGCGGCGCCGCCGCTCGCGATCGAGGGCATCAAGGCGCGTCAGTTCCTCGAGTGGATCGCTCGCGAGTCGGGCTGGCGGCTCGACCTCGCCGACGCGACCGCGACGGCGATCGCGGATCGGGTGGTTCTGCACGGCTCGATCGACGATCTCCCCGTCGACGAGGCGCCCGGCGCCGTGCTCGCGAGTTGCGGCCTCGAGCATCGGGTCGTCGACGGCGTCCTGATCGTCACCGCCGCCGGGAGTGCGGCGCCCTAGAACTCCCAGGTGATTCCGGCCGAGGCGAGGAAGCCGGGCCAGGACTCCTCCGTCGCGACGATCGCCGGAATGTCCTCGTCGAATTCGACGTCGAAACCGGCGACGTTCTGCCGGTTGTAGAGGTTCTGCACGTCGGCGAAGAAGGTCAGACGGCCGCGACGGAGATCCCAACCGCGCGACAGGCGGAGATCGAGCCGGTGGTACGCCTCGAGGCGCTGGCTGTTCAGCCTGCCGTACTCCGGAATGAACAGGGTAGCGCGTTCGGTCGTGCTCTCCTCCGCGACGCCGCCCTCGTCGCCCCCCCCGCCATCGCTCCCTCCTCCGTCGTCCGGGTCCTCCACCTCGACGGCGCGCACGGAGATCGGCGTCGTCGGGCGCCCGGAGTGGTAGCGCCAGGCGAGGTTGATCTGCCACTGCCTGCCCAGGGCCGTCGCGAGGTCGATGTTGAACGTGTGCCGCTGGTCGATCTGGCGCGGTGTCCACGCGCTCCCGAGAAGGTCTTCGGCCCGCGCGTAGCCGTAGTTGAACCACCACTGGACACGCCGGTCGCGCCGGCCGTGCACCAGGAGCTCCGCCCCCTCGGCCAGGCCGCGCTCGGGCTCCAGGCGCACGCGGTCGAGCTCGCCTTCGGGGAACGGCTCGAACGGTTCGAACAGGCTTTCGTAGCGCGGCCGCGGATCGCGGGTTTCGCGCCGGTAGGCCTCCAGCCGCAGAGCCGAGATGGCGACCTTCGACGGCGCGGCGAAGTAGCGCTCGACGCCGAGGACCCAGTGCTCCGAGATCTCGGGCGGGTAGAGCCGCGTGTCGCCGTCCTCGACCATCAGCTCGTAGGCCCGTTGGCCCTGGGAGTAGCGACCCCAGGCGAGCTTCACGACGGTCGCTTCGCCGAGCGCCCAGGCGAGGGAGGCGCGCGGGCTCCAGACGATCTCTCCGTCGGTGGAGTGCCGGTCGTAGCGCAGTCCGAGCTCGGCCGAGAGATTCGAGCTCGGGCGAAACTGATCGAGCAGATGGGCGCCGAGCGTTTCGTCCTCGACCTGGCCCGTGAAGTCGAACGACCCGTCGCGCGGTTCGGCGCGCAGCGCGGTGAGCGGCGTGAAGAATTCGCGCTCGCTCTCGTAGTCGTAGTCGGCGACGTAGCGGCGCGCGTCGAAGCCGGCCGACAGGCTCTGTCGCGCCAACGCCCAGCTCCAGGTTTGCGCGAGCTCGAGCACGTCGAGGTCGCGGCGGTCGTGGACAACGTAGTCCTTTTCTTCCTCCGCTTCGAAGCCGTTGCGATCGCGATCGAGATGCGAGAACGAGCCGCTGGACTCGACGAGCAGCCGGTCGCCGGCGAGCGCCTGGTGGGTCAACCAGAAATAGGAGCTCCCGTATTCGGTGCGGAGCGCACGCGACTCGTTGGGCAGCTGCTCGGCGAAGGTCAGGCGATCGCCGGCGACCAGGACGCGGGCTCGCAGGGCCTGGGTGGGCGAGAGGTCGATCTCCGCCTTGGCGAAAGCGTCCCAGAAGTCGGGGTCCTCCTCGCCAAAGAGCGCGCTCGCCAGCTTCGCCGAGCCGGGACGAAGCGAAAACATCCAGCCGGCGCGACCACCCGCGCGTCCCGCCGCCTCGACCTGGAGATCGAGCAGCGACAGCGACAGGCGGAACCGCCGCGGCTCGGCCGGCGCCAGGGTCGTCATCTCGAGGATGCCGCCCATGCGATCGCCGGAGCTCGCCGAGAAGGCGCCCGTCGAGAGACTCAAGCCCGAGAGCGTCGACGACGCGACGAGGCCCCGGGCGCTGTCGAAATCCTTCAGGTGGTAGGCGTCGTAGAGCTCCTGGCCGTCGACACGAATGAGAGTCTCGTCGCGCCGCCCGCCGCGCACGTGAAACTGCGCCGTGATGTCGTTCGACGCCGTGCCGGGCAGCAGGTTGATGGCGCGAAAGATGTCGCTCGCGAGCTGGGGAAGGGTTTCGATCTCCTGGCGGCTGAGCGCGAGCGGAGTCGTCGGCTGCTCGAGCAGCAGCGAGATCCGGCTCGGCTGGACCTCGACGGTCTCGGTGGCCGGGGGCGCCGGCTCGAGGAGGATCTCGATCGCAGCCGGCGAGGCCGCCGGCTCGCCGACGGCGTTTCCCGGCACCGCGACCTCTTCGATCACGTAGCCGAGCCGGCGCGCCTCCAGGCGATGCGGCCCCGGTTCCGCGGTGGCGATCTCGAACGCGCCGTCGCGGCTCGTCTCGGCTTCCGCGCCGGAACCGAGCAGGCGCACCTCGACGCCCGCGATCGGTTCGAGGCTCATGCGCGAAAGCACGCGCCCACGGAGGAGAGTTTGATTCTCCGCCGCCGGCGATCTCACGACGACCAGCGCGGCGCCGCGCCGCTCCAGGGTCAGGCCGTGCGGAGCGAGGGCGGCGAGCAGCAACTCTTCCGGAGTCGCGGCCGCGAGCGGGGCGAGCACCGCCATCTCGGGGCGGACGAGCTCGCTGCTCCAGAGCAGGTGAAGGCCGCCGCTTTCGAGCTCGCGCATCAGTTCGACGAGCGGTTCGCCGGCCTCGGCGCGGAGGGGAGCTCCCGGCGCACTCTCGACGACCTGGGCTTCGGCCGGCGTGGCGCCGAGCTCCGTGATCCCGGCGAGGCAACCGAGCCGGGCCACGAGCAGGACGCCCGTTCGAACGAAGACCGCGCTGCGCTTTGCGACTCTCCCGATCGCCATCTCTCCCGCCGGTCCGGCGCGCCGAAGGATTCTCCCCGTCCAGACCTCCAAAGACGATAGCAGGCAGATCGGCCACACGATGCCCGGGCTCCCCGGGAGAAAGGCAGGCACGACGTGGATCAGATTCGAGGAAGCGCCCTCATGGGGGTGGCGGTGAGCTGTCTCCTGTTCGCGACGACGCTCGCGGCGCACGACCCCGGCTTCACCAGCGGCTTCGATCGCTCGCGCTGCACGTTTTCGACCACCGGTTCGAATCCCTACTTCCCGCTCTGGCCGGGCCACGCGACCCTGCTCGAGGGCGTCGAGGTGGACGGAGAGGAGCTCGTCGAGCTCGAGGTGCTCATTACCGTGAGCGAAGACACCGAGCTCGTGGACGGAGTGCTGACGCGCGAAGTTGTGGAGCGTGAGAAGGAGGATGGCGAGCTGGTCGAAATCTCTTACAACTACTTCGCGCACTGCCGCGAGACCGGCGATGTCTGGTACTTCGGCGAGGACGTCGACGACTATGAGGGCGGCGTCATCGTTGGCCACGGCGGGGCCTGGCGCGCGGGAGAGAACGGCGCGCTGCCCGGCGTCTTCATGATGGGCTCGCCGATGCTGGGCGCGCGCTACCAGCAGGAGTATGCTCCCGGCGTCGCGGAGGATCGCGGCGAGGTGACGGGCGTAGGTGGCACCGTCGACGTGCCACTGGGCACTTACACGAACGTGCTGAGCGTCATCGACACGAACGCGCTGAATCCGGGCCCGGGCGATCTGAAGATCTACGCTCCCGGAGTGGGCAACATCGTCGATGAGGTGATGGAGCTGACCGAGATCACCACGGCGCCCTGCGTCCCGGACGCCACGACGCACTGTCTGCTGGGTGGCCGATTCCTGGTGACAGCAACCTGGGAGAACTTCTCCCACGAGACCGGCGACGGCTACGCCATCCTCGCCTCCGACCAGAGCGGCGAGTTCTGGTTCTTCGGCCCGGGCAACACCGAGCTCCTGGTGAAAGTCATCGACGCCTGCGACGAGCCGGGTTTCAACTCTTTCTGGGTCTTCGCCGCCGGGCTCACCAACGTCGGAGTGACGCTCACCGTGGAAGACACGAAGGCCCCGGGCGCCACCCATTCGTTCGAGAATTCGGTCGGCACCAGCTTCGCGCCGATTCTCGACACCACAAGCTTCGCCACCTGCCCGTGACGAAGGCGGCGAGGTTCTCGCGACCTACGGCGTCGTCAGCGACCAGTTGTCCGCCGTGTCGCCTTCGAAGCCGTCGTTGAAGATCGGGTCGGCGTCGGGCGGGAGATCGGTTCCCGCCACGACGCCGAGCGGCGCATAGCCGGTGCAGCCGGGGAAGATCGTCGACAGCTTGGGCGAACCATCGCTTCCTTCGAGCCTGATCGCCACCGCTCTCAGCAGGGCCCGCAGGCGGAACAGAGGTCCTGGCAGCAATCCAGGCGGGTGAGACAGTCGACGTCGCAGTTGCAGGCGCGTCCGGGCTCGAAGAGGGAGCACTGGCCGAAGCACGAGCTCGTGGCGGGGACGACGAGCGACCAGTCGAGCTCCGGCGGATCGAACTCGAAGCCGTTGTCGAAGACCAGCTCCGGGCCAGGCGGGAGGCAGGTCGAAGCCATCGCCGGGAGGATGAAGCCGGCAACCTGGTTGTCGGCGCGGGACGAGAGCGAAAAGCTCTCGCACTGGTCGTCCGAGGCGGAGGCGATGCCCGCGATCGCCAGCTGGCCCGCCGGTGCGACCAGCACCGGCGAGCCCGAGTCCCCATTGCAGAAGTTGGCGACCGTGCCATCGGTCGTGATCACCAGCGAGGTGAGCGTGATCACGTCCACGGTGGCGAAACGCTTCACCCCGTCGCCGCCCACACCGTCGGAGCCGAGCCCCACGATCGTGACGGAGGTCCCGGACCCGCCGGGGGCGGCAAAGCCGAGCGGCGGCACCGCGGTCGCGCTCGCCAGCGAGACGACGGCGAGATCGAACTCACCCAGGGTCCCGGCCCACTGCGGATGGATCGCGGCCGCGACGAGGTCGGCCTCGAAATCGGCCGGGCCGGCGATGTCCGAGCCGAGAAAGAAGCGCTTTTCGGTGATCGTGCCGGTGTCGACGCAATGCGCCGCGGTCAGGATGCAGGCGGGGCCGATGAGGACGCCGCCGCAGAAGTGGCTCGTACCCTGAATCAACGCGCCGACCGCGGGGAACTCGCTCGTGGTCGTTCCGCCGACGATCGCGGCCGTTGGTGAGGCGAGGAGAACGGCGGCGACCGGAAGTCCAAGAACCCAGCGAACAGCAGTGCGATGCAGGTGCATGTCGTCACCCCGCCGCAGTCGCGGCCAACCAAAGCGCGATCGAATTCGACAGAGTGCATCACAAGCCGCTCCCCGGCGCAAAGCCACTGGGATTCGCCGCCTTTGACCTGGCGGGACCGCCCGCCGCGACTCCAAGCGATGCGCGGGGTTCGGCGAAGTCTGGTCGATTTCTCTCGGTCCTCCTCAGGACCGGTCGACCCGTGACGCGGGCGCCTGCATCCCTTGCGCGGGCGCGCCGGTCGAGGAGAAGATCCCGCCATGAGAGAAAGCGGGCGTGGGACGAGCGGGTTCGTGGGCCTGTCGATCGGGCTCGGCCTGGTGGCGGCGGGGTGGTTCGTCGGTTCGGCGATCCGGCACTTCAAGGACTTCGAGCGCTACGTCACGGTCAAGGGGCTTGCCGAGCGCGAGGTGGCGGCGGACCTCGCGATCTGGCCGCTCGTCCATTCGGTGTCGGGCAACGACCTGACCGAGCTGCAAGCGCGCCTCGATGCGGACGCGGCGAAGATCGAGGCGTTTCTGCTCGCGGAGGGGTTCGCGCGCGACGAGCTCTCCCGCTCGGCGCCGCGCGTCGCCGATCAGGCGCCGGCGGGCACCCAGGGGGGTTACGTGCCCAAGGAGCGCTACGTGGTCGAGTCGACGGTCACGCTGCGCACCGCGAAGGTCGACGGCGCTCGGCTGTCGATCCAGCGCTCGGGCGCGCTGGTGCGCGAGGGCGTTCGGCTGCTGCGCAGCTACGAGTACGACACCCAGTATTTCTTCACCGCGCTCGACAGGGTGAATCCCGAGATGATCGCCGAGGCGACGCGCGATGCGCGGCAGGCGGCCGAGAAGTTCGCCCAGGATTCCGGTGCCCGGATCGGCGGCATCCGGCGCGCGCAGCAGGGCTACTTTTCGATCGAGGACCGCGACGCCTTTTCCCCGGAGCGCAAGAAGGTCCGTGTCGTCACCACCGTCGAGTACTTTCTCGAGTAGCGCTCTTCAGGCCCCTACGGGCAGGTCGCGAAGGCGGCGGAGTCGGTGAGCGCGGGCGCCTGGACGCCCGGCGAGTTGTTGTACTCGCGGACGATGCCGTGGTGGGTGTCGGTGACCCGCACGACCGCTTCGACGTCGGTCGCGGCGGCGCCGTAGACCCAGTAGCGCGGGGTGGGCTCGGCGCAGGCGTCGATCACCTTGACGAGCTGCGCCCAGTCCTGGGACTCGCAGCTCATCCGCAAGGTCTACGAGATCGATCCGCTGCTCTGCCCCCGCCTCGGCCTCGAGTGGGATCCGGCGGACGCGCACTGAGCCGGCAGCGCTTGACATGCGCTCGCGGGGAGCGTAGAAGGAATTCACCACAGCGGTCAGATCGGTACTCGCCTGACGCAATGCGCCTCGACGCATGCGGGAAGCGGGCGCGACGAATCCTCTCGGGGGCTCAGTCATGGCGATGCGGCGCTTCGTTACGGGACTCTTCGCGATGCTCGTGCTCGGAGCTTGCCTGGCGCCGTTTCCTCTGGCCGCGGCGACGAGGAGCTCGACGAAACAGTTCGGCGAGCCGAAGCCGGACGAAGCACTCGTCTACCTGATCCGCGAGAAGCGGTTCCAGGGCGGCGGCCGGACGATGTTCGTCTTCGCCGATGAGCAGTTCCTCGGCGCGCTCGACAACGACAGCTACACCTTCGCCTACCTGCCTCCCGGCAAGCACCTGCTCTGGCTCAACTGGGCGAAGATCAACACGGAAATCGAGCTCGAGGCGGGCAAGACCTACTACTTCGCCATCTGGGGCTCGTTCGACGCGCTCGACGAGGGCTCCGGGCAGGCCTACCTGAAGGGGATCGAGGCGTTCGCGACCCCTGAACCGAAAGAGGTCGAGAAGTCGGTCGAGCACATCCGCGAGCGTTACGGCAAGGCGACGGCATCGGCGGCGAAAAAGCCTCAGGACGCGCCCCATGCAAGCAACCTCGATCGCCGCGCGAAGCACATCGCCGAGTGGCCGAAGGTCGACCTCGCCGCCTATTCGCGCCTCTGCCTCGAGCCGTTCGCCATGGCGGATCCCAGGGCTGGCGATCGCAAGCAGGAGTACCTCGTCGAATCGGCGCCCCAGAGGCTGGCAAAACTCCTGGTCGACGATCTCGGCGCCGGGGTCTTCTCCGAAGTGCTCCAGGTCGGAACGTGCGAGCCCGCGGGGGGTCGGCTGGTGCTGCGGGCGCGGATCACCCAGTACAAGCCGGGCAGCGAGACGGCGCGTTTCATGCTGGCCGGTGCCGGCAGCGCACAGATCGAGATCACGGTGACCCTGGTCGACGCCGAGTCATCGCAGCAGCTCGTGGGCTTCGAAGCGAAAGGGCTCTGGGCCTGGGGTGGCGCGGCTGGCGCCAGCGTCGGCATCTCCGACCTCGAAAAGAACGTCGCCTACGAGATCTCGAGCTACCTGAAACAGTCAAGAGGAATCGCGCTCCCCGAGCTCGCCGAGTAGCTCGAGAGCGTTGGCGAGCCGAATGACGCGGCGTGCCGGACTCGCCGAAGGTCCAGTGCCGCTGCTCCGTGCACGCCGTCGTCCCGGGAGCGTCCCGGCCCTACTTGAGGATCACGATTTCGACCCGGCGGTTGAGCGCCCGGCCTTGGGGGGTCGTGTTGGCGGCGACCGGCCGCGACTCCCCGAGGCCTTCGGGCTCCAGCCTCGCGGCGACGATCTCTCTCGCGATCAGCCACGTCCGGACCGCCTGGGCGCGCTCCGCGGAGAGCTGCACGTTGTAGGCCTCGCTGTTCGTCGAGTCGGTGTGTCCCTCGACGAGGAGGCGCAGGCCGGGCTGGGTCTTGAGCAGACCCAGGATCTCGCCCAGGGCGCCCTCGGACTCTGGCCTCAAGCGAGCGGAGTCGGAGTCGAAGTAGATGCCGTAGACAATGGCCCGGCCGCTTTCGGCCAGGGCGGAGCCGATGCCACCCGCCGCGCGAACTTTGCACTGCGGCTTGGCGCCGGGCGCGGCCCGAGGACCCTTCCAGACTCCCTGACGGACTCCGCCTCGATACCAGAGCCCGTTCAAATAGTCGCCGGCCGAAGAGAGCACCATGATCGCGGTCCCGACATCGGTCCCCTGGTCCTCGCGCCACTCGAACTGCACCACCCGGCCGTCGGTGCTCCCCATGAGCGTGCCGTCACTCCAGTCATAACAACCGACGACCCGGCTGCCGCGCTGTTGCAGGAGCAGGAGGTTGTAGTTCGTACTGTAAACCCCGGTGACGGGCGGTGGAGCGGTCGCTTCGCCTTCGGGCTCGCCGTACGCTTCGAGCTCCATCAACTCGGTGTACTCGGCGTGGCCCCAGTTGGAGACCACCTCCAGCTTGAGCCATTGCGCCACGTTGCCTGGCGGCGCGAGCAGGAAATCTTTGCGGGCGCCTTGCGGAGCTTCGAAAGTTCCCAGAAGGGTGAAGCCCGTGGATGGGCTGGTAGTTGAAGAGGAGACCCGCACCTCGCGCGCCGAGATCCCGGGATACGACTCCTTCGCGTCGGTGTTGTCGAGGACGATGGAACGCAGGCGGTGCCGCCGCGGCAGCTCGATGACGAAAGCGTAGGGCGCCGGGGTGCCCGCCGGGGCGCTCCAGCCGGTCGTGGTCGTGCCGTCGAGGAGATTCAAGGCGGACCAGTCCTCGTTGTACTCGCCGGTCGCGGAGAGGATCACGGCGCCCGCCTGGAGATCGAGCAGGTCCAGTCCGGCGACCGGGGTCTGGGCCGCCGCCGGCCCCGCGACCGCCGCGGCGGCGAGCCAGAGGAGGAGTGAAACGGAACGGGACCGCCTGCGGAAAGCTGTCATCAGAGAGATCCTCCAACAGTTTACGCTTCAAGCTATCCCAAATCAGGCAGGGTGAGGGCTTTGATCTGGCTGCGGACTGAGAATGACGCGGGCCGCGTCTCCTCGCTTCCGGGCTAGGTTGAGAACGCCCAGCCGCCGGTGCCGCCGCTCTCGAAGCCGTCGCTGAAGATCGGCTGGGAGTCGGGCGGAAGATCGGTTCCCGCGACGACGCCGAGCGGGGAGTAGCCGGTGTAGCCGGGGAAGATCGTCGACAGGTTGGGGTTGCCAAGGCGACGGATCAGAATCTCGGAAAGGACGCGGCGGAAGTCGGTGGTGACCGCGACATCGCCGTTGGCGAGCTGGCCGGCGGCGAGACCTGGCCAGGATCCCTTGAGCCCGCCGAGCGCGTTGCCCGACAGCACGAGCATGTTGTTGCCGTGCCCATGGTCGGTGCCGTTGTCGGCGTTCTCCTCGAAGCAGCGGCCGAATTCGGACATCACGACGACGGTCAGGCGCCCCGTGAAGGCCGCCGGGCCGACGCCGTCGAGATCCTGATAGAAGGCCGCCAGCCCGGACGAAAGCTCGTCGACCAGGCCCGCGTACATCCCGCCCGATCCGTTGCCCTGGTTCTCGTGGGTGTCCCAGCCGCCGAGGTCGAGGGTCGCGACGCGCAGGCCGAGCTCGAGCTTGGTCATCTGCGCGATCGTCCGCAGGTTGTCGCCGAACCAGGTCTGCGGATAGACCGCGCCGTTCCCCGGGACGTAGTCGTCGCCGGCGTAGAGCTCGATGATGTCGGCCGCGTCGAGGGCCTGCAGCCCGGTCTGATGCAGCCACGAACCGCCGCCGGTGTACAGGTGACGCAGGGCGGTGCGCTGCGCGCTGCGCCAGGCCCAGGGCCCGATCTGCAGCGAGAACGCATCGAGGCTCGAGAGGTTGATCGTGTCGTAGGAGGCCAGTAGCGACATCGCCTGCATGCCGCCCACCGAGAGCGACGGCATGATGATCTCCGGCGGCAGGTTGGGCGCCGTGGCGAAATGCCGCGTCAGCCAGCCGTCGGGCATGTTGCTGACGCCGGGTGTGCCGAGCTCCATCCAGTTCATCGAATCGAAGTGGCTGCGTTCGTTCGCCGCCATTCCCGCCGCGGTGACGACGGCGAGCTTGCCGTCCTGGAAGAGCTCGTGCAGGCCCGCGGCCGAGGGATGCATGCCGAAGCTCGTGGAGCCGAGCGTGCCCAGCGGCAGCGCGGCGCCGGCGCCGGCGTTCGGCACGCGGAGATTCGGCCGCGCCATCTCGTAGTACTGGCGGTCGTTCGAAGCGCCGCCGGTGGGCACGATCAGATTGAGACCGTCCTGCCCGCCGCGCAGGAAGACCACGACGAAGATCTCGTCGTTGAAGCCGCCCCCGCCCTGGGCGAAGGCGAACGAATTGAATCGCGAACCGGCGAGATTGGCGATGGCGGCGGAGCATCCGACCAGAAATCCGCGGCGCGTGGGCTGGCACATGGTGGGGGTCTCTCTCTCGTCGAGTCGGGTTATCAGCGCCAGAGGAATTCGGGGGACATGAACATGAGGCCGAAGAGCGAGCGCAGTCGGTCCTGCGCGTACTCCGGCCAGTCGTTCGTCTCGAGCGGCAGCGCGAACGTCGGGTTGTGGCCCGCCGCCATGAAGTCGATCAGCTCGTCGCGGTCGGCCGCCGGAAGAGCGCGGCCGTACACTTTCGGGATCCAGAAGTCGACGATCTCGGTGGCCGAGCGCGCCGGTGAAGCGAGCGTGGCGTTGACGATGTCGAGAAAGCGGTCCAGCCCCAGGTCGTCGGATTCGATCAGCCAGTTCACGAAGCGCCAGAGCGAGACGCGCGGATTGGCGCTCTGCCAGGCGCCCCGGACGTCGGGAAAGCCGTTCGGCGGATGCCAGCCGAAGAGCGGCTGACCGCCGGCCTCGTAAATCCAGTGAAATGAGTTGACGGCATCCTCGTCCGCGACAAGCATCGTGAACGGGAAGTCGGCGTTTCCGGTGCGCATCGCCGACGCGACGATCTCGAACGGTCGCTTGACCTTTTCGCCCCAGGTCGCCGCGAAGTCGGGCGACAGCACGATATGACGCACGACCTGCCGGAGCTGGTCGGGCGCCTGCCATTGGACGGCGAAGAGATCGCCGATCGCTTCGACG
>ERZ1292633.2832-Hain-H41-02um-R1-2832-length-17395-cov-5_pt1 | contig 17395 bp, 19 predicted proteins | sample MGYA00564406_ERZ1292633 | MGnify/ENA primary metagenome ERZ1292633 (study PRJEB36523, sample SAMEA6512639) | groundwater metagenome | collected 2019-01-08 | study: AquaDiva: Metagenomics assemblies of 32 groundwater samples | reverse complement strand
TCAAGTTGCGCCACCCTCGCGCGCGCTGCGTCTGTATTGCGGGATCGTTCAACGGTTGGAATCCAACCGCCACGATCATGGCGAGAGCCGGTCGCAGGCAATGGGTGCGGGCGCTGTTTCTGCCGCCGGGTCACTATGATTTCACGCTGGTGGTGGATGGGCAGTTCGTCAGCGCGCCGGCGACCGTGAAAAGCGTCCGACGACGGCAGGGATGTCGCGCAAAGAGTAACGGGTTGAGTAGCGAGGGTTTCGAGTTGAATCGGCGTATTACTGAATATGGACGCGGAAACAAAAACGATTCTCGTGGTGGATGACAATCCGATGACCGCGCGGTGGGTGGAATGTCTGGTGCGCCGCATGGGGTTCGATGCCGTCCTTGCTTTCAATGGTGATGAGGCGATTCGGTATCTGGCCAAACAAACGGTTGTGGCCGTCATCAGCGATGTTGAAATGCCGGTCATGAACGGTTTCGATTTGCTTCAATTCATCCGCCTGCGCTTTCCGGAGTTGCCGGTTATTTTAATGAGCGCCACTAGCAACGCAGAACGACGCGAGGCCGCGCGTGCTTACGGCGCGCTGGCACTGTTGGAAAAGCCCGTGAACACCGACCATCTGGCCGCGTTGGTTGGCAGTGACGCAGAGGCGCACCGCAATGACCCCGTAAAGGGCCTGCACGTGTTTTCAGCGGCTTGATCCCAGAGGCCGATGGCTACGTTTCCTCAACTTGCATTGTGCCTTCTATCCGCCGGCATTCTCGCTGGCTGCGCCAGCGTAAAGCCACAGCCGCATTCGCCTGCGCATAGTGCAACGAATTTCAACGCGGACTCGCTGGCCGACGCCGGTCTGAAACAATTCCTTGAACGAAGCCTGGAGCATCCCTTGGAAACGTGGCCGCTGGAATCATGGGATTTTCCAAAGCTTACACTCGCCGCGCTGTATTTTCATCCCAGCCTCGATGCGGCGCGAAGCCAGTGGCGGGCAGCTGAAGCGCATGTCGTCGCTGCCGACGGACGCGCGGGGATGCACAGCAAATCGCATTCGACTCTAAACCTCAACGCGGTGTCGCCCGACTGCATCCCGGACCGACGCGCCGAGCGCAGCGCAGCAGCAGAGCGATTGGCCGAAGCAGCTCGCCGCCGCGCCGCGGCCGATGCGTGGCAGGTGCGCGCCCGGCTGCGCACCAACTTGCTGGCCTACGTGGCGGCCCAGCGCCGGCAGGAATTGTTGCGGGAATTGGAAGCCATCGAGGTGGAACTTGCGCGATCCACAGAGCAACGGCTGACAGTGGGCGCGACGCCACCGGTTGAATTGTCGTTGCTACGGATACAACTGGCTGAAACGCGCCTGGCGTTCATTGAGGCACTCCAAAAGAAAATGGATTTCCGCGAGCGCTTGGCGGATTCACTTGGGCTGCCGGTGAAGCCCCTGCTTCAAGTCGAAGTCACGTATGATTTTTCACGAACCGCCGGCTACGGTCCTGAGGTGCGGGATCTGCGGCGCCGAGCCTTGCGAAACCGCTCGGAAGTTTTGCTCGCCTTGGCCGATCACAACGCCGCCGAAGCAGCGCTTCGTGTCGAAGTCGGCAAAAGGCATCCAAACACCCTTTTCGATTTGGGGTGTTGGTGGGACACGGACAAAATCCGCTGGGCTGTCAATCTGGAGCCCGAGCTTCCCGCCGAGCGCAACCGAGGCCCGATCGCCAAGGCGGAAGCACGCCGCATCAAAGCCGCCGCCCAATTGCTGGACCTGCAGACTGAAGTCATTGACGAACTCGACCGCCGCGTGGCCGCGTATCGCGCGACGCTGGAAGACATGGCGGATATTGAAAAGTTGGTTGCGGCAATCCGCCGACAACACGACGCCGTGGCAGCGCGGTTCGGGCGCGGAGCCGCCCTTCGACTCGAACTCCTCTTGGCCCGATTGCAGCTTGTGCCGGCGGAACTCGCCCAGCTCGACGCGCAAGAAAGGCTTCAACAGGCGCTCGGTTCACTGGAAGACGCCGTGCAACAGCCAGCCGAAGTTTTCGGATCGTTGGCAGTGCAATAGAGCGGCATGACGGATTCGGCACGACATCGGTCGCTTGGAAATCAAACTCATGACGCTTCTCCTCGGTCTGATCGTTGGTGTCCTTTTTGGACTGACTGGCAACGGCGGTTCGACGCTGGCCGTGCCGCTGCTGGTGTATGGATTGCATCTGCGCCCGCACGCGGCGGTCTGCACTTCGATGATTGTAGTGGGCGCGATGGCGGCAGTGCGGGCGGTTCAAAGCACGCGCGCCGGAGTCGTTGACAACCGGCTTGGCTGGCGGATCGCGTTCGGCGGTCTGACGGGCGCACCCGTTGGCGCGTTAATTGGCCGGCATCTGTCCGAACGCTGGCTGCTGATGTTATTCGCCGCGCTCGTGTTGATCGTAGCCGTGCGGCTGTGGATTCAAAAGGCCCACATCACATCAGGCGTTACTTCGCAAAGTCCGGGCACAAAGACACACGCCCAACAGTTTTATCTGCTCGCAGCGCTGGGTTTCGGCACAGGAGTGCTTTCGGGACTGCTTGGTGTAGGCGGCGGATTTATCCTGATACCCGCGCTGGTGCTACTGGGCCAGTTGGAGATTCACCGGGCGATGGCGACAGCAATGTTCACCGTTGCGTTGGTGAGCGTGGCGGCGATGGCGTCTCATTTCTTCGCGGGCCAGCGGGTTTCATTGGAAACGACCGCGCTGTTCACAATGGGCGGACTGATGGGACTGTGGCCGGGCACTTGGCTTGCCGCCCGGATTCCCGGCGTCTGGCTCGCGCGTGTGCTGGCGATGGGACTCTTTCTTCTAGGCGCGTTCATCGTGGTTCACAGTTTTGTCAAAGGCTGACGCAAGAAGGAGTGAGGGATTCCCCCGGCTGGCGCGTAGGAAGAACTGATGTTGATGAAAACCTTCGCTGCGATGTGCCACCTGAAAGAACCTGCGCCAGTCAAAGTGGCTTTGGCCTACGAGGATGACGCCGCATTTCGTGCTGCGATGAGAATTTATCGCGGCGTGGCAGGAGCGCTGACGGCTCAATTTGAATTCCGCGATTTTTGGTGGCGCTTCGGCGCATTGGCAAAGCCGGGATTGTTTGAGCGCGCGGTTGGCATCGCCGCCGAGGCGGACATGGTGTTTTGTTGCCCGAGCAATCCGCATGTGTTGCCGGGATTGGTGCAGGACTGGATTCGACAATGGCTCACGCGGCGCACCCAGCCTGACGGCGCTCTGGTGCTTCTGTTGCCGGTCATTGCGGGAAATCCTACTACCCCGACGCTTTTGGAAAGAGACCTGCGGGAAACCGCACGCACGGTCGGTCTCACTTTTTTCGCAACGAATTATTTGGCTGATCATTCCCCACATCCGGCGGCAAGTCCAGCGGACACGCCGACCGTCTTTGGAGAAGACCTGGATGTCGTCCGTGTGGTTGCGTGCGGTGCAGGCGCGCAACATTGGGGAATTAACGAATGACTCCGCTTTTATAGGGCGGGCGACAAAACAATTGAATTTGGGTCGGTTCGGGAAATGATAACGAGACCCACTGGAAAGGAAGTGATGCCGATAGGATGATGGAAACAAAGCGCGCGGCCCAACCGAGGCTGCCCCTCTTGGGCCGCGCTTAAATAAGGCAAGAATGTGTTTTCTCAACAGCAAAGAATGAAAAGTTCTCCCGCGTCAGCGAGTCCGATCCAATCGCCGCAACGTCCCTGGCACAAAATCACCCCGCGTGATCGTGTGTGGCTTGTTGGGTTGGTGATATTTGTCATCGCTGCGTTCGTCGGCTGGAAACCATTGCGACACGAATTGATGATGTCGTTGGCCCTGCGTTCGGATGGGCCTTCGGATACAGTTCTCTCGGAACTAGCCGACCAGACACCGAATCGCGCGAGGACTCTGGAGCGCATGTGGCGGAGTGGCAATCTGACGGCGCGGTTGTTTGTGGCGGAATATCTGATGGCGCATCGCCAGGCCGAGCCTGCACTCGTCACGCAGATGGAAGCCATCGTGGAGGAAGCCGCTTTTGACCCCGACGTGGCAGTGCGTGAGCGCGCGTTGAACATTCTGGCGCAACCACAGCGTGCAGAGTTTCTGGTGTTGCTCCGGCAGCAGTTGAGCGACGCAGACCCCGCCGTCCGCGTGCTAGGGATGCAACAACTTCAGCGCATTGCGGATTCCAACAGCGTGCCGGCGGCAATTCGTCTCCTGGACGATCCTGACCCGCGTGTCGTCGTCGCCGCCGCGCTCGTGCTGCGTCGGGTGACGGGCTTGGATTTTGGGATCAAAACGAGTCATGCCCTGCCGCAGTTTGGCCGCGTGGGCGGAGAGTTGCCGGCCAAACCCAATCTCGAAGCCATTCAAGCTGGCGTGAAGCAATGGCGCGAGTGGTGGGGACAACACCACGAAGAATTTCCCGAACCGGCCAAGCCATCTCCCGTCGCGGTAAATCTTTTGCCCGCCAAAGATTTTACGTTGGAAGATTCGGAAGGCCGGCCAGTCCGGCTTTCCAATTTCCGTGGCAAGGCTGTGCTCCTGTGTTTCTGGAAAATTGGCGACGCCACCAGCTTCGATGATTTGGTTGCGCTCAGGCAATTGCAGGAACAGGAGGCTCAACGACTGACGGTGTTGAGTGTGGCTTTCAACCCCGCCGTCGGCCCGCAAGACGGCTGCGGCGGAGAGGAGCACACTGGCGGGCACGAACATCAGCACGGTCACGCACACTCACCAGGCGCAGGCGTTGATCTCACCGCAACCAAATCCGCCCTTCGTGATCTGGTCACACGAATGGGCGTCAATCATCCGGTGCTTGTGGTTACCAAAGGGGCGGTGGTCTTTCGCCACAACGTGCAAGAAGTTCCCGCCTACGCATTGATTGATGCGCAAGGCAATCTGCGCCGCCGCTTCAACGGCTCGCGCGAACTCCCGGTTTGGACGGCAATGATTCAGGAGCTGTCCAATCGTTAATCCTGACGGTGCAGGGCGTCTCAACTCGCCAGTCGCGTGGGTTCACATTCCTTCAAGAAGTGTTTCCCTCGCAAGCGGCGTAATAAGGAGCAGAGAATTATGCGCCCCGACAACACAACCACAGGAATCCTCGTAATGGACGATAATCCGTTCGTCCGCCCACTAAATCCGCAGTCATCGCCAAACCGCTACTCGGCCAGGAGAATGACCAAGCCGATCACCTTCTTCTATCGGTCGCCACAAGCCAGAACGGTTTTTGTCACGGGAGATTTCAACGAATGGCATCCGACCTCGCATCCGATGCAGCGGCAACCTGATGGCGACTGGCTGATCCAGATTCCCCTGCCACATGGTCACCACCGCTACTTGCTTCTCGTTGACGGCAAATCGTCGCTTGATCCGCGCGCTATGGGGACAGCCCAAGGGCCGCACGGTGAGAAGGTCTCTCTGGTCGCCGTGAGTTGATCCTTTTGAGAGGCCGCGTTCCGAGCTTTCACTCACAAAGATTGCCCTAGTGGTGAGCAAAAAATGGTTGGCCTTTCGCAAAGGATGTAAGAGGGAGTCCTCGCACCTGCGGCGTAGTAAGAGGAGAAGGGCGAAAGCCTCGCTCATAGACAAGATAAACCGAGAAATGAATATGCAAATGAGAACTAAACACATCAATGCGCTCGCCCGGCTGTTGGCGGTCACCGCTTTGTTTGCCGCCGGGGTCGGAATGTCCGCCGCCGGTGAACCCCGGACGGCCAAAGGCGGAGCATCACAGTTGATCTACCTGCACGCTCCGAACAACGCCACTCCATCAGTGACCGTCTGGATTCCCAAGAAGGCAGCTCGAAGCAGTGCGGAAATTGTGACGGCCAAGGGCGGGGCAACTAGGCTGATCTATCTGCACGCGCCGAATAACGCCACGCCATCGGTCACAATCTGGACCGGCAAATAAACGCTTTCAATCCGCTGAGAGGGACAAAACAAACAACCAAACCACAACGCAAAGAAAGGTAACAAAATGAAAACAACACGAATCAACTCAATGGCCCGGTTGACCGGACTGACCATCGCTCTGGCTTTGCTCACCGGCATTGCTGGTAGCGCGAGCGCGCAGGACCTGGAAACGACCAAAGGCGCTGGCGCGCGGCGGCTGTTGGAACTGAACAGGAAGTATCCGAAGCCCGCACCGGCTGAATCGAATTACCAATCCATGTCCTGCCCCATGTGCAAGGACGAAGTTCTCAAAACCAAGGACTGGGCGGCGCGAGGAGCCAACAAACCTTACGTCACCATCGTCCGTCATCTGTGTGCTGGTTGTTCCGACACCATCACCGTGACAGGCCACGGCAAAGCGAAGCAAAATATTGTGATGCATAAATGCACCAGTTGCGGAGCGGAAAGCCTCGCGTGCTGCAACACGACGAAAGGAAGCACTGTTGCCACCAAGGGCATGGAGAAGGCGAAAAGCATTGATGTAGCGCCGCTCAAGTAATGCGAACCCGCGCTGAAGAACAAACACGCAAAGGAGTTCGTTATGGGAATCTGGCTAATCGTAACAATCGGGATGCTGTTGGCGGGCGGTTTTGTGCTGGCGATTTGTTCAGCCGCCGCCCGCCCGATTCCCAAACCCGGGGACGCAAATGTCGAGCTTTCAACCTAAATCCTGGTGATGGGCGGCAACGCCAGGCAAACCAATACAACACGAGGAAGACCTATGAAGCCACGACTCCCACACAGTATGTTCGGCATGCTCCTGCTGGCTGGATTGCTATCCAGCCCGTCCAACAGCTTTGCCCGGCCACCGCGACAGCACGTAGAGCGTGGCACAATTGAAATGGTTGATCGCACCGCCAACTCGTTCACAATCATTTCTGGAAAGGACGCCGCAAAGAAGACGTTCATTTGGAACAACGGCACAAGCTTCCGACAGAAATCGCCGCAGCCTTGCGCCGGTTGGATTTCGCGTTTGTTCTCGTTCGGAGACAAGACCACTGCCGAATCGCTTCAGCCCGGCCAAAGTGTGCGGTTCTATTATCGAAAGGAAGTCGGTCGCTATGCTGTTCGCGGCGTCACGATTCTTACCACGGAGGATCAAGCCTGTCGCTGCTGCTCACGCAGCACATCAATGGCAATGCCGTCTGAAAGTCTCCCACTATGATTGGAACAACCAGAAAGTTTTTGTTGGCCGTCAGCGCAACGAGTGCGTTCGCAATCGTCTTCTTTGCCGCTGGTTGCTCGACAGGCTCATGGAAATCGGCGCACGGACCAGCTTTCAACGGCATAATTCAAGCCGTTGACGTTACCGGTCATTTGCTGACCGTCGCTCCGTTAAAGCCGGGTTCGGCTCCAATTGTATTTCAGTGGGACGACCGTTCCCGGTTTTGGGCCAATGGCGGATTGCCAATTGAACCCCGGCTTTTGGAGGCGAGAGACTCTGTCCGAATTCACTACCAAGCAAACTCCATGCGGTGGACGGTTCAACATCTCTATTTGGAGACACCCCGGACTATCCACTGAATCGGTCGCTAAAAAAACTTGGAGGGGTCAAGCCAAAGGCGACGTATTAGACGGCGTGGAGCAAAAATCAAAAGCTCCCGAATCCAAAAACGGACACTTAAACGACTCCGCTGCGAGAAACAGTGGCGGAGCCGCCGCAATAGTAATACAAAGCTAATGACGATAACGATGAAACCGAAACCAACCTCCTCACGACTCAGTTTCACCATTGTTGCGCTCATCGCTGCATTAACGGCAGCGCTCGCGTTCGCCGGATGCGCCAGCACCGGCCACGGCGGAGGCGGTGCATCTGATCACTCCGGCCACCAGGGCTCCTGTCACTAAAAACATGAATTCATCGGACAAAATCACCTGCCGCCGCTGGCTCGGGTCTTCCGTGGGGCTGCTGTTCGTCGTGGCGGTTCTCGCCGGCTGCAAGGGCATCCCAACCCAGGGCGAGAGTTCCGCCCGGAAAGATACCCGCGCCGTCGCGCACGTTTTTCGTCCCGATGGTCAACGCCCTGCCTTGCCGGAACTGAACACCAATTCCGCGCTCGGCGATTTTCTGCGCTTCGCCATGTTGAATCAGCCATCGGTCGAGGCGGCGTATTTTGATTGGGCGGCTTCGGTCGAACGCATCACGGTGGAGAGGTCGCTGCCCGATCCACGGCTCTCGTTTGAGTCCGACATCGCCGACATTGTGATGACGGTGATGCCGGGATTGATGCAGGAGTTTCCCGGCCCGGGCAAACTCAAGGCCGCCGCCAACGTCGCCACGGCTGAGAGTCGGACGAAGTATTTTGCGTTTGAGAGTTCCGTGCTGCAAACAGCCTTCTCGCTCAAGCGCGCCTATTACCAGCTTTGGTTTCTCGACGAGAAGCTTCGCATCAACCGAGAGACGCTGAATCTGCTCGCACAATTGGAAAGATCCGCGCGCGCGCAGAACGAAGTCGGCAAGGTCACGTTGCAGGATGTTTATCGCGCTCAAATCGAGCAGGACCAACTCATCACTGAAATTGCGAATCTCGAAGATTCGCGCCGTCCGTTGTTCGCCCAACTCAAGGGGGCGCTGGGATTGACGTACGGCCAGCCCAATCCGCCGCCGCCGGCTCGATTTGAAACCACTCCACTCGATTTGAATGGCGACGCGTTGCTCGACACGGCGTTTGCCCGCAATCCCCGCCTCAAAGCAATGGAAGCAGACGTGCGCATGGCAGAGGCGGCGATTGCGCTGGCACGCAAATCGAAAGTGCCCGATTTCAGCCTGGGATTGATGGCCGACGCGAAGGCCGCGCCCACCATGTTTCGTCCGTTGGCCGGAATGACGCTCCCGATCTGGCGCGACAAGCTCGCCGCCCAAGTCGCGCAGGCGCAGGCGAACAAGCGCGCCGCCGAGGCCCGGCTCACGTCCGAACAGATCATGGTCACGGTGGATTTCGCGATGAAGAGTTACGATTACCGCGAAGTCACCCGCAATCTGGCGTTGCTGCAAAACCAATTGATTCCGAAGGCGCGCGCGTCGCTCGAAGTCGCCCAAGCTGGTTATCTGTCCGGTCGGACCGACTTTTTTGACCTGCTCGATGCCGAGCGCACGTTGCTGAATTTCCAATTGGAGGAAGTGGAATCGCGCACGCGCCGGGAAATTGTCCTCGCCGATTTGTCGCTGTCCATTGCTGGAATCGCACCGGAAGGCGCGCCGGTGCTGAAACCCGACTCGAACACACCAACACGCGCCAAAGGAGAAAAAAACAAATGAAATTCATCGGACGACATCTCAACCTCATCGGAATTCTCATGCTCGCAACTCTTGTCGGCGCTGCGGCGGGACTTTATTGGGACGTGCCGGGGCGCATTCAAAGCGCCGTACGCGCCAAGGAAACGAAAGCGTCAACGGGCCAGTATTCCTGCCCGATGCATCCGGAAGTCGTGAGCGCCCAGCCTGGCAAGTGTCCGAAATGCGGCATGGCACTGACGCTGGCATCCGAACCTCAATCCGCTCACGCCGGCTGCGGCGCGGCGACCGAACAAACCGAGCCGCATGGTTGTTGCGCCAAACCGCAGTCCGCTGAATTGAATCTGCCGCCGGGACATCCGCCCATCCCCGGACAAAACGCCCATGCTGGTTGCGCGCACGAACCGGAGACCGTTCCGTCCGCTGAGAAGTCCTCCAAGTGATTTATGACTGCCAAAAAACTTTTCATATTGCCTCTGATTGCACTGGCGCTGGCCTTCACGTTTGCCGGTTGCAAGAAATCCGATTCCGCCAAGGCCGGGCAGAAATATCACTGCCCGATGCATCCGACCGTTGTCCAGGACAAGAAAGGCTCCTGCCCGATCTGCGGCATGGACTTGGTGCCGATCAAAGGGGACAAGCCGTCCGGCAAGGCAGCCGCGCCGGCCGAAGACGAGAAAATCGCCCAAGTCAAGGTCGGCCAGTTCTACTGCCCGATGGCGGCGGAACACGTGCAGGAAGAGCCCGGCAAATGCCCCCTGTGCGGCATGAAGCTGGTCGAGAAGAAACTGCAAGCGACAGCGTCCGCTGCCCCGGTGCCGGGGCTGACGACCGTGGCGATCACCACCGAGACGCGGCAGCGAATGGGCCTAAAACTCGGAACCGTTGAGAAGCGGGCGTTGACCGGGGCCGTGCGCACCTCGGCCAGGATCGTGGCCAACGAAACACGACAGCACCGGGTGACGACCAAGATCGAGGGTTGGGTGGACAAGCTGTTCGTGGCCACGACCGGCCAGGCGATCAAGAAGGGCGATCCGTTACTGACCGTGTACAGCCCCGACTTGTTTGCGGCACAGGCCGAATACCTCATCGCGCTCGCCGGGGTCAAGACACTGGGCGGCAGCAACGCCGTGGTGCAACAGGGCAGCGACAGCCTGCTGGCGGCGTCCCGACGGCGGTTCGAGCTTTGGGATATCAGCGACGAGCAGATCGAACGTCTGGAAAAGAGCGGCAAGGCTGAGAAGTATCTCACGCTCTCCGCCCCGGCCAGCGGATGGGTGACGGAGCGCATGGTGTTGGCGGGCCAGAAGATCATGCCGGGCGAGCCGCTCATGGTGATTTCTGACCTGACGGAGATTTGGGCCGATGCCGACATTTATCAATCCGACTTGCCGCATGTGAAAGTGGGCATGCCGGTGCAAGTGACGCTGCCCTACTGGCCCGGCCAGGTCTTCACGGGCCAGGTCAGTTTCATCACGCCCACGCTCAATCCGATGACCCGTACGCTCAATGCGCGTCTGGAAATCCACAACCCCAATCTGTTGCTCAAACCCGAGATGTACGCCACCGCGACATTGCAGCTTGAGCACGGCGAGAAACTTGCCGTGCCGACGACGGCGGTGCTATTCACGGGCACACGCAACGTGGCGTTCCGCGACGTGGGCGATGGACACCTCGCCCCCGCGGAATTGAAGCTCGGCGCACGCAGCGGCGATTACTACGAGGTGTTGGAGGGGCTGAGCGAAGGCGACAAGGTGGTCGTCTCCGCCAATTTCCTCGTGGACAGCGAATCTTCGATGAAAGCGGCGCTGGAATCTCTGATGAAGGGCGGTGGCAGTGGCGCCGAGGCCCAGCCGGGACACGCTGGTCATTGAACGGCTGCAATACGAAAGGAAGACACCGATGAGTTTACCCAGTTCCTCCTCACCTGATTCGCAGGCAAACCGCCATTCGTTTGTGGGCAAGATCGTTTCGTTCTCGGCCCATAACCGGCTGCTGGTCATTGTGCTTTTCGTGGCGGCGGTGATATTTTCCGTGCATGCGATGCGCAACATCCGGCTGGACGCCATTCCGGACCTCAGCGACACGCAGGTTATTGTCTATACGAAATGGGACCGCAGCCCGGACATCGTCGAGGACCAGATCACCTATCCCATCATCACGGCCTTGCTGGGCGCGCCGAAAGTGAAGGCGGTTCGCGGCTTCAGCGATTTCGGTTTCTCCTATGTGTACGTGATCTTCGAGGACGGCACGGACATCTACTGGGCGCGGTCGCGGGTGATTGAGTATCTGTCGAAACTGCAGGGCACCTTCCCGTCGGGGGTGTCGCCGCAACTGGGGCCGGATGCGACCGGCGTAGGCTGGGTGTTCCAGTACGCGCTGGTGGACAAGACCGGCAAGCATGACCTGGCGGCCTTGCGGACTTATCAGGACTGGTATCTGCGGTATGCGTTGCAGAGCGTGCCGGGCGTGGCCGAAGTGGCCGGCATTGGGGGTTTTCAAAAACAGTACCAGGTAAGCATCGATCCCGCGCTGATGCAGAGCTATCAGGTTTCGCTGATGGACGTGGCCGAGGCGATCAAACGTAACAACAACGAGGTCGGCGGCCGTTTGATCGAGTGGGCCGGCAAGGAGTTCATGGTGCGCGGCAAAGGCTACGTCAAGTCCACCGAAGCGCTGGAGCAGGTGGTGGTCAAGACCAACGAGAAAGGCACTCCTGTCCGCTTGCGGGACGTGGCCCACATTGCGCTGGGTCCGCAGATCCGGCGCGGCGTCTCGGACTTCAACGGATGGGGCGACACCGTCGGTGGCATTGTGGTGATGCGCCACGGCGAGAATGCGCTGAATGTGATCGAGCGGGTCAAAGCTAAACTGGAGGCGATGAAGGCGTCGCTGCCGGAAGGCGTGGAGATCGTCACGACCTATGACCGCTCCACACTCATCAAGGACGCCATCGCGAACCTCAAACACGAACTGATACTGACGATGATCGTGGTCAGCCTCGTGATTTTGTTCTTCCTCAGTCACATTCCGTCCGCGATCGTGCCGATCATCACCATTCCCATCTCGGTGGTGCTGTGTTTTATCCCGATGTACTTCCTGGGCATCAGCTCCAACATCATGAGCCTTGCCGGCATCATTCTGTGCATCGGTGTGCTGGTGGATGGGGCGATCGTGGAGGTGGAAAACGCCTATAAAAAGATCGAGCGCTGGCAGGAGGAAGGATGTAAGGGCGATTTCCACCAGGTGCGGTTGGAGGCGCTGATGGAGGTCGGACCGAGCGTCTTCTTCTCGCTGGCGGTGATCGCTGTGTCGTTTCTCCCGGTGTTCACGCTGCTGGATCAGGAGGGGCGGCTGTTCTCCCCACTGGCGTGGACCAAGACGCTGGCGATGGGAATCGCCGCATTGCTCGCCGTGACTCTCGACCCGGCGGTGCGAATGCTGTTTGCGCGCTACAAGCCGTTTACGTTCCGCCCCCGGTTCCTCGCGAGCTTCGCCACCACTTTGCTGGTGGGCCGTTACTACGCCGAGGAAAAACACCCCGTCAGCCGCGTCTTGTTCCGGCTGTATGAGCGGCCCTGCCGCTGGACGTTGCGGCATCCGTGGCTGACCCTCGGCGTCGCGGCGGCGATTATGGCCAGCACCGTCCCCGTGTACCTAAAACTCGGCAGCGAGTTCATGCCGCCGTTGTACGAAGGGACGATCCTTTACATGCCGACCACCGTGCCGGGGTTGTCCGTGACGGAGGCGAGTCGGCTGATGGAATTGGAAGACGGCATTCTGAAGGGGTTTCCCGAAGTCGTCAGTGTTTTCGGCAAGGCGGGCCGAGCCGATACCTCGACCGACCCGGCGCCGTTCTCCATGATGGAAACCACCGTCATGCTGAAGCCGATGCGCGAATGGCGCTTCAAAGAGCGGTGGTACTCGCAACGGGCGCCGGACTGGCTGAAAAAGGTGCTGGGCAAAATCTGGCCCGAACACATCTCCTACGAGGAACTCATTGCCGAGATGGACCGCGCCCTGCAACTCCCCGGCAACGTCAACGCCTGGACCATGCCCATCAAAGGCCGCATTGACATGCTCTCCACGGGCGTGCGCACCCCCATCGGCATTAAAATCCTGGGGGCCGACCTCCAGCATATCCAGCACGTCGGCGAGCAGATCGAAGGCACGCTGCGCAAAGTGCCCGGCACCCGCAGCGTCTTCGCAGAACGCGCGGCGGGGGGGTATTTCGTGGACATTGCTCCCAAACGCGATGAGATCGCCCGTTACGGCCTTACCGTGGACGACCTGCACGGAGTGATCATGACCGCCATGGGCGGCGAAACCATCTCCACCACCATCGAGGGCCGCGAACGCTACTCGATCAACCTGCGTTACCCCCGCGAACTGCGCGCGGAGCTGGACCAACTCCACCGCGTGCTCGTGCCGGTCATGAACGGTGCGCAAGTGCCCATGGGCGAGCTGGCTGACATCACCCTGACGTCCGGCCCCGCGATGATCCGCAACGAAAACGGGATGCTGGCTGGTTACGTCTTCGTGGACATCGCCGGCCGCGATGTGGGCAGCTATGGCGAGGAAGCCAAGAAGGTGGTCGCCAGTGAAGTCAAACTGCCGACCGGCTACTCGCTGATCTGGAGCGGCCAGTACGAAAATATGCTGCGCGTGCGCGAGCGGCTAAAGCTCATGATCCCGGTGACCATCGTGCTCATCTTGGGGCTGCTGTACATGAACACCAAGAGCGCCTTCAAGACCTTCCTGGTGATGCTGGCCGTGCCGTTCTCGCTCGTCGGTGCGGTGTGGTGCCTGTACCTTCTTGACTACAACATCTCCATTGCCGTGTGGGTCGGCATGATTGCCTTGATGGGGCTGGATGCCGAGACCGGCGTCTTCATGCTGATGTTCCTGGACCTCTCCTATGACGAAGCCAAGCGCAAAGGGCAACTCCGTAACAAAGCCGAGCTGGTCGAAGCGATTGTCCACGGCGCCGTCAAACGCCTGCGACCGAAACTGATGACCGTCTCCGCAGCCTTCATCGGTCTGATGCCCATCATGTGGTCAACCGGCACCGGGGCCGACCTGATGAAGCGCGTCGCCGCCCCGCTGGCCGGAGGGCTGGCCACAAGTTTCGCCATGGAACTTCTAGTGTACCCGGCGGTTTACCTGCTCTGGCGATCGAAGCAAATTAAGCCGGAGCCGGTGGCCGGGGTGCCGGCAGCGACCGGGAGCGATGTCATTGGCGCTTCTTCATGAGCACCATTCTGAGATCCTCGAACTCCCCGGTCCCTCTATTCGCTCTGGCGTGGCCGGCAAGGCGAGTGGATCAAAGGCCCGAAGCCGAAGAAGAAGTCATGGTCAGAACTGAGCGAAATCTTTGTTGAGATCGAGAAAAAGGAACACGAAGCGGAACTTGCGAAAATGACCGCGCTCAAATAACGGCCACCGCCAAACCCATGAGCATTGAAGACACCATTGGTTATCAAAACAACGTGGAAGCCTGCGTGGTGTGCGGCAAGAACGTCGAGCACGGCGGCGGGTTCGCCAAAATCAACCATCGCGGCATCATGGTGAACCTGTGCTGCCCGCTTTGCATGGAGGCGTTTGAAAAAGACCCCGGCCCGCACATGGCGCGGTTGGCGAAGATCGAGAGTTATCGTGCCTTGAAACAACCGGAGAAATGATCAGGCCAAGCGGCGGTCAGCGCTTGAAAGCGGCAACGCCCGTCGAATTTATTTTTCGACCGGGAGTATCTCGAAAGTAACCGCTGCGAACCGGCCATTTTCAACTCGCCCGGTGACTTTTGCTTTCCGGATCGTGTTGCACATACCGTCATCCGCGTGAGCGTCGCCCAACTGCTTCATCGTAAAGCCGTCCACAAAATAGCTTTGTCCGTCAAAGCGCACCGCCAGATCACAACCGCGTTTTTCTCCTTTGAGATCCAATAGACATTGGCCGCAGGCCGCATCCACAATAGTTGGTTGGGTTATCGCGCGCGTCTGGGAGGTTGGAGTGGGGTTCGTTGCGCAGCCCACGATGACGGCGAGCGAGCAGACAGCAGCAAACCAGACTGGATGTTTCATGGGTTTTTATTTTGACATGGAAATCAATACGCACTGTCATCTGGAAACTCAAGGCCGAACGGGCCGCGAACATTTACGCCGGACTTTTGCGCTGGCAAGTGCGTGTCTGAGTGAGTAGATAACCAACGTGGCGAAAATGGCCACCTTCAACATCAAACAACCGAAAGATCAAATATGAGAACTATTATTCCTATCAACCCGAAAAACCTGACCCGCTGCCTCGCCGGACTGGCGATCGCTGGCTTGCTCCTGTCGCCGACGATTGGGTCTGCTCAGGAGAAAGGCGCCACCAAGCTGCTAAAGCTCAATGCCATCAAAACCGTCGCGGACGCTGAAGCCGTTCAACCGGGCGACACCGTCGTCATGTCCTGCCCGAAATGCAAAGACAGTTGGGTTACGATTGTAACCCCATCCCCCAAGACCGGGGCCAAACCGGAAACCAGCACCGTCGCCCGCCATGATTGCCCCGGCTGCGAACACAAATACGTCACCGAAGGCCACGGTAAAGCCAAGACGGACAAGATTGTTCATGTCTGCAAGAACTGCGGGAGTGAAGACGCCTTCTGCTGTGTGATGAAGAAGGGCACCGGCCCAACGCCGGGTATGGAAAAGAAGTAAGCCACTGACTTGTCTCAATCAACCGGGAGAGCTTTCACAGCTCTCCCTTTTTTGTTAATATCAATTCTCGCATGAGCAATCAAAGCACCCGCGCTTCACAGCAAGAGTTTTTAGACGAACAAGTCAAATTCGTGGCACGGAACTGTGCGCGCCGGCCTCGATGCTGGCGATAACCGTCGGGATGGACTGGCTGCCGGATTGCCGGTAACTACGCAGCTTCGCCTCGAACTTGGCGTTAATGAAGTAATGCAACCGCCAGAACTCGCGCAAGTGGAGGTTCGTCGTCGGGTTCATCATGTCCAACCCGGTCGCCATCTGAATCTGCATGTGGGCGTTGTTGTGCCATTGCTCAATCGCGCGCGCAAAGTTGCGAAGCGCAGCCACGTCACCCTTGGGCACTGAGACGCTCACGTTGTAAGGAGCGCCGAAGTTCGCCAAGTCGGACGCCTTGAAGGCCGCGACACCGCCAAACTGCGCGGGAGCGCCAACCGCTTTGAATTGTTTGATGACCTCCCAATGGAACAGGAGAAATCCGTGACTTCGCGCGTTGGTGTGCCACGCGAAATGAATCGGGCCGAGGCCATTGAGAAACGCCAGACGGCGCTGCGAACCCGCAGGAAACAACAGCGCTTGATTCTTGAGCGCCTCAAGCTGGGCTTTCGAGTTGATGTGCATGGCGCGGCTTCCTTTCGGTAATCATGGGACTCCTTTCCGAACCAAGAGCCAGATCAAATTTCAGCTTATTGCCTCCATAGTCCACATGGGGGTTTCACCCCATAGCGAAGCCGCCCGCACCGGCGCAATATTGAGTGTTGGAAACGCCCAAATCGCGGTGAAACCGAATTTCATAAACACGCTGTCAACCGGACGCCAACAGCAAGCCAAACTAAAGCACAAAAACATGAAGACCATGAACGAGAAGAAATATCCAGTGGGTGCAGTCATGCTGATCGCGATGGCCATGTAATGGACTAAACGCATGACCCACCGCCAGCCAAAGCTTTCACCCGCCCTCCGCATCACTGCGGCGGGATGTATCGTGCTTTGGTTGCTGGCGGCTTCGTGTTGCAGCATCGGGAATCTGTGCGGCGACGATCATCATGCAAAAGCAGACGCTCCCAAGACAGTCGTTCATCATGACAGCAACCACTCGCAAGAAGCGGAGGCTGCGGAACACGCGCATGGCGAAGCGAGCCATCCGCATGATTCCGAGCAGCCCTCACACGATTCGCACCCTTGCGAGGGCGACGGCGACTCCTGTTGCTCCACCCTGATGGCCACGGCTCAAATTGCCAAGCCTTTCAATGCCGCCCAGCCATTCCTTGAATCGTTGAGTTTTCTCTGCACGGTTCTTCAAGCGCGCGATCCAATGCTTGCCGCGCCCGAAACCAAACCGTTGCGCCAAGCTAAAGACCGCGATTGGGTCTTAACGCCACAGGTGTGTTTTGGTGCGGCGCATCGCAGCCTCGCTCCCTTTGAGCAATCGATATTGTTTTTGCGAGATTA
>ERZ1292633.2831-Hain-H41-02um-R1-2831-length-17396-cov-11_pt1 | contig 17396 bp, 16 predicted proteins | sample MGYA00564406_ERZ1292633 | MGnify/ENA primary metagenome ERZ1292633 (study PRJEB36523, sample SAMEA6512639) | groundwater metagenome | collected 2019-01-08 | study: AquaDiva: Metagenomics assemblies of 32 groundwater samples | reverse complement strand
AATCTTTGAAGTTGGATTTTACCTCCTAAAAGTCAGGATTTACCGACCAGTGCCTACAATCGTAGTGCTCAATATAACAGATAGTTGTTTTAATCGTCTATTTTCAACTCCCATACTATTTTCTAAACCCAGTATATCACTTTCTCTTCAGATTTTTAGGACAACACGAACTAGAGATTTCAAATGATATTAATTTCTCTTGCTGACTTCTTAATTATCAGCTTAGAGAAATTTATACTCGTAGGGTATAATTAGGTTCATGGAAATCGATGTTGAACAACTAAAAACTAAATATCAAGCAATTTTAAGCAAGGCTAATTTGAGTGGGAAAAAAATAGAATTAAAAACCTTAGAAGAACAAAGTTATGAAGCGTCATTTTGGCAAGATTCAAAAAAAGCCGGTGAGACAATGAAAAAGATTGCGGAACTCAAAAAAGAAATTGAAGACTTGGAAATGATGGAATTATTATTGGAAGAAAATCAATTAGAAGAAGCAGAAAAGTTAATTAATAAATATGAAGTTCTTCTTTTTCTCTCCGGACCTTATGACAAAGGCGGGGTTGTTTTTTCTATTCACGCCGGTCAAGGTGGAACCGAGGCAATGGATTGGTCGTCCATGCTTTTTCGTATGTACACACGCTATTTTGAAAGAAAAGGCTGGAGATTTGAGGAATTCGACAGGGTAGCAGGTGAAGAGGCTGGAATAAAAAGCTCTATCATTAATGTCTATGGAAAATTCGCCTATGGTTATTTAAAGGCTGAGGCCGGAGTTCACCGTTTAGTCCGTCAATCCCCTTTCAACGCTGATAAGCTTCGGCAAACTTCTTTCTCATTAGTTGAAGTCCTACCAATGATTGAAGATAAGGAAATTAGTGTTCGTGACGATGAGGTGGAATGGGAATTTTATAGATCAGGTGGTCATGGAGGACAAAATGTCAATAAAGTCTCAACCGCAGTTCGTTTAACACATAAGCCATCAGGTATTATTATCACTTGTCAAACGGAAAGGGATCAAGGTAAAAATAGAGATAGTGCCATGAAAATTTTAAGGGCAAAATTATGGAAAGTGGAACAAGAAAAAAAAGCTAAAACAATTGCCGGTTTTAAGACAGAAACAATGGCTTCCTGGGGACATCAAATCAGGTCTTATGTACTTCATCCATACAAACTGATTAAGGACCTCAGAACTGATCACGAAGAAACCCAAACGGACAAAGTGCTTGATGGAGAGTTGGATGGATTTGTAGAGGCCTACTTAAAACAAGTCAAAAGTTAAAAGTTAGAAGTTAAGAACATTTGTCATTTGAAATTTTTCTCACTAATTGTTATCCTCAATACATATGGAAAATAAAAATTTGATTCATACTTTGGAAACGAAAGATGTTGATGAGGTTTCTTATGTTTCTTTTTTTACTTTTATTGCTATAGCAGTTGTTATTGGAGCTGTTTTCGGCTTTGGTTTTTCTCGCCTACTAAATAAGAAAACTACAAGTAGCAACAGTGATAAAACAAAAAGTACAGCTCAGTCGGCAGGTATTGTTGACAAAAAAACTTTTAAAGATAGTGTTGAAGGAATACTCCGAGAAGGAGGAATTGATGGTGAAGGTAACTTTCATATAGAGCGCCCCGGTGGTGTTTCTCAAAATGCTTATTTGACTTCTAGCACCGTTGATTTATCCGTTTATATTGGCAAAAAAGTAAAAGTCTGGGGACAAACTTTTTCAGGCCAAAAAGCTGGATGGCTGATGGACGTTGGGCTTGTGGAAATAGAAAAATAACAATGATTACATTTGATAAAGTCACTAAAAAATTTCCCCTCGGCAATATTGCATTAAGTGATATTTCTTTTGAGATTGACGATAATCAATTTGTTTTTTTGGTTGGTCAATCAGGTGCAGGGAAAACTAGTATTTTAAAAATGATCACTCAAGAAATAAAGCCTACGAGTGGATCAATTATTGTCGATGATTTTGACTTGACTGATAAAAATTTCTCTCAAAAAATTGATCTTAGACGGAAAATCGGAATTATTTTTCAAGACTTCAAAGTCTTGGTCGATAAAAATGTTTTTGAAAATGTCGCTGTTAGTCTTAAAGTCATTGACGCTGATCAATCAGAAATAAAAGCTAAAGTAAAAAAAGCTCTTGAATTAGTTGGTCTTTCAAAAAAAGAATTAGTTTTTCCTGTTCAATTGTCAGCTGGAGAATTACAGAGAGTGGCTATTGCCAGAGCTGTAATTGGAGACCGTGATATTATCATTGCTGACGAACCGACTGGTAACCTTGATCCCAAAACTTCCTGGGATATTATGAAAATCTTCAAAAAACTAGAGGGAAAAAGAACTATTATTATTGCTACTCACAATACCGATATTGTTAATTCATTCCAAAAAAGAGTTTTGGTTTTAAAAGACGGTAAAATTATTAAAGATCAAAGAAAAGGAGGATACGAACTATGAAAGATATCTGGACATCAATTAGGAGAACTCCATATCAATCATTATCTGCTTTTTTAATTTTATTCTTTACTCTTTTTTTAACACTGATATTATTTGTTTCTCTGACTTTTTTGTATGGCACTTTAAATTATCTTGAAACAAAACCTCAAGTAACGGTTTATTTTCAAACCAAGGCTCCGGAAACTCAAATTTTTAAAGTTCGTGATGAATTGATGAGTTCAGGAAAAGTGTTAAATATTAAATATATATCCAAAAATGATGCTTTCAATATCTATAAACAGCTGAATAAGGATAATCCTCTACTTTTGGAGATGGTTTCGGCTAATATCCTTCCTCCTTCTCTTGAAATTTATGCAAAAAAACCAATCTTCCTTCCCGAAATTGCTGAGTATCTGAAAAAACAAGGAGATATTGATGAAGTGCAATATGAAAAAGATATTATTGATAAATTGCTTGTCTTGACTAACACAATAAGAATGTCTGCGTTAATTTTTTTTAGTTATTTGATTCTCATGTCAATTATCGTTTTGACAACAATGATACTTTTTAAAATTGCTCTTAAAGAAAGTGAGATTACTCTATTAAAATTAATTGGTGCAACAAATTTTTATATCAGAAAGCCTTATATTTTGGAGAGTCTTTTTTTGGGAATAACCGCGTCCACATTATCTTTTGGAATCTTTTCTTTTATAGTTCTTTACTTCAATCCATTTTTACAGTCGTATTTCAAAGGAATAACAGCTTTATCTGTTGATGTATTTAATTATCCGTTGGTAATTTGGCCGTTAAATTATGTTTTTTTTGCAATTGTTTTTGTGTCCATATCTTTATTTGGAGTCGTCATTGCTTCGGTCGCCTCTTACATCGCCACTAACAAATATCTAAAGGTATAATTAAATCATGGTTAAAAAAATAACTGTTTTTGTTGTTTTATTTTTATTGATAATTTTTTCTGTACAGGCACAAGATACAACCGATCTCCAAAAAAAAATTAGTGAATACCAAGCAAAGCTTCAACAATTAAAGCAACAAAAGGGCACCTTATCTGCACAAATCCAATATATGGATACCCAGATATATTTAACATCTTTACAAATAAATCAAACTGAGCAACAAATTATTAGTACTGGAAAAGAAATTGATCAGTTAGGTTCAAGAATTGAAGGATTGGACCAATCTCTAGACTATTTATCCAAGCAGCTTATCGAAAGAATAGTTATTGGTTATAAGAAAAAACCACTTTCAATCTTTTCTCTTCTTTTTGATAATAAAAATGCAAACGATTTTCTTAACCAAGTAAAATACCTTAAAGCTGCCCGAGATAACAATCAAAAGCTTCTTTATACGGTTCAAGAAACCAAGACAAATGCCGAAGAACAAAAAAAACTGCGGGAAGTAAAGAAAACGGAACTGAATCAATTAAATAATAATCTTGAACAACAAAAAATAGATTTAAGTAATCAAAAAATAACAAAACAAAAAATATTAACTGATACACAAAACGATGAACGAACATATCAAAGTCTATTGGCAAAAGCCCAAGCGGAATACGCTGCCATTCAGGGAATCATTGCCGGTGCTGGAACAGAAACACAAATTCGAGAAGTAAAGAAAGGGGATGTTATTGCTTCAATTATTTCTGGACCATCGTGCAACTCTTCTGGTTCACATTTGCATTTTATCGTGCAAGATGGTGGAACAGTCAAAGACCCATTTGGTTATTTAAAATCCGTAGATAATGTAAATGATTCTGGTGGAGATACTTGGAATCCATCAGGTAGTTGGGACTGGCCTATTTCACCAACTATAGAATTTCATCAAGGATATGGAGTTACATGGTTTGTTCAAGCATACGGTTGGTATAACTTTCATAACGGAATAGATATCTCAGGATCTTCTGATAATGTTTATTCTGTTGCCGACGGAACTCTATTTAGGGGAAGTTATTCTGTGGGTTGCGTTCTATCCTACGTAAAATTAGTTCATAAAGATTCAAATATTGCAACTCTTTACCTTCATGTATATCCTCAATAATATAGCCGTATCACAATCTAAAAGTGTATTTTTGTAGGTTATAAGCGGTTGACTAAAATAGTTTATCAAGTTATAAAGTCACAAGATGTCATTCCCGCGTAGGCGGGAATCCAGACTAAAATTACCTATGAAAAAAGTCATCTTTGCCTTTTTTATACTTACTACTTTCTACTTAATACTTAATACTTTTCCCGTGTTTGCTCAATCAAAAATTCTCATCAACGAATTCCTAATTGATCCCCAACCTCAATCGGTCGAAATATTTAATTCGGGTTCAGAAAGCGCTAATATTTCTAGTTGGATAATTGATGACTCGGGTGGCACAACTTTCTATACAATTCCAGAAAATAGTATTGTTTTCTCTAACCAATGCCTGGTTTTTTCTGCCGATTTTAATCTAAATAAAACTTCCACTGACACAATTAGATTAATTAATGATTCGCAACAATTGATAGATTCTTTTTCTTATAAATCAAGTTCGGGTTCTGGAATCTCATACCTGCGTCAACCTGATGGAACAAATATCTGGGCAACTGGATCGGCAAATTTGGGATTTTATAATTCCAGTACGGAACAAACATGTTTGTTCCCTACATTGATACCATCACCTACCCCAACTAATGTACAGACGCCCAATTTGGGCGTCTCTACAAATCCAACACCAACAATTATTCCTACGATACCGACTCCCACCGACTCGACTGATTCAACTGATTTAACTAACATTTATCTCTCCGAAGTCATGGCAAACCCTGTTACCGGTGAAAAAGAATGGGTAGAAATTTACAATGATAACGATTTTTCTGTTTCCTTAAATAATTGGTATGTTGATGATCTTGAAAATACTGGATCGTCTCCAAAAATCTTTTCTTTAGAAATAAGCGCAAAAAGTTATAATATTTTTGATCTTACCTCTTCAATATTTAATAACGATGGAGATAGTGTTCGATTATTAGATTTTAATAAAAATTTAAAAGATGATTTTGAGTATCAAAAAACCGAAACCGGAAAAACTTTAGGAAGAACTTCTTTTGAGTCGGATGATTTTTGTCTTCAGGAACACAGTAAAAATTCCACTAATAATCCTTGTATCAATCCAACGCCAACCCCACTTCGCCCTACGGGCTCCGCGGGGCAGGCACCAACAAAAATTATTCAAACTAAAATTCCAACCGTTAAGGCTAACAGCTTCAATGTATCGATACGAAATATTAATTATCCAACTGGAATAGTTCAAAAAGATTATGATAATGGCGATGTCTTAGGGATAACTTCGGATATATTCAATAATAAATATTTGATTAATCTTTTGACAATTCTTTCCACCTCATATTCTCTTTTGACTATCATCTCAATATTATTTAGAATGAAATTATTGTATGGAAAAAATAAAAACTTTTATTCACCGTCTCTTCGTTCCTCATGAAGAAAATAATTTCCGCGCCAAAAGTCTTCATACTGATTTTTTAACAGTCTACCTGGTAATCGCTTTTTTAATGATGATGTTTTTTAAACAAAATAGTGGTCTTCATAATGTTTTGGGGTTTGCTACAGATATTAGTATTGAAAAATTAAATCAATTAACCAATGAACAACGGCAAAAAAATAATCTTCCATCTCTTTTAATAAATTCTGCTTTAACTTTAGCTGCCCAAAAAAAAGCCGAGAATATGTTGGCTGAAAATTACTGGTCGCACTACTCTCCCGACGGAAAAACTCCTTGGGATTTTATATTAGGCGCTGGTTATAAATATGAATATGCCGGAGAAAATTTAGCAAAAAATTTTTTGTTCAGTAATGGTGTAGTTGATGCTTGGATGAACTCTACTGCTGGTCACCGGGAAAATATTTTAAAAAGAGAATACGCAGAAGTCGGTTACGCTATTGTCAATGGCGTATTGAATGGTGAACAAACTACCTTAGTCGTTCAGGAATTTGGCAAGCCAATGGGAAGTGTTCAAGCTAAAGAAATTTCGGTTCCTATTGTTGAAAGCAAACCTCAACAAATTTTAGCCCAAAAAACTGTTCGACCAAAAATCAATGCTTTTAATTTTACTTTTAACTTGAATATAGTTTTTATGGCTTTTCTTTTGTTAGCTCTTGCTCTTGATTTTTATTATGCTTCAAAATTCAATGTTATTAGAGTCGGCGGAAAAAATACCGCACATTTTTTATTTATTGTTTTTATATTGATTGGACTGTTTATGTCAACAATCGGGACGATTATTTAAACTATGACTAAACATTTATATTCAAATTTGAAAAAGGAATTTAAAAATCATCTATTTGATTATTTAATTTTATTTACAGCTGGTATATTTTTTTTGATCTTGTTAAATATTTTTCGCGGACAAAGAGTTATTGAATTTTTTGTTCTTATTTCTTTTGCTTTTTTCTATATTATTTGGGGCGTCTATCATCATATTGTCAATGAAACTCTCCATTTGAAAACTGTGGTAGAATATATCCTAATTGCATTTATAATAATTTTTCTTTTGAAAATTATTATTTTGCCCTAAGGGTTTTTATGAAAGGATTAATTCTTGCCGGTGGTTTAGCTACTCGACTTCGTCCTTTAACATGGGTTACTAACAAACACCTTTTACCTATCTACAATAAACCAATGATCTATTATCCTTTGGAGTCTTTGGCTAAAGCAGGAATAAAAGAAATTCTTATTTCCAGTTCTCCTGATCATGCCGGCCAATTTGAAAGTCTGCTTAAAAACGGAGAAGAATTTGGAGTTAAACTTGATTATTCTGTTCAAGAAAATCCAAAAGGTGGGATTGCCAACGCAATTAGCCTAGCTGAAAAATTTAGTAATGGTGAAAAAATTGCCGTAATTTTAGGGGACAACATATTTAATTATGATCTTAAGCCAACAGTAGATAAATTTAATAAAAAAGATAGAGGCGCAATAATATTTGGAATAAAAATGCCGGAAATGGAATCAAAACATTATGGAGTGATTGAAATCGACTCTCAAGGAAAAGTTATTTCTATAGAGGAAAAACCAAAAAATCCAAAATCAAATATTGCCCAAACCGGAGTTTATTTTTACGATAATCGGGTCTTTGATTTTATTCGTCACCAAAAACCATCCGGTCGAGGTGAACTAGAAGTGACTGATCTAAATAATTTTTATCTAAAGGAAGGAACTTTGGAATGTGACCTCCTTGATTGGTGGATTGATGCAGGCACTTCACATGATGAATTACTCCGGGCAAATAACCTGGTTGCGGAAAAAGTCCGATCAGGACAATTTTAATATGGATACAACTCAATTATTACTTTCAACTGCAGTTACTATTACCACTGTTCTTTTAATAATCGTTAGCGTTCAGTTAATATCTTTATTAAAACAGTTAAAAAGAGATCACGGAAAAGAAGCCGTTTCTACTATTAAAAATCCGGAGGTAAAAAAAGAAAAACATGTAAAAAAAAGGGTAAACTTAACTACACTTCTGGAAAAAATGAAAAATCACATTTCTCACCCCCAATCAAATAAAAAAAGATTTTTTAAGTCTTGACAACTGTTATATTAATTGTTATATTATTATTACATAATTATGATAACTTTAAATAATATCAGCTCTATTTCCGATTTAAGATTTAAAACAAAAAAAGTAATTAATAAAGCAGCTATTTCGCCAGTATTTCTTTTTAATCGTAGTACCCCTACAAGTGTGATTATCTCTTTTGAGAAATACCAGGAAATGACCGATGTTCTTGAAGACTATTATTTATCACTAAAAGCAGAAGATTACGAAAAAGAAAACAAAGAGCAAATTAAGTGGATATCTCATAAAGAAGTAAAAAAACATGTATAAATTGGTTTATCATCCTCGAGTCTTCAAATTTCTAACAAAGATATCAAAAAAGGAAGCTAAAAGGATTGTTGAAAAGATAGAAATATTGGATAAAAATCCTTTATCTGAAGAATTAAACGTCAAAAAACTTACTTCAACCAAAAGAAGTTTTCGTTTACGAATTGGTAATTTTAGAGTAATCTTTGAGGTTGATTTTGAAAAAAAGATTATCTACATTCACGAAGTTGGTTTTCGAGGAAGTATTTATCAATGAAATATCCATGTTGAATGTAATTATAGACTGGATCCCCGTCTTCACGGGATAACACAAAATAATAATTGATATATTTTGGTGTATTTTTGTCAAAGAGCGTGAACTCTTACCTTTTAGGTTAGTTCCTACATTCAAGAATTAATTCCCTTTTAATGTATAATAAACTCATGAAATCTCATATATTTAAGCAATTAGTTTGGGATTATAATTTAAATCAAAAAGAGTTTGAGGCCATTTTACAGGGCAAGAAAGTCTTAGGAAATATGAACCAAAGCTGGGCAATTGCCAGAGTTTTGGAAAATTTAAATTATTATGACGCTATGAGCTTAATATCGTTAGATACGTTAAGAAATAATTGGAACAAAGTTAAAGGTCGATTGTTTAATAACTCAATTAAAAATGGCTATGAATTCTTATTACAACGATACCCTGTATCCATTACAGGATAAAGTATTAAAACTTATTAATGAACTCCAAACACCGTTTTATTTAACAGGTGGCACGGCTCTTTCTCGATGCTATTTTAATCATCGTTATTCTGACGATTTAGATTTTTTTGTAAATAAAGATATAAATTTTATCAAATTTTCCGAACAAATATTATCTAATCTGATGAAAAATTTTGAAGTAGAAGTAATTATTAAATCAGAAAGTTACATTTCAATAAAAGTTAATAAAATATTAAAAATTGATTTAGTAAATGATGTACAATATAGATATTGTCAGCTCGAAAAAAAGAAAATTTTCTCAAAAGTAGATAACGCAAAAAATATTTTGTCAACAAACAAATTATCAGCATTGATCAGTCGAGACGAAGCCAAAGATGTTGTAGATATTTGGGTCGTCGCAAAAAACAATAAGATTGATTGGAAGGATATATTTCTTTCTGCAAATTCAAAAGCGGTCGGAATATTTCCTCCAGATATTGCAAAAAGATTAGTTGAATTTCCGATTGAACTTTTAGACCGTATTAAATGGGTAGAAAATAATAAACCAACTATAGATGATTTTAAAACCGATCTAAATTCAATTTGTGATTCGTTGCTTGCAACAAAATAATTAATGTTAAACTTAAGAATATGGAAAATCAACAACCTCTCCAAACTCCAGTTCAGATTCCTGATTTTCAACCAAAGCCTAATTATTTAAAAACAATTATTTTTTTAATATTAATCGTACTCACATTAGGATTAATCGCCTATTTATTTTTCCAAAATCAGAAACTACAAAAACAAGTTTTAAATCCTCCAGTCTCCCCGACTATTCAAATCCCATCGCCAGTATCTCAATCTGTTTCTCCAACTTCAAAACCATCATCCTCAATCTCAATCCAACCTGATGAAACAGCTGGGTGGAAAACGTATAGTAGTAATGAGTTTTATTTTAAATATCCAGAGAAATGGGTCGTAGAAGGAAAAAAGATTTCCTCCGCAAAACCATTGATAGAAATGTGGACATTTGGGTCAAACGACTCACTATACAACGAGTGTATGAAACTAGATAACACAAAGATTATTGGAGATATTACAGTAAAAAGTTTTTCAGGCATTACTACATCAGAAATGTGTAGTCCAACAAATGTTAATCTTAAAGAGAAATGGATTGTTCGAACAGGTGGTAAAGGTTACGCACCAGGTTTACAATATTCTTATAAAAGTGAAAGTCCCGAATCTGAAAATTTTTTTAACCAAATCCTCTCGACATTTAAGTTTGTGGGTGAAAATTAAATACCGATTGACTTTACTTATTAGGTTTTGTATGATATATTAGTTTTTTTACTCCCCGTCATTTGTACTGGGGTTTTTGTTGTTAACAAAATATTATTTCCATCTACTCGATGAACAAAACTATTAAATCAAATATTTTACCCCACAAAAGTTTGTTCCTCGGAAAGAAAGACGAACTTCTTGAAAATTTTAATTTAATCGAAGTCCAAAAAAATTCTTGGACAGAGTTTATTGATGTTCGATTAAAAGAAATTTTCAATGAATTCTTTCCAATCGATGATTATACAAAAAAGAAGTTTACTATTTACTTTGAGGACCTTTATTTTGGTGAGCCACGATACGATATTGATCTCTGCTACAAAAAAAAGTTGACCTACGATGCCCCTGTTTATCTAAAACTAAGATTAGTGAATAAAAAAAATAATAGCGAAAAAAAACAGGATATTTATTTCTTCAACCTTCCAAAAATGACTGACCGGGGTACTTTTATTATCAACGGTATTGAAAGAGCCATTATTAATCAAATCGTTCGCTCTCCTGGAGTTTATTTTACCGCCGAAATTGATAAAACAACCGGATTGACTTTATACAATGCAGAAATAAGACCGTATATTGGAGCCTGGCTTGATATGACAATCAATAAAAATGGCTTAATTGAAATGAAGATTAATAAAAAAAGAAAATTTTTATCAACGGTTTTTCTAAAAATATTTGAAAATGATAGTGAGAGCGATATTATTAACTACTTCAGTGATATTGATAGAAATTTAGTCGAAAAATATCTTATCCCGACTCTTAAAAAAGACCAAACAAAAAATAAAGATGAAGCTGTGCTCGAAATATATAGAAAAATCAGGCCGGGTGAACCCTTAATTTTGGAAAATGCTTACGAAACTATCAATAATCTTCTTTTTAATCAAAAAAGATATTCTTTAGCTGATGTTGGACGATATAAAATTAATAAAAAACTCGGACTGAATATTGAAATAAAAAAAGAAAATCGATTACTCACTAAAGAAGATATTATTGCTTCTATTAAATATCTTCTTGGTTTAACTCAAAACAAAGGTGAATTTGATGATATTGATCATTTAGGTAATCGCCGACTCCGAACCGTTGGAGAATTAATCAGCCTGTACGGAATCAGAGTCGGAATGGTTCGGGTAGAACGAGAAATAAAAGAAAGAATGAGTTTAATTTCTGGCGAAGAATTAAATGTCTTACCAAGCCAAGTAGTCAATTCAAAACCATTAATCGTTGCCATTAATTCCTTTTACCGAACCAGTCAACTATCAACTATCGTCGATCAAACCAATCCATTGTCAGAACTTGATAATTTAAGAAGGATTACAGTCGGCGGACCCGGAGGAATTGAAAAAGAAAGAGCTTCATTCTCAATCCGAGATATTTCTTCATCTCAATACGGAAGAATTTGTCCAATCAGAAGTCCGGAGGGTCCAAATATTGGTGTTGTCACTTATATGGCCCTTTATTCTAAAGTAAATAAATATGGTTTTTTGGAAACTCCTTACAAAAAATTAGTTAAAGAAAAAGGTGGAAGTAAATTGAAAGTAAAAATATCAGATGAAATCGTTTATTTACAAGCAGATGATGAAGAAAAATATTATATTACTTCGGGGGACGTTAATACAGACGAGAAAGGTTATTTAACCGATCAAATGGTCACAGCACGTTATGAGGGTGATCTTATCGAGGTTCCAGTTGAAAAGATTGATTTAATAGATGTTTCACCTCGTCAGGTATTGGGTGCATCAGCTTCTCTTATTCCCTTCCTTCAAAATGATGATGCCTCAAGAGCTCTAATGGGTTCTCACATGCAATGTCAAGCTGTGCCTTTGATTAATCCTGAAGCACCTATTGTAGGGACAGGAATGGAAGAAAAAGTTAGTATTGCTTTAGGAAGGACTATAAAAGCGTCGGAAGACGGTGTTGTAAAATACGTTGACGGACAGAAAATAGTTTACAAAGGAAAAAGTGATAAAACTTATGAATATAACTTAGAAAGATTTACTCGCACCAATAAAAATGTTTCTTTTGATCAACGACCAAAAGTTAGTCAGGATCAAAAAGTAAAAAAAGGTGAAATAATCATTGACGGTCCTTCAACTGATAAAGGCCGTCTGGCTTTAGGAAAAAACTTGTTAGTTGCATATTCTTCCTTGAATGGATTAGGTTACGAAGACGGTTTTGTTATTTCTGATAGGTTGGTTAAAGAAGATGTTCTTAGCTCAATTACAATGGAAGAGTTTATTGCCGACGTCATTGATACTAAACTTGGATCGGAAGAACTTACCCGAGATATACCAAATGTTCGTGAGGAAATTCTTCAAAATCTGGATAAAGATGGATTGGTAACTATTGGTACTGAAGTAAAAGGTGGAGATGTTTTGGTTGGTAAAGTTGCCCCGAAGGGCGAAAAAGAGTTGACCGCAGAAGAACGACTGCTTCGTGCAATTTTCGGGGAAAAAGCTAAAGACATTAAAGATACGTCACTCCGAATGCCTTACGGAAAAAGGGGGTCAGTTATTGATATTGAAACTATTAATGGTAAAAAGGATCCAAATGAACTTGAACCAAGTGTTCTACAAAGGATTATTGTTAATACAGCTCAACTGCGAAAAATAACCGTTGGAGATAAATTAGCTGGCCGCCATGGAAATAAGGGTGTTATTTCAAAAATTCTTCCGGCTTGGGACATGCCTTATCTTGAAGACGGAACACCAGTTGATGTTATTTTGTCCCCTCTCTCAATTCTTTCCCGTATGAATTTGGGTCAGTTGTTTGAAAATCTTATGGGAGTTATTGCCAAACACACAAATACAAATATTTCCATTCCGGTTTTTGAAAAGATCAAGGAAGATTTTATTTCCAACGAACTTAGAAAGTCAGGACTACCAATTGATAACAAAGTAACCTTGTTTGATGGACAAACAGGTTTACCTTATGAACGAAAAGCACTCGTCGGAACCAGTTACATCATTAAACTTATTCACATGATCGAAGATAAGTTTCATGCCCGATCAGTCGGGCCTTACTCTTTAGTCACTCAACAACCATTGGGAGGAAAATCACAATTAGGAGGACAAAGATTTGGAGAAATGGAAGTCTGGGCACTTGAATCACATCGAGTACCACATACTCTTCAGGAATTATTAACAATTAAAAGTGACGATGTTCGTGGACGAACTAAAGCTTTTGAATCGATTATTAAAGGTATTGATATTCCACAATCGTCTGTTCCAGAGTCATTCCATGTTTTAGTAAAAGAATTAAACGCTTTAGGATTGTCAATTGATTACGCTAAATAATTATGGAAGATATAAATACAGTAGATTTTTCAGGACTAAGGATTACATTTGCTTCTCCTGAGACTATTATTAAATGGTCTCACGGAGAAGTCATTAAACCGGAAACTATCAACTATCGAACCTTTAGAGCCGAAAAAGACGGTCTTTTTGATGAAAGAATTTTTGGACCTACAAAAGACTATGAATGTTATTGTGGAAAATATAAAAGAATGCGCTACAAGGGAATTGTTTGTGATCGTTGTGGTGTTGAAATTACAACTTCCGCAGTTCGAAGAGAGAGAATGGGTCATATCAAATTAGCTTCTCCTATTGCTCATATTTGGTATTTTAAAGGAACGTCGTCAACATTAAGTATTATTTTGGACGTCCCTCCACAAGCCTTGGAAAGAGTTATTTATTATGCGCTTTACTTGGTCAAAGAAGTTGATAAAGATAATCAAAAAAAGACTTTGAAGGCTATCGACGAACTACAAAAAGGTGAATTGAAAAAGATTGAAGAAGATTTTGTTAAAAAAGAAGAAGAAATCAATATTAATTTTGAAAAACAATATGCCCAGTTAGAGAAAAAAATTACCCATAAAGAACAATGGGAAATTGCCAAGCAGGAAGTAGAATTTAAAAAGAGAGAGCAATTAAAATTGCTATCCAACGAACAAACTGATACAAAAACCAAAAAATCTGCCTATTTTGAAAGGGTGTCTAAAATTGCCCGATCAATAAGACCTTTTGATGTTATTGAAGAAGATGACTATTTGTTTTTTAAAGAAAATGATGTTTCTGATTTCTTAAGTGTCGGTATGGGTTCGGAAGTTTTGTATGAAATTCTTTCGAACTACGACCTTGTCAAACAGTATGCGCGAACTTTAGAACTCTTAAATGAGGCTAAGGGAGATAAAAGAAATAAACTTCTTAAAAAAGCCCGAGTTCTTGAAGCTTTTATCAAAGCAAAAATTGATCCTAAATGGATTGTTCTTACAGTTCTACCTGTTATCCCTCCGGATCTTCGTCCGGTGGTTCAATTACCAGGAGGAAAATTTGCCACTTCTGATTTAAATGATTTTTATCGACGTGTCATAAATCGAAACAATCGTTTAAAACAGTTAATTGATCTTGGAGCTCCTGAAATTATTTTGAGGAATGAAAAGCGAATGCTTCAAGAGGCGGTTGACTCGCTGATTGATTTACAAAAATCTCGAGGTAAAAGCCGTTCAACCGGAAGTAATACTAAAGTACAAAAATCATTATCTGATATTTTAAGAGGAAAACAAGGTCGATTTAGACAAAATTTACTGGGAAAAAGAGTTGATTATTCTGGGCGTAGTACTATTGTTGTAGGTCCAGAACTCAAACTTAACCAATGCGGTCTTCCCCGCGAAATGGCCTTGGAATTGTTCAAACCATATTTACTCCATGAAATTATTATTCGAGGGCTTGCTCCAAATATTAAAAGTGCTAAGTTATTTTTAGAAAAGAGAGATCCTGTTGTCTATGATATTTTGGAAGAAATTACTAAAGATCATCCTGTACTTCTTAACCGGGCTCCTACTTTACACAAACTTTCCATTTTAGGTTTTTATCCTGTTTTGACTGATGATAACGCCATAAAACTTCACCCCGCAGTTTGTTCGGGATATAATGCCGATTTCGATGGAGACGCCATGGGTGTATTTTTACCATTGTCCAGTATGGCAATAGAAGAAGTTAAACAAAGGATGTTCCCTTATCATAATCTTCTAAAACCGTCTGATGGATCCCCTATCGTTCTTCCAAATAAAGAGATGGCCCTTGGTTGCTATTATCTGACAACAATTGATAGTCACATGGATACTGAGAATGCCGAAGATTTAAAATTTTTTGCTACTGAAAATGAAGCGATGAGATTTCAGGCGATTAATAAAATAATGCTTCGCCAACCAATAAATGTTGGAATCGGTGGCAAAATAATCAAGACAACTGTTGGTCGAATAATCTTTAATCAGGCTCTTCCAACCGAACTTAGATTTGTAAACGCCGAAGTTAAAGCGTCTGATTTAAAGAATATTGTTGTTGCCGCCATGAAATTATTTGAAAACGAAAAAGTTGGAGAGTTGATTGATAAATTAAAAGAAATTGGGTTCTGGGCCTCAACTATTGCCGGCGGACTATCACTTTCAATTTTCGACTGTCAAATAATTCCGGAAAAAACAAAAATCATTGGTGAAACCGAAGATGAAATTAAAAAAATTACTAAAAATTTTGAGCAGGGACTTTTAACTTCTGAAGAAAAAAGACGTTATTCAAATAAACTTTGGATTGATGTTACGGAAAAATTAGCTGACAAAACTTGGAATGCACTGGACGAAGAAAATCCAGTAAAGATAATTATTAAATCAGGAGGCGCTAGAGCTTCAAAAGAACAACTAAAACAGTTAGCGGCTATGAAAGGGCTTGTAGTTGATCCATTGGGAAAAATTATCGAAGTTCCAACTAAATCAAACTATCGTCAAGGTTTATCTATTTTTGAATATGTTATTTCAGCGCGAGGAGCTAGAAAAGGTTTGACTGATTCGGCTTTAAAAACTGCTGATGCCGGATACTTGACTAGGCGCCTTGTTGACACATCTCATGATATGATCGTCCGTGAAGAAGATTGTCAGGTCAAAGAAGGATTGACTGTTTCAACAAGCTCAACTCGTGGAGATAAGTTCAAGGAAAGAATCAAAAATCGTTTTATACTTAATGATTTGGTTACCGAAAATAAGGAAACTATTATTAAGGCTAATGAACTTATTGATGATGAAAAGATTGCTTTGATCGAAAAAAATAACATTACTAAAATCGTTGTTCGCTCTCCTCTTTATTGTGGCTCTCCTTACGGAGTCTGTCAGAAATGTTACGGAACCGATCTTTCGACCAATAAGATAGTTGAAATTGGAGTTCCTGTTGGAGTTATGGCCGCCCAGTCAATCGGAGAACCGGGAACTCAATTGACAATGAGAGTCAGACACTTTGGAGGAATCGTAATATCCGACGTAACTCAAGGTTTACCCCGTGTTGAGGAACTATTTGAGACTAGAACCCCAAAAATAGTTTCGCCTATTGCCGAGATCGCAGGTCGCGTCGCAATTGTTGAAGACACGGAAAAAGAAATTTATGACATCACTATATCCGCCCTAAATAAAGAGTCGACTATTCAGGAGCAAAAATTTACAATTCCGAAAGCCCAAAAACTAAAAATCAAAGATTGTTATCTAATAAGTGTTGGAACAGCAATGTCTGAAGGTTATCTTGACATTGATGATGTTTTAGCCATCAAAGGTTTGAGATCTGCTCAAATTTATTTACTGGACGAAATTCAAGACGTCTATGAATCCCAAGGAATTGCTATTCATGATAAACATTTTGAAGTTATTATCCGTAAAATGAGCGATAAAGTTATTATTGAAGATGAAGGTGATACTTCACTCATCAAAGATGAAGTTGTTTCAAAAATTCGTTTTGGTGAAGAAAATAAAAGAGTTTTGTCAAAGGGTGAAAGACCAGCTTCCGGAAAAGTTTCCATTCTTGGCATAACCCGAGCTGCTATCCACACCGATTCTTGGCTATCGGCTGCATCGTTTGAACAAACGACCAGTGTTCTGTCTTCAGCTGCCATCAAAGGCCAAACAGATTACTTGCTGGGCTTAAAAGAAAATGTTATAATTGGCAGGTTAATACCCGTTACGCAAGATTTAATTAGTAAATATTACGGTAAGTTTGCAAATCAATATGCCAACAATCAACCAA